>ERZ773178.2286-NODE-2286-length-18237-cov-6.829777_pt1 | contig 18237 bp, 16 predicted proteins | sample MGYA00580533_ERZ773178 | MGnify/ENA primary metagenome ERZ773178 (study PRJEB29015, sample SAMEA2737859) | human gut metagenome | biome: human gut; feature: human-associated habitat; material: faeces | place: China | collected 2012 ...
GCTTGAATGGCATTCAAGAGGTCAGCGGTTCGATCCCGCTTATCTCCACCAAAAGAAAACCTTGAAACCACAACGGTTTCAAGGTTTTCTTTTTTGTTTTCGCGGGGGACCTTACCCGGCGGTTTTCTAACACATTTTTAACACTTGCCGAGCCTTCATCGCTTTGCGCAGGCAGCAGCACGCCGGTGGGGTAAAAACTTCTTTGGCGCACCCGAAAGGCGTGTGCAGAACACCATTATGATGGCAAAAGCGGGCGGTGAGCCGATGCAGTCAGCCAACGCGAAGAATCAGTGCATTTTTTGGCCGTTCTCCCGTCAGCGCTATATCCGATGGGAGCATTGTTTCTTTTTATCGTTTCTTTTACATCTGAATGAAAGCATCGCCGCTTGACAGCCTATCGTTCGGTAGGTATAATATGAGGAAATACCAAACCCAGGAGGAGTGCACCATGACAGCAAAAGGAACCACCAAGCAGGGGATATTGGATGCCGCGCTGGAATTATTTTCCGTGCAGGGGTATGAGGCCACTTCCATTTCCCAACTCGCGGAAGCGGTTGGTATCCGCAAGGCGTCTCTCTACAGCCATTTTGAAAACAAGCAGGCGATTCTGGACGCTCTGATCCAGGCCACCATAGGAGAATACGAGAAGCATTCCATTTTTGCCAACGCAGATTGGGATGATCCCGCATTCACAAAGGATAAGGAACATATGACGGCGGAAATGGCGGCGCAGATGTTCCTTGGGCAGATTCGTTATATTCTCCACGATCCGAAAATCAGCCGCGCCAGGAAAATGCTCACCATTGAGCAGTTCCAGAATCCGCAGATGGCAGCGCTGCAAACCAAGCAGAATTACACGGATGTCATGGGCTACTTCACCGGGCTTGTGCGTTTTCTCATTCGTCAGGGGCGGCTCGTAGACTCTGACCCGGAGATCATGGCGGCGCAGCTTTGTCTGCCGATCTCTGCCTGGATCAATCTCTGCGACCGGGAGCCGGAGCGGGAGAATGATGTGATGAAACTGATTGAGCGGCATATCCGGCAGTTCTTTGAGGTATATCAGGTGAAATGAGTTTGGAGCTGAGAGGATGAAATCAAGCAGACGATCGTTTCTCCTAAATCCGCTGTCTATGCTTTTGGCCGGACTGCTTCTCGGCATTGCAGCAAGACTGTTTGATATCTATTTCCAAAATCTCGGAGAGATCTTTTCCCAGATAGCCATATGGATTCTTTTGGGAACAGGGTTTGCGATTTACAGTCCTACAAAGAAAGCGGCCATGGAAAATATATTTCCCTTCTGCATGGGGATGCTGGCGGCCTATTATGTGACGGCAGCCATCACCCACGGGGTTTACAGCCGGACCTTTATCATCGGCTGGGCGGTGTTCGCCCTGACCTCCCCTGTCATGGCCTATTTTGCATGGATGGCAAAGGAACCCGGTGCTTTCTCAAAAATCATCGCCGCAGGAATCGCAGCTGTGTCGGTCATGAGCAGCGTCCTGCTTTTTGACCATTTGCGCCTTTACGATTTTGTCATTGACGGGGTGCTGATTTACATTCTGTTCTTCAAAAAAATCAAGCGATCACAGAAAAGAAAGGATTGGAACGAATGAAACCGGAGGAATTATATCCATACATAGAGAAAAACCAGCCGAATATCTGCCAGATCAGCGTCCTGCAAAACGGGCAGGAGCCTTGAGGTGAGGCGTGGAACGGATCGAGAATGTGCTGCGGCCGGCACTGCGGCAAAACGAAAGGGTTGAGATGATATGAACTATATCCGAATCACGGAAGAAAACATCGACAAGGAGCACATCTGCTGCGCCATGTCCGGCAAACAGAGCCTTGTGAAAAAAGAGTGGCTGAAACGGCGCTTTCCCGAGGGGCTTGTCTTTTACCGCAGTGAGGAGCGGGGCAAGTGCTTTATCGAGTACATTCCGGCAGAAAACGCCTGGGTGCCCATTGAAGCGGCGGGGTATCTCTATATCAACTGCCTGTGGGTCTCCGGCTCCATGAAGGGACACGGCTACTCTAGCGACCTGCTGGACGAGTGCATCCGGGATGCCAAAGCGCAGGGGAAAAAGGGCCTGTGCATCCTGTGCGCCGAGGGACGCAAGCGGGAGTTCCTTGCAGACCCGCAGTTTCTTGCGCATAAGGGCTTTCTGCTGGCGGACACTTCGGATTGCGGCATTACGCTTATGTATCTGCCGCTTGCAGAGGACGCCGAACCGCCGGAATTCAAGGCCTGCGCCAGGCATCCGCAGGCTAACGGGAATGGCTTTGTAATTTACTATACCGATCAGTGTCCCTACACCCACTACTGGGTCCCGAGAGTGGAGCAGGCGGCCAAGGAGCACGGTATTCCCCTGAAAACCATTCACATCACCACAAAGGAAGCAGCGCAGAATGTACCGGCTCCAGTGACCACCTACGCCCTGTTCCGGGATGGGAAATTTGTGACCCAGGGCATCCAGTCGGATAAAAAGCTTCTGGCGCTGGCGGGCGTGAAGGAGTGAGATTGACAGTGGAAATCAGACCTTTGGAAAAAGAATCAATGCCTGATACAATGACGGTAAACGACGCGGAATACCGCGTCGTCAAGCTCCTGGGGAAAGGAAAAGGCGGCTACTCCTATCTTGTGACGGACGGAACAGCGCAATATGTTCTGAAACAGATCCACCACGAACCCTGCGCCTACTACACCTTCGGGGACAAGCTGCGCTCCGAGCTGCGGGACTATGAAACGCTGCGGAAGCTGGGCATCCCCATGCCCCGGCTTCTGGCGGCGGACATCCCGCAGGAGCGCATTCTGAAGGAATACATCGCCGGGCAGACGGTGGCGGAGCTGCTCAAAGAGGGACGGATGAACCCCGGCTGGCTCAGACAGGTGCAGGCCATGTGCGGCCGCCTGTACCCGGCGGGGCTGAACATCGACTACTATCCCACCAACTTTGTCCCCTGCGGCGGAACGCTTTACTACATCGACTACGAGTGCAATGCCTATATGCAGGAGTGGGACTTTGCCCATTGGGGCGCCCGGTATTGGACGATACAGGCACCGGAAAGGCCGGATGAGGCATGAATCATCCTGTGTATAAAGGACAGCTGGCAGGCCGGTGTTCCCGGCAGGGACGATATGCCAAACCGCCCTTTCCGCGAACATAGAGCAGGATTTCTTTCATTCACCCGCACTTTCTTCGTCACGGCGCTTGATTTCAGCAGAGCGGTCGAAGTCGATCTGCAGGATGTCATCCATGGGGATCCTCACACCGCTGCGCATGATTACCAGCCGCTGGTACTCGTCAATTTTTCCGATCTTACCCGTCTCAGTCAGATACGCGCCCCCGTCCTTCCGCTGGTCCGGCTTGAAGTAGGTGACGGAGGCCTCCGGTTCTTCGTCTATAGCTTTCATAAGGAGCTGGAACTTCATATCCAGCGCCGTCAGGGCCTCCTCATCCAGCTCAATCCTCTCATCCGTCAGACGCCCGGTTTCTCTGATGGCGGAGTCATATCCGGTCAGCGCGGCGAAAGGAGCAAACTGTGCCGCACGGTCAGACATCGGCATCTGCGGGCGCGTCTTGGAGACGTGGTGCGGGAGATTCATAATGGAATCGTATTTACTGTTCGTGTGCATTTGCAATCCCTTTCCCAGACAAACTGGAATTTGAATTTCTATAAATTATGACCTCTTAACAGAGGTTATAGGTTATCAATAAAATCCTCCAAAAGCCTTGGAAATAAAGGATTTTTCGCTGTGTGCTCGCCTTATCCCTTTATACGATTTCACTATTGTTTATGCTTCCCTCGTGACCTCATAAGGGAAAAATCAAGGGAAGAAAAAACTCGTAACACGATATAACAAAATGTGGTAATCGGGAAACTGTGACATATGTGCGAATATATTATATTGGAGGATTTTATAATGGACAAGTATATTTACGATAACAGCAACGGCTTATGGTATGAATTACAGGGCGATTATTATATCCCCTGCCTAGTATTACCTGCCGAAAAAGAAGAAAGGCATATCGGAGTATGGGGACATCGGCATTTGCAGTATCTTAAAGAAAACCGCAAGGTTTTGTATACCGATTTGCTCACAAGCAGCAAGCTGAACCGTTACCTTGCCGACATAGATTTACAGGCTTCTGAACGCCTTGAAAGGCTCACAGAGCAGATGAAACAAGCTGAGGGTATCACGGAACAGTTAAAGGCTGAAAACGCCATGGAATGGGTGCAGAAAATGAACAATATCCGCCATAGAGCCGAAGAAATTATTTGCAGAGAGATAATCTATGCCTAACCAATAAAAACGCATACAGTCGATAAAAGAGGGCAATACCGACACCAAACGATATTGCCCTCTTTCTTTGGAGATAATTCTCACGCCTGATAAAACAGTTTTCTGAAACTGGTAGTATAAAAGTCCACTACTGTCCTATATTGTCCGCAAAAATCCGCAACAGTCAAAATCTATCCTTGATTTTTATAGAGTTAGATGTTATACTTGACAAAGTAGGAGGAGTGTGCTATGGCTGATGAAATCTTCACTGTTGCTCAAACAGCACAGTATCTTCAAGTATGCGAAAAAACAGTACGGAGATTAATTAGTTCAAACAAATTGATTGCTTCCCGTGTTGGTGCTGGAAATCGCTCTCTTAGAATTAAAAAATCCGATATTGACGATTATTTAGCAGAGCATGTAAATAAAACGAAAGGAGCTACTGTCAATGAGTGAGGAATTGATTCAAAAAAATCTGGTAGAAGCTCCCGAAAAGATGGGCGACTGGAATTTTTATAATATTGGTGCAACAACGCTCAAAGCATTGAAAGGCGCTAAAATTATTCCAGACAAGGATTATGACGAATTTGAGGCAAAAAAACCAGATGCACTTATCGTAAAGAAACCATTGGTAATTGCAGCAATCGAATATAAAGTACCTTCCCAGTTGCGTACTGAAAAGCAGATTGAGAAGGCTATTTCTCAGGAACTTGGAACCGCACAGGCTCTGCAGGCTAAAGTATACATAATTACTGATGGTAAGAAGAGCATTTGGGTAAATCCTGCGAATGGGCATGAAATTTTGCAGGAGGACGGCAGCAAAATTACCCTCAATTTTGATAAAACCAGCGCAGAGTGTATTGTTTTGATTAACAAGATCAGAGCGTCTATCAACGCAACAAATGACACATTGAAAGCCGCCGCCTCGGTAGACCCGCTGCCGTTAGCCGAAAAGATATGGCAAGATTTGTGGGCTGTATCAGGCGCTACACCAGAGAACTGTCTTTATACTTTCGTTGAGATATTTATATTTAAATACCTCAGCGATCTTGGAGTACTTAAAGGCATGTACTCTTTTTATGACCTCTTGAGTAAGTATTCAGGGAATAATGAAAATGAAGTTCTTGAGTTTTATGCTTCTACTATTCGTGTAAAGATTAAAGAACTATTCCCCGGCAATCCTAAAGACAAAACTACCATTATCAATGGTACAATATTTGTTTCCAAAGACGATAAGGCTGTGTCTGGATATGCTACCGTATTCCACAAGATTTTGAAACGCTTCAACGATTTTGGAACACTTGAAAACATAGATTATGATTTTAAAAGTAAGCTCTTTGAAACTTTCTTGAAAGAATCTATCAGTAAGAAAAACTGGGGACAGTATTTTACTCCTTTGAAGGTTGTTCGAGCCATTGTTAATATGGCTGATATTGAACCTGGGATGAAAATATGTGACCCCGCTTGCGGCGTTGGAAAATTTTTGCTTGAGCCTATCTTGCATAATCTGAATAGGCTATATGTAGTATCTGCAGATGAGGCTGGAAATGAAAAGTTGCTGCCTCAGATCTCTCTTTCTGGGTTCGATAAAGGCTTTGATAAGGATGAACAGAAGACAATTATTCTTGCAAAAGCAAATATGCTGATATATATGTCCGGTATGATCAAAGAACATCCTGGGCTGACAAAGCAATTTGCAGAACTGTTCAACAACACCTTTACGCTACAGACTAACTCTATCCTTGGTACATTAGCAAAACCAATTACAGAGGAATATGATTTAATCCTTACAAACCCACCATATGTTATGAGTGGTAGTAGCAATTTGAAGGAAGAAATTTCCAAGGACGATACCCTGAAAAAATATTTCTCCATAAGTGCCATGGGCATTGAAGGCTTATTTATGGAGTGGATTGTCCGTGCTCTGAAGCCAGGGAAAAAGGCTTTTATTGTTATCCCTGATGGCATTATGAATCGAAGCAACGATAAAAAACTACGAGATTTTATCCTCGAACAGTGTAATATTGATGCAGTTATTTCTCTGCCGTTGAATACTTTTTTCACCACCAATAAGAAAACCTATATTCTTGCCCTGACGAAGAAAGTTGCCGTGAATGTTGGCGGTGTAGCCACTTTGCCAAAACAGATGACTCCGGTTTTTACCTACCTTTGCTCTGAGATTGGTGAGACTCGAGATGTTTATCGCTTTGATATTGATCAAAACGATTTGGAGGTTGCCTCCGACCTGTTCAATATGTTCAAGGGAGCCAAATCTAAGTTCAGAACAGATGATAAACGTTGTAAAATCGTCGACATTGAAGACTTTTATAACGGTACCCATTGGTCTGTTGATCGCTGGTGGACCAGAGACGAAAAAATTGCTCTCGGCATAGAAGACAACATTGAAACTGTATCTTTGGAAGATTATATTGGCATGGTCAGTGATACTGCCTCTACTCTTATGGAATTTGACGAGCCATTACGAGAACTTGTAAAAAAAAAATCCGCAATAGTGAGTTCAATCGAAGTATCGCTGAACGATAAAACTTTGTTCGATTTATCAATCGGCAAAAGACTTTTGCGAAAGGATTATATTGAAGCAAGCGGCGGGATTCCAGCATATAGTTCAAATGTTTTCTCTCCGTTTGTCTATACCTCCTACAGTAATGTGGTAGATTTTAGCGTTCCATATGTGCTTTGGGGAATTGATGGTACTTTTGAATTCAATGTTATGCCAATAGGCAAGAAATTTGCGTATACTGATCACTGTGGCGTAATTAAAATCAAAAATCCAAAGATCAATCCCTATTATCTTGCATACACACTGGAAGAGAACAAGCACAAATATGGATTTGACCGTGGGTTGAGAGCATCGTTATCAAACATGAAATCAGTAAAAGTTAGTATTCCGATTGATGACTCTGGTGAATTTGATGAGAGTGCCCAATCCAGCATTGCTGATTCCATGTTGGGCATGCGTCAAATACGAGACAATCTTTCCGAAAAGAGGACAAACATTGCTGAAATTAAAGTTGTTTTGGAAGACGAGAATTATAAATATAGTTATTTCCCACTGACAAATATTCTCGAGCCAATAAAAGGTCTCTCAAAATATACAAAGAAATATGGCAATCTTCATGAGGGACCATATCCTGTTTATTCTGCATCAAGTAAAAAAGCATTAACTTATATTGATACTTTTGATTATGATGGCAAATATATGACATGGTCTACAAATGGATTTGCTGGTACAATTTTAGTCTTAGATGGGAAGTTTTCTATCAATGGTGATCGTGGCGTTTTAATTCCAAAAGATGGCCGAACCGACATTGACCTTGATTATATGAAGTTCACATTAGAGCCTCTTTTCCGTGATTTGGCGAAAGGACGCAAAGGTGATAATGGCGAAGATGAGTTCACAAAGCTATATCCATCTATGCTGAATGATATTATGATTCCTGTTCCAGTTGACGAACATGGGAGCATTGATCTGTGTGCACAGAAAGAGATCGCTACTAAGTATTTGGCTATTGAGCGGAGCAAGGATGAAGTAGTTTCAAAATTGGATGCTTTGATCCAGCAAAAAATAGAATTATAGCAATAAGATGAGGCAGCCAGGTACCACATACCTGGCTGCCGTTCTATGTAAACACCGCCGGAGAACCGGCAGTGCTGTGATCAAAGCTATCTTTCTCTTTCGTGGGACTTTTTTCGTGTTCTATGCTGCTTGCCCTCCGCCTGTAACCGCCTGAGCGTATCACGAACACTTTTTCTTTCAGGTGGTGCGTATCGTTCTTTTTTGCCGGGTCTGCTGTTTTCCTTGACCTTGCGTTCCCACTCGGCAAGCTCGCGGTTGTACTGCTCTACAACACCCTCCATTTTTCGGAAAGTAGCCATAAACGCCTGTACATTGGGATAACCGTCCGCTTTCAGTGTGTCGGGAATTTTGTCCAGCTTATCAGCAATTTCCTTTTCAGTCTGCTGTATCTGTACTTCCAGTGCCTTTCGCTCTTTGCCCTTGAAGATACCTTTCGCTTCGGCAAACTGCTGTTTCAGGTCGGGTAGCACCTTGTCCTGCAAGTGCTTGATTTCTTTTGCCCTGTCCTGCACCTTAATCATCAGGCTTCGCATATGACGGAACTCGGATATGTCAATATCCAGTGTGGGCTTGGGCGGCATATCCTTTTCCCGGATAAGGTTTTGCAGAAAATCCTTTGCCTTGCTCACAATACTGCGGAACAGGTTGGGAAGCCAACCGCTGTCACGGATAGACTGGCTGACTTTTTCGTGGATCTGTGTCTGTTTGACCTCCAATATCGTTTCTTCCGAAATGCCTGTGATCAGTGCCATATCCGCTGTTCGATTCCATTCCTGCCTTGCGGCATTGTCGGCTTTGATTTCTTCCTCTTTCGGATTGTTCTTGCCGATTTTCTTGGTGGGCAGATACACGCCGTTTTTGTCAAAGACCTTTAGCTGCTGTTCGGGGTCTGCGATATGGCGGTTGATATGGGCGGTGTAAAACTGCTTGACTTCTTCAAGAAAGGCTTCACTTTTGAAACGCTCGTCTTTGGTGGTAAAGAGATGGCTTTCGTAAATCTCGCCCTTTTTGATGACCGTACAGCCATTTCGTATCTGTCCGTCCTCCCCGGTGATTTCTTTCTTGGTGCGTACCCTTTGCCCTGCTTCATTAAAGAAAACACTTCGGGTGGCTACCTTTACATCAGGCTCCGGGAGCAGCTTTCGTTCGCTGAAAATCAGGTGGATGTGGTAGTTGGTCTTTCGTTTGTTGTGGTGGAGTGCCGACACACATTCCACGCCGTACCGCTTGCGAAACAGGTCTGTGAAGTCTTTCAGCACCTTATCGGGGTCAAATTTGGTGTAGAGTTCCGGCAGGGCGATGATAAGCTCCCTTGCTTCGATACACTTTCCTGTGGTGCCGCTTCGCTTAAATTCCTGCTGACTTTCCCTTGCAAGATTGCTCCAAAAGGTGCTGTCTGCGGTGCGGTAGGTGGCATACAGGTTCTCCTGTTTTGCCTTGCTTGTGATATACGAAATGCGTCCTTTGACATTTGGCAGCTTCGACATCTGAATGAAGCTGTGTCTTGCCATAGTGTCCTTTCTCCCGTATTGGGGCGTTCTCATTTTGCAACCGACTGGTCGGTTGCGGCTGTTCCGATGGCATTTGACAGAGGGACAGCAACAGAAAATTGCGATGCAATTTTCTCTGTATCATAGCAGAGGGAGTGCGCCGATGCTGTGATACAGGCTCCCTGCAAGGGCGAAATACCCGGAGTACAAATCGTCAGATTTGTGCGAGGGGTGTATTTCGCTCTCAAACGCCGAGGGCTTTTAGAGAACGGTTATTCGACTTTTCGTACATCTTTTTCATTGAGCAAATTTCGCCCCTGATTGACGGTCATAAAGTGCTCCAGCGTATCAGTTCGGATGATGGTCTTTCTTCCTACCTTTAGGACAGGAAGCTTGCCCCAGTCTACCAACTTGCGCATAGTATTTCTCCCGATGCCCGTACATTCAGCGGCTTCTTCGATGGTAAGTCCCATTTTGGTTGTGCTCATATTCATTCCTCCTTTGTGAAATACTCGTTTTACAACGCTGCAATCATAATTATACTTATTTTGCCATCTCTTGTCAACCTATTTTGCAACCTGTTATTAAATATTTTTGAGAAATACGCAAAATATGGTTGCAAGTTGAGCTCTTTCGTGTTATACTTATATTCGCAAGGAGGTGAAAACCTTGAAAGAAGAAATTACATTCACCGCAAAACAGGTCGGTGAACGAGTGAAGGAACGAAGATTGGAACTGAATCTCACAATGCCGGAACTCGGAAAACGCATAGGTGTGAACAAATCCACCATCCAGCGATATGAAGCAGACGGTGTTGACCCGAAGCGAACCATGATTATCAACGGACTGGCAGAAGCACTTCTGACCACTCCCGAATGGCTGACAGGTCTTTCCGAAGAAAAGGAATATGACACCAAAACGCTCTGCCAGAGAGACATTGAAAGTCACATTGCAAAATACCTTGACAGCGTGAGCGTTGTTCAGGGAGAGCCGCACCAACAGCTTCTGACCACATTTCTTGGAAAGATGATAGACCTGTACTCGGTACTCTGTTATCACTTTGCTGATGCTATGGCAGAGGTTGACCGTGTAGCTGCTGACGAAGGGCTGAAAGAATCACTGATGCGCTATGCCATTGAATCGGGCGCAATCACAGAAAAGGTCTATCACAACGAAATGGAAGCACCGATTGAAGATATGAAGCGTTTTCTTGATGGAATTTTACATATCTACGATGAGGGTCGCACAAAGGTATCTATGAGCGAACTCTTCGGGATAGTGACGGCAGCCGAAGAAAAGCTGAGCGAAAAGAAAAATTCCGTGGCACCTTGACAAATGAAAATGCCGGCTGAAACAACAACCGGCAAGTGACACTATTACTTTACGCACACCATATGTCACAGGCCCGATTGCCACGGATAGAAAGGAGATATTTTATCTATGGCAAAAGGTTCTGTAAGAAAGAAAGGTAAAAAGTGGTACTATCGCTTTTATATCGAAGATGAAAGCGGAAACCGTGTGCAGAAGGAGTTCCCCGGGACAGAAAGCAAGGCAGAAACCGAAGCACTGCTTCGAAAGGCAATGGAGGACTACGAAGAAAAGAAATTCGTTGCCAAAACGGAGAATGTTACGGTGGGAATGCTTTTAGATCAATGGGTGGAAGAAGAATTAAAGCCCGGCAATCTGAGTAACGGTACGGTTATGGCGTATCAGGGTACTGTCAACCGTATCAAACAGCACCCCATCGGCAACCGAAAACTGAAAAGTGTAACGGCTGACCATTTACAGGCATATATTGACTTCCTCAGTTTCGGCGGTACAAATCCCGACGGCACACAGGCAAAGGCGCTCAGCAAAGGGTATCTGCGATTGTTCTCGGCAGTCCTGCAAGGGGCGTTCCGCTTTGCGGTGTTCCCCAAAAGGCTGATTTCCTTTAACCCGATGCAGTATGTAGTGTGGAGGGGCAAAAAGGAAGAATACGAACTGTTCTCAGACGAGGAAGGGAATGTGACTTCCGCCCCCACAATCAGCCATGAGCAGTATCTGAAGCTGGAGGACTTTCTGAAAAAGAAAGACAATCCGGCGTTGCTGCCCATTCAGATTGCCTACTACACGGGGCTTCGAATCGGCGAGGTTTGCGGCTTGACCTGGCAGGATATTAACCTTGAAGGTCAGTACCTTACAGTACGCCGCAGTATGCGCTACAACGGGGCAAGGCACAAGACGGAAATCGGAGCGACCAAGCGAAAGAAAATCCGTACTGTGGACTTCTGCGACACACTGGCAGAAATTCTTAGAACAGCCAAAGCCGAACAGCATAAAAACCGCTTCCGATACGGAGAGTTGTACAGCCTCAACTATTACAGTGAGGTCAAAGAAAAAGACCGTACTTATTACGAGGTTTACAGTCTGCCGAGAATGGAAGAAGTCCCGGAGGGATACAAGGAAATATCCTTTGTCTGCCTCAGACCGGACGGGGCGTTTGAATCGCCGAGTACGGTAGGGATTATGTGCAGGGCGGCAAGGAAAAAGGTCGATGGGTTGGAGGACTTCCATTTCCACCAGCTTCGTCACACATTCACAAGCAATCTGCTCTCAAATGGGGCTGCCCCAAAGGATGTGCAGGAGCTTCTCGGACACGCTGATGTCAGTACCACAATGAATATCTACGCTCACGCTACAAGGGAAGCGAAGCGTACTTCCGCAAGGCTGCTGGATAAGGTAGTCGGCGGCGAATAACAAAAAGTTTCCCTTGTTTTCGCTCATAAGGGAAAAAACAAGGGAAAATACATAAGATTTGAGAATTACACAGGCGAAAAGCCTTGAAAATACATGGTTTTCAGAGGGTTGAGTAGATAAATTTGAATTTATCGTCTTGTTCCATTCTTATCAAAATTCTTTTTTAACAAGGACGATGCAAACCGCGCCATCAAAGTGGTGCACGATAAGTTCTTCGGCAACGAGGACTGACCGATCGGTCTTTCCTTTTTTGAAGCAGCGTGTTATACTATGGAAAATAGTGTAACGCGCTGCTTTTTTTCAGCAGGCGGAAGGAGTTAGAAACGATGATTTATCACTGCGAGGATCACACCTGTAATTATTGGGATGAAGGCGAAAAGCTGCCGGAGCGCTGTCCGCAGTGCGGCCGGAAATTGCTGCGCGCCAACGAGGCCGATATGACCGGAGATGATTGGACGGCTTTAGGCAACACCCTTTGGGATGCAGAGGCATCGGATAAAAAGCGCATGGTGGATTGTTTTCGGAAAGCTGCATATCTCGGCAGCGCATGGGGCGTATGCAATCTGGGCATCTGCATGGAGCAGGGAAACGGCGTGGAGGCGGATCCGGTTCAGGCTTTTTGGCTTTATCAGCAGGCGGTGGAAATGGGGAGCCTGAATGCGGTGTGCTGCTTGGGCGTGTGCTATCAATACGGCATTGGCACGGCTCCGGACGCGAAACAGGCTGCCGAGTTATACTGCAAGGCGGCGGAATACGGTTCGCCCCGCGGACAGATGCTGCTCGCCCGCGCCTTCCACGACGGGATCGGCGTGGAAGCCGACGCTGCCGAGGCCGTGTACTGGGTGCGCGCGGCGGCGTATCAGCGCTACGGTGAAGGTATGCACCGGCTGGGCGTATGCTATGAATACGGCGACGGCGTGGAGCAAAACTGGGAGCGTGCTGTGCATTGGTTCCGCGAGGCGGCAGAGAGTGGCGTGAGCGTGGCAATGACGGATCTGGGATACTGCTATGAAAAGGGCTGCGGCGTGGAGCAGAGTTGGGAGCAGGCCTTTTCCTGGTATCGCAGAGGTGCGGAGTGCGGCAATCCGGTTAGCATGAGCAATCTGGGCTTGTGCTATCAAAGGGGATATGGCGTGGAGCAGAATTTGCAGGAAGCCATAAAATGGTATGAGCAGGGCGCACAGTGTGGCGATTTGCAATCCATGCATAATCTGGCATGCTGCTATGAGCGCGGCGAAGGCGTGGAACAGAACGAAGACAGGGCGTTTTACTGGTATCGCCGCAGTGCCGAAGGCGGCCACGGCAGTGCCATGTGCAATCTTGGCCGGTGCTATAAAAGGGGATATGGCGTGGAGCAGAATTGGCAGGAAGCCGTAAAATGGTATGAGCAGGGCGCACAGTGTGGCAATTTGCAATCCATGCATAATCTGGCATGCTGCTACGAGCGCGGCGAAGGCGTGGAACAAAATATGACGGAAGCGATCCGTTGGTATACTGCTGCCGCCGAGGGCGGAAATGCTGATGACATGTATAATCTCGGCTGGCAGTACGACCACGGCGAAGGCGTGGAACAGGATATGAAAAAGGCAATTTGCTGGTACGAACGAGCAGCAGAGCAGAACCACCCGGCTGCCATGAATAGCCTGGGCGAATGTTATGCGATGGGACAGGGCGTGCCGCGGGATTTGGAAACGGCCATGGAATGGTATCGCCGCGCGGCGGAGCTGGGCGAAGCCATGGCGGATTACAACATGGGATGGCATTTGGAGCAGGCAGGGAAGCTGTCTGAGGCGTATGCCCATTACCGCAAAGCTGCCGATGGGAATGACGACAGCGCCTGGTGGGCGTTGGGGCGTTTTTATGAAAACGGCGTCGTCGTTGCGCAGGACGGAAAGGAAGCGCGCCGCTGCTATGAAACTGGCGAGAAATTGGGCAGTGTGAAATGCAAAATGCGCTTGGCGCGCTGCAAGCTTTTGGGTATCGGCGGCCGCAGGGCAAAGAATGCCGGTTTGGATCTATGCCGTCAGGCGTTGGAATTGGCAAAGGAGAGCAGCGAAAAAGAGGATTACGGCTATGAAGCCGAGATGAATCTTTTGCGGCGTACCATTGCGGAAAACGAATCATAAAGGACGAAAAAAGGGACGCTTCGGCGCAATGTCATGATGCCGGGGTCAAAAGTATAGGAAATTTCTGAAAATGGAATAATTCGCAGCCAACCTTACCACCCCCAAATCTATTGTGTTATAATGGTTATAGATTTGAAGGGTGGTAAGGTTTATGTCATTTAAAGTAAACAGCGGCCAGCAAATATCTTTTAATGACAGTGTATTTTCACTTACTGCTCGCGAAAAAAAGGCACTTGATAATTCATGGGCGAAAATATTTGCGGATGAGATTTTTCCCAATATTGATGAAGAAAGATTTTCTGTTTTATACAGCAGTAAAGCTTCCCGCCCGAATGCGCCCGTGAATGTGATAATTGGTGCTTTAATCATTAAAGAATTGTTCGATTATTCGGATGATGAGATTGTTGAAAATCTTATGCTGGATCTTCATCTTCAGTACGCACTTCATACTACAAGTTTTGAAGAACAACCAATTTCGGATAAAACATTGAGCAGATTTAGAAGCCGCTGTTACAATTATGAAACAACACATGGTATTGATCTGTACCACGACTGTGTAAAAGATCTTAGTAGTAAAATAGCAAAGCTGATGAATCTCAGTGGACGAATAAAAAGAATGGACTCCATGATGATAGAGAGCAATATCCGTTTTCTTAGTCGCATGGAGCTGATATACACCTGTATTTCTAAATTGGCGATATATTTTGATAAGAACTATCCGAATAAGATTCCTGATGATTTGAAGCACTATACAGATTCAAACGACTATAACAGAATTTTCTATCATCAGCTGAATGATAATATGGAGCAGATTATACAGGCTTTGCTGAGTGATAGTGATAAGTTGCTTGAACTATGCGGAACAGACTACGAAGAAGTTACTGAGTACCAACTGTTTTTGAGGTGCCTTTCAGACCAGACTGTTGTTGAAAATGGCAAACGAAGACTCCGTACAAAGGAAGACGGAACAATGAATTCAACAGCGTTACAGAATCCGTCTGATCCAGATGCCACATATCGCAACAAGGCCGGTAAACTTCACAGAGGATATGTTGCAAACCTTGAAGAAACCGTTGATAAAAACGGATCAGTCGTGACCGATTATCAGTATGACAAGAACATCCATACTGACAGTCAATTTCTTCAAGAATCTTTATCACAGATGGACAGGTCTGAAGAAGAAATCGTTCTTATTACCGATGGCGGATATGCAGGCCAGGATAATTTTGCTTTGGCAAAGGAAAAGAACATCAAATTAATCACAACCGCACTTATTGGAAAAGAGGCTCCAGATGCATTAGCTGATTTCACTTTTAATGATGACGGAACAATACTTTTGAGATGTGCTGCAGGGCACGAACCTGTAAGGCAAAGCTATACTAAAACGACAAGTCAGTGTAAGGTTTCGTTTAATTGCAATCATTGCGTTGGTTGTCCATACCAAGGGCAGTGTCGTCCAAAAATCGATGGATGGAATGCAACATTCATTACTTCAAAGAATGCTTCAAACAGGGCAAAGAGCCAAAGGTATATGCAAAGTGAAGAATTCAGCAATTATGCAAAGCTTAGGAATGGCGTAGAAACGGTACCGGCAAACATCCGTAAGAATTACCGCCTTGATAAGTTGCCGCGAGGCAAGCAACGAGGGAAATTCTTCTTCGGAAGCAAAATAGCGGCTCTCAATTTCAGGAAGCTCTTTGGTTTTCGAAAGGGCTTGGTTAATTATGCTCAAAATCCAATATTTGGATAGCAAAAGAATAAAATGACTAAAATCCACTCTATGAAAAATAAGCACCCAGAGAGACAGCCTCAAAAGGCCATTTCCTCTGGGTGCTCATTTCAGCGCTATTTTTCCAGCTCTTTGCTATTGGTCATACATAAAAGGCTTGTTTTGACCCCGGCATCATGTCATTAAGTTTGCGCACAAAACGCTCAATCACTTATGATGGTGATTGAGCGTTTTTATTTCATCGCAGGGAGACATATATAAACAATATTTCTCAAAAAACGCTTGACAAATCAATGAAAATCTAAGGCTTCGCCTTGAAAATGATGACATTTTTTAAGGCGGCCTTCCAAGTGAACAGAAAATCATATCCAGAACGTGTTCGGTCCGCATTGTTCCATGCAATAAAGAAAACCGCCGCAAATTTAGACGCATGCGTAAAGGTCCCGGGAAAAGATTTTTCAAGAAAGAGAAAACTTCCGTTGCAAACGATACTGCTAATGCTGATCGGCATGGGAGGCGGAAGCCTTTCAAAAGAATTATATGACTGGTTTGGATACACGCCAAGTACAGCAACTGCTTCCGCGTTTGTCCAACAACGCAATAAAATCCGCTCCAAAGCTATCGAAATGATATTCAACGAATTTGTCGCATCGGCGATGCCGACTATGACCTTTCGAGGGTATCGTCTTTTTGCGGTCGATGGATCAGATCTACGTTTACCATCAGATAAACCAATAATTTTTCTCTAATTAGGAATGCGAAAGGGCAAAAGCAATACAACCTTGCTCACCTGAATGCCATGTTCGATCTAATGAGCAAAGCCTATGTTGACGTTACTATGCAAGGCAAAAAAGGGATGAATGAGCACAAAGCTCTCATTTCGATGATAGATCGCTCTAACATTCTGGGAAAGGTAATTGTGTTAATGGATCGCGGATATGAATCCTTCAATAACATCGCCCACTTACAAGAAAAAAAGTGGAATTTCATCATCCGCGCAAAAGAATCCTACGGCATGATTTCAAATCTTCAATTACCCAATAGTGAAGAATTCGATGTCGATACAACATTGACTCTAGCGCGTCGACAAACGAAAGAGACATTGGCGCTGTTATCTGCTTATCCAGAAAGATACCGTTGGATCCAGCCACATACTACATTTGATTACATTGCTCTCAAAGACCCCACGATGTATGATTTGCGTTTCCGCGTTGTTCGCTTTCGAATTTCTGGCGGATGCTACGAGACTGTCTATACGAATCTTGATTCAGAGACTTTTCCCATTGGAACAATCAAAGAACTTTACCGTCTCCGTTGGGGAATTGAAACTTCCTTTAGAGAACTTAAATATACCATTGGGCTATCTTGCCTGCACGGCAAGAAAACGGACTTTTTACTACAAGAGGTTTTTGCTCGATTGATCCTATATAATTATGCTTCGCTTATTGCGCGGAAAATATCTGTCCCACAGGAAAAACAAATCAACTTTTCGGTTGCTATACTTGTATGCAAACAATTCCTGAAAGGGAAAATCAGATCTGCTCAAATATTTGAAATATTGTCTAAGCACCTGTCGCCAATTAGGCCGGGGCGACAATATAGGCGTTATCAAAACCCTGTTTCCGCTGTAGCTTTCCAATACCGGTTTTCTTAAAACAACTTACAATATTATGTAATTACAGATGTCCTCTGGACACCTGCTTTTGTCATGCGCAAAAAGGGCAGCTACCGCAAAAATAAGCTCTTTTGCTTACTTGCGGTAGCTGCTTTGCCCTTTGCGCAGGCTTAACTTAATGACATTGACTTGACAGGGGACACTTCATCCAGCTCCTCCGGGCCTGTTTTTCGTTTTTCTGCGGCGCTATTCGGCAGCGGGCCAGCAGCGCCGCGCACAGCTTGTGGAAAAACGACAAATTGACGCGAGTTAATTTGTGCAAAAGCAGTCTTGCATCTTTCACGAAAAAGGAGTATCCTTAGTTCAGAAAGGGAGCAATGCTCCAGCGGACAGCCATTTTCTATCGGCTTCCGCACCATACATGATGGGTCTTTCCGCCGTTGAACGGCAAAAGCACCCACTCCCGCCGCCGCATTTTCTTGCGGCAGGCTTCTGTCTCGACGCCTCAAAGCACTTGATCCCGTCTTGACAGTTTCTTTTTTCCGAATTATTAACGCGGGTCAATTCGCGTCGATAATACTAAAACATATCAGGAGGCTACAAAATGAAAAAAAGAGCTTGGATGAATCTATAGAGGAATCTCAAAGAGAGCTTCTAA
>ERZ773178.2296-NODE-2296-length-18163-cov-4.616192_pt1 | contig 18163 bp, 11 predicted proteins | sample MGYA00580533_ERZ773178 | MGnify/ENA primary metagenome ERZ773178 (study PRJEB29015, sample SAMEA2737859) | human gut metagenome | biome: human gut; feature: human-associated habitat; material: faeces | place: China | collected 2012 ...
CCAACTGCTCCTCTGCAGACAGGAACTCAGGGTGCTGCTCGTAGGCGATACCGTGTTCAGCGAACATGTCCTTATACTGCTCCACATTGGGGGAACCGGGGTTGTGGAAATGAACGATCTTCATAATACTCTCCGCTTCTTTCTGTCTTGAATTCTACTTTCGGGTGTCCCGGTTCACAGTGCCGGCAGGCATTTCACCCCGGGCTCCCTGGATAGCGCACTCTACCGCCTTACGCTGAAGCTCCTCATAAGATTCCTCGGTCTGAAAGGCAACATGGGTCGTGAGAATCACATTGCGCATCTCCATCAATGGACTATTCGCAGGCAGAGGTTCCTTTTCAAATACGTCCAGAGCGGCAGCACGGATCTTTCCGCTCTTCAGGCCGTCGATCAGGGCAGTCTCGTCCACCAGCGGGCCGCGGCCCATGTTGATGATAATCACACCGTCCTTTATTTTGGAGATGGCGTCTGCGTCAATGATATGGAACGAGGACTCCATCAGCGGGATATGGAGGATAATAATATCGCAGGTTTCAAAGATCTCATCCTTTGTCTTGGCGCGGATGACATGATGCTCCTCAAATACAGACTCCGGCAGGAAAGTTCCCCGAAGCCAACAAAGCCAAATTACTGAAAGAAAATGAATGGTACCATCTCGCACTAACGTACGACATTGCCACCAAAACAATTATTTTCTACGTCAATGGAAAAGAACAAAGCCGAAGCACTAACTATGGCAACAGCGAATTCTCCGAAATAAAACTTGCCAACCGCAAACAGGAAAGTTTTCCCGGTGCAAGCGATGGTGACTGGCTTTTCTACATAGGACGTTCTTATAATGACCGCTGGCTTATCGACCGTCAACTTAACGGTAATGTCTGTGAGGCACGTATCTGGGATGTAGCACGTACACAACAGGAAATCTGGAAAAACATGTACGACATTGAAGATCCGGAAAATGAAGCACACCTCGCTGCTTACTGGAAATTCAATGAAGGAAGCGGCAATGATATCAAGGATTACTCCAAATATCATAACGATGCACACATTGTTCGTTATTGGAAAGATTTCAATAGCAAAGAAGAATATGACGTAAAAAATGAGGAACTATGGCCAAGCGGCATAGAAGTTCCGCAAGTGAATAGGGAAGATTAGAAATGAGAAACTTATAAAAATCAAAATATGAAACAAATATTGAAACATATACTGATTCTGGCATTTGCGGCAGGTTTTATTGGGACTGCCTGCGAAAATAACGATCTTAATATCGATGCCGGTACATTCCCCGAAACCGGAGGTATAGGTCTTTCTATGGGTATATTACAAAGCGATAATTATGCGATGGAAAACCCGCAGATAAACATGGACCATGCCAGTTTGAGCGATCAATTTCACATCAGCTTAACAGAACCGGCTTCACAAACAGGAAATTATACCGTAAAAGTAGACGAATCCAAAGTACTGGACTTCAATTCGAAGCACGGAACGAGTTACCCTCTGTATCCTACAGAATACATAGATTTAGGTAACAGTGGAAAAATGACAATAGAGAAAGGAGAACAGCAGTCAAACTCTGTCTCTATTGCCTTCAAATATGATGAAGCCATAGAAGATTCTGTTATTTATGTACTCCCTCTGACAGTGGAAGAGAACAATAGTTCCCCGGCCATGTCTAGTGAACGCAAAACATTATATTATATAATTAATGTATGGGGAATGGCTCCTGCCGAATATAACGCTATAAAGAAAAACTTCATTCAGATAGCAGGGGTAGATCCCGAATTCACCAATCCTCTATTGCTCAACAAACTCTATTTTGAGTCTATGTCTCTTTCATCACCAGAAGTAGATTACTACAATCCATTCGATATAATCAACCTACAGTTCGCTACCGTCAAGGCAGACGATAATCTGTTGCCATCTTTATATCTAAAAGATGATCTGGCATACGTACTAAAGAAACGTGAAAAGTACATCGTTCCATTGCAACAGTTAGACCACAAAGTTTGCCTTGCCATTAAGGGAGCGGGAGAAGGAATTGGTTTTTCCAATCTGGGAGAAAAAGAAATGATGATATTTGTAGAAAGAATAAAACAAATGATTGATATATATCATTTAGATGGAGTCAATCTATATGATGCTAATTTTTCCTATGAAGAAAGTAATGAAAACATTAATTACTCAAACAATCTATGCAAATTCGTAGCATCTTTACGAGATAAGCTAGGAAACAAGATCATAACCTATACACAAACTTCTGAATCTCCGGAAGGGATTACTAATGACGCTAATTTGAAATTAGGAGAACTTGTAGATTATGCTTGGTGTGATCAATTGAACACAATTATTGATCCTTGGAGTACTCCTGAAAAATGGACACGTCCTATTGCAGGATTAAACAAAGAAAAATGGGGAGCTTTGAATACTGATATACATATATCAAGTGAACAAACAAGTGTTTTAGATCAAGTGATAGATGTATTCAATTTACCTTCAATAATGGAAACCGTTGGAATAAACCATGTATTTGTAGTGAATCGAGTTGATTATGTTACTGCGGGAGTAGAGCCTTACGCTCCAACTTATATGGCTTATGGAGCTATGTGTAATTTGTGTGATATGGAAAAAGAGTATTTTGTTATGGGTATTAACTCTCCAAACAATAACCAATACCTTAGTATACATGATCCTCTCATGCCTAAAGATTATTAAGATATAACATTCATATTTATAAAGCATCTGTGAATATGAACAAACTGAGAAAGGAGATGCAGAATATTTACGCATAAAAATCAGACTATGAAGGAGGAACTTCCACCAAACACGTATCCTATCAATGCCAAAGAGATATCTTCCGCATTGATTATAAGAAAAGAAAAATCATTAAATCAATTTTAAAATTTACATTATGAAAAACTTGTATAAAATTTTAGCGTCATCTATCGCTATATTTGCATTTTGCGCATGTTCACAAGAAGAAATTCCAGCAAACCAAGCAGATGGTACTCAACCAGAAGCGGTCACTCGTTCGGCCACAGGTATTAAAAACATCGTTTATATTGAAGTAAATGATATCAACCCTCTTAATGCAGGGTCATATATTATGGATGATGCTCCATTTTTCGATTATGTAATTCTGTTCGCTGCCAACATAAGAGGTGTAGGCTCAGACGCTACTTTATATAACAATCCAAATGTACAGTACATTTTGGACCACAAAGACACTCTGATTAAGCCTCTTCAAGACAAAGGTATCAAAGTTTTACTCGGTTTATTGGGTGACCATACAGGGCTCGGATTCGCAAACATGAATTCAGCTCAGACTGAACAATTCGCAACTGCAGTTGCTAATGCTGTTAGCCAATATGGATTAGATGGTGTAGACTTTGACGATGAATGGGCTGAATACGGAAGAAACGGTTATCCATCAGGAAGCACAGGTTCTTTCTCTAATTTAATTACTGCGCTCCACAACAAGATGCCAGGCAAAACGATTACTGCATTCAATTATGGCTATGCCTATGAGCTTACAAATGTAAATGGCTATATAAACTATGGTATTTATGCATTCTTCAACTCCCCATCGTGGAGTACAGGTTTTGGTATGCCGAATAGTAAATTTGCACCTTATACCATTAATCTGAATAGTGCTCCGTCTGCTGCTAGTGCTCAACTTTATTCAGGACAAGTTGCAAGTAAAGGTTATGGTGCTATCGGTTACTATGACCTTAGAGCCAACAATATCGTAAGCGTATTGAATGGTGTTGCAAAAGGAGCTTTCAAGTCTACTTGTACCTATGACGGTAATTCTTATCAAAAGAATTATTAATCAAAGGCTTTAAAGCATCATACTTGATGAAGTATTAAAATACACTTCTCCCTCTTTCAACAAAAGAGGGGGAAGTAGTTTAAAGTGAGAGAGTAATGTATTTCTTCACATGTTCCTTTTTAGTGAAGGAAACATGTGAAGAATTACTCATACAACATTTATTAGATAATATATCCTTCGGAAGCTACTTACTCTTCCAACGCTCATACAATTAACTGGCGGGAAAGTTACGTGCAAAAAAAGAAGAGAAGTAGCAACCGAGGATAATCAGATGAATGCTGTGACATTTTTGTATCTAATCTAATTATTATAAGGGGAAAAACAAAAATGTCACAGCAGTACTAATCAGCACTTTAAGTCCCAAAACAGTTCTTTTTTCTACAAGTTTACAAAAATCATCTATATACTTTTCACTTTTTCATAGAAGAAAACTGCACTTTTTTTCATTCCCCCTATCCAATCATAAAGAAACAATAAAGTTACAGTGGAGTAATCAGACAGGCAGACTTGTGCAACAAGTCTGCTACAGTTATGCATCCCTGTAGCTACACAAGTGCAACAGAATAAAACATAAGCAACAAGCGGCTAATAGCTGGCAAGAATTCATTAATTCATATGGTAGAATGCTTTAAACCAACCTGATAAATATAAGAAAAGATATATAGCATTATACCAATTTATTAAGCATACTTCATAGAACCATACTGTAAATCTACGTATCAATCTCCCAAACCAGGAATAAAAACAAAGAATTCCATGACTGTTTTGATCTAATTATGATTTTATTAAACATAAATTAATAATAGACAGAACCTTCAATAAGCAAGCATTATCATTTTCTACGAACAATAAATATAACATTGTATTAAAAATATACAAGTTTTCAATACATTTTATCGTAAACATCATACAAAAGAGCAACAAGTCCCTATTTTTAATCAGATATTATATCAATTTTTTACAACTATGACGTATATTTACCTCATAAGAACAAGCAATATTATATTATAAAAAAATACGTATATATTATCCAAGAACCCAAAAATGAGAGAATCTAAATTGGTACTAAATGGAAGTTATTCCAAAAGTACCCAACACAAAGCGCGGGCACCTCCTGAGGAGCGCGCATTACTTACAATATATTTAACATTTATATTTAATAAAAAATAATCAAATAATTATTGTTACTTGGAGGAAATTTGCCCTATTCCTTTCAAAAGGGTTCAAACATTAGAATTAAAACTCTACATATATACTACGCATTCCCGATATCAGCCTTCAAAGAACAAATAATTTAGAGATCATGTTATTTGAACTTATTGATATACAATCATGAAACCATAATACAGTGCATTTTTCTCGCTTCAAACTCGAACGAGAGGAATAAATCAATTTCGCCAAGTGACGTTACTAAAACAACAGATTAATATGAAATATTTAATTATAACGTCATTATACACTTCTATTACCGTAGTTACAACCACCCAAAGTGAATTATTACCAATTTTATTTTCAACAGCAGGAATACTTTTATTGTATTGGCTCTTGTCTCATTCTCTTGCCATGCGGAAAGAAATTGCTTTTTTAAAAGAAGAAAATCAGTATTTCATGGACTCTTTCCGAAACATTCGTACCCCGATCACATTGCTTCATACGCCTTTAAAGTCAACCTATAGTAATAACTGCCCGGACATTATCAAAAAGGATCTGTCACTGGCTATCCGCAACATAGATTGCCTTAATGATCATTTAACCAGATTAATGGATCTGAAGCAAATAGCCACTCATTCCAAAAGAATGAATATTACGGAACATGAATTAGGAAATTTCCTTAAAAATAAAATATCTTCTCTGAAAGATCACGCAGCAAACAGACATATTAAATTAGAAATCCAAACAGAATTCAAATATGCAAGCGTATGGATAGATCAAAGTAAAATATCTCCCGTAATAGAGAAATTTATAAAGAATATAATAGATCATACAGAATATTCAAAAAAAGTTATTATACACGCATCTTTATGCAATAAATATTGGAAAATAAAAGTAAGTTATACTGGAAATGAAAACCTAATGAAATGTTATAAATGCTCCGGTAAACATCTTATTAAACAAAAAACAGAATCTAAATATTACTTTGCAAAAAGTGCTTTATGCAAAAAACTGACAGAAATATGCAATGGAGAAATATTAATCAATAATTCATGTCATACGATCACATTGCGTTTTCCTGTAAAGCCCTCTTATGAAAATGTATCCGAACGCAGTTTGGTTCATATAGAGAAGAATATAGAAGAAGAAAAGATTGATGCCTTATTCCACAAAAGTTCGCAGAAAAGAAATTCGTCCAGACCTGTCGTGATTATGGTCGACAGTAACGAAGAGTTCAGATCCTATCTGGAGACCTGTTTATCAGAGGAATACATAGTCAGAGGCTTTGAAAACGGAGCGGACGCATTGGGATATATCAAAGGGGAACATCCGGATCTGGTAATATGCGATACAGTGCTCAACGGAATGGACGGTGATGAACTTTCTTCAAGACTGAAGACGTCTAAAGAAACATCTATTATACCAGTCATCCTTTACGGATCGCACATAGATGCCGACCAACGCAGTAAAAGGGAAGCGTCATTGGCAGATACATTTATGCATACCCCCTTTCATGTGGAGGATTTAAAAATAGAGATTTCTGTTCTTATCAGAAATAGCCGCCTTCTTAGAAAAGCATTCCTGCACAAAGTATTCGGAGAACATTTTCTGCAAGTACAACCAGTAGAAATCATAAAGGAAGCTACTGAGGGGGCTAAAAACTCATTGATCAATGAAGTGAAAGATTATATTCTGGAACGAATAGAGAACGAAGACCTGACTATTGATGCAATTGCTTCACACTTAAGAATGAGCAGAACTAAATTCTACAACAGGTGGAAAACGCTGACTGGTGAAGCTCCCACTGTCTTTATTGAAGCTATTCGAATGGAGAAGGCACATGAATTGTTAGAAAGTGGGAAATATCCTGTCGGCACCATACCGGAAATGATCGGATTGAAAGATGTAAAAAACTTCCGCAACAGATATAAAGAATACTTCGGAATTACCCCTAAAGAATCTATCAAGAAAAAATAGTCGGAATAAAACGAACATATAAAAATATGTCCGGAGGTACTCCAGCGCGATATTTACGGAGAAATCGACTGGAGTACCTTTTTCTTTTTCATTTGCTTGATGCAGTATTCCGTTATTTCCGGTATTTACTCTATGTACGTACACCTTAATTTTGAGAATTAATAATCTAATTTGTTTAACAAGTATGAAAACTTTAACTAAAATGAAAAAAGTATGTTGCTGAAGTCGTTTTGTTTTATTGGTAATGGCATTGGGGATGACTAGTATCTTTACTTCTTGTGGCAGTGATGATGATGAAAATATTCCGGTATATTCTCTCAAAGATGTAGAAGGCACCTATTCCGGCAAAATGCAGACAACCTCTATCGCTCCTTTGGAAAATGCAGAGAATGAAGCTGGAGACGGAGTCACCGTAAATGCCGAATTAAAAGATAATCATATATTAATCAGCAAATTCCCGGTAGAGGATCTGATCAAAAGCATTATCGAAGACCCGGACGCAGCCGAAGCCATCATCAAAGCGGTAGGAGATGTAGAATACAAAATCCCTTATCAGGCAGCTTTCAATGATAATAAAGACAACATCTTACTTCAAATGTCACCTGAACCCTTGGTATTGGAAATCGCAATGGAACCACAACCCATAAGAAAAACTGAAGGGGAAGAAGAAACTCCTAAACTCACCGTAAAAGTGACAATCAAAGCTGACGAGAAAGGCAGTTATGCTTATGAAGGTCAGAAACTGAAGTTTGCTATTCAGGCAACAGAAGTTACAGTAAATGAAGAACGGTTTGATAAATTTCCGGCAACGACCTTTTCTTTTGATATGACTAAGAAATAAGGTGACTGTTTAATTATTTACAGAATAAAATGTAAAAGAGAGTGTGTCTGCGAAAGAAGACGCACTCTTTTTTTTATAGACGAAAGGCATCATCCGTTCTATGAAAAGAGTAGGATAAAAAACGGTGGATGACAAACGATGCCCGGTTTTAACCGTTTCATTCGTTTATCATCCACCGCTTATTACCGGGTGTTTTTAACTTACCGCTTCACATTCTTTTTTCTCTTTCTTCTGCTTCTGCGATTTTGTTGTTTCCGACGGCTGTAGCGTTGCCATCTCTTATAAATCATCCATCCGCTCATCAAAGCTACGACAACAAAAATCAGAATAGTAATACCTACCCCCAGATTGTCACCTTTGATGCGTGACCAGATATCCAGTACCTCTTTGGTTTTATCTCCGAAGTCACGAATCATAGCGCAGCGTTCCACCACCTTACGGTCGGGATATTGAATCTTATCAATCTGTATGCTGTCGGCATCCGGACCGAAGAAATAACTTAAATCCGCATAATAATCCAGAGTCGTATCCACTTTCTCTTCCAGAATCTCCGGTGTAGCGATAGAACTCACATATCCACAGAAATCCATATTACGCAACGCAATGTCCGGACGGCACATAAAGTTGATAAAGTAGCTGGCAGCCACCGGATTCTTCGCATATTTAGGAATCACCCAGCCATCATACCAGATATTACTTCCTTCTTTCGGAACCACGTAGTCAAGGTCCACTCCTACCGCATTCGCCTCTTCAATCGCCCATATCGCATCGCCACTCCAGGTCATATTCAGCCATGCTTTATTCTTCGTCATCATCTCCTTACCGAAGTCCGCTTCCCAACCGGCAATATTCGGTTTCATAGCTTTCAGATACTTTTCGGCTACCTCCATAGCACGTGGCGAGTAATCATTCATCAGGTCTTCCACCGTCACCGTCCCTTCTTCCAGCTCTTTGGCATGGGCATAGATAACGGCTGTTCCATAAGCGTCACGGTAACTGTCTTTCATCAGAATCTTTCCTGCATATTTCTTATCCCAAAGACATTCCCAGGAGAAAGCGTCGGAATCGGGAACGTATGCCCGGTTATAAAGAATACCTGCGGTCCCCCACATATAGCAGACAGCGTAACGGCTTGCTTCTTCACCCGGCTGACTCAGTTTATTAATCTGTTCGCGAATAAATGGTGACACATTATTCATGTAATTAGGGGAATGGGCGAAAGTGGTGTCAATAGGCAACAACAGATGCTTTTTCAGCATTCTCTCAATGATATATTCCGAAGGACAAACCACATCAAAATCCTCATGTCCCTTTTCTATTTTCGTCAACATGATCTCGTTGATGTCGAATGTCTGATAGACGATGTGGATATCTTCACCTGTCTGTTCTTTATAGTACGCCTGGAAATCTTCGAGTACACCTTCTCCTATATAATCTGCCCAGTTATAGATCTTAAGGACTCTCTCGCGTGACTCACCGGAATTGTAGCAACCGCTCAGAAAACCAGCCAGCACCAGCAAAAACAAGTTAACAGCAACTTTTCTTTTCATTTTATTTACGTAGCAGCACATTTTCATGATTCTTTCTTCTTCGTTTTTCCGGCACGGTAATTAATCACTATCAGTAAAGCCAGCACCACCACAAAAATAATGGCGGACAACGGGCGAAGTTCAGGAGTCAGACCTCCCTTACGGGCATCAGCATAGATATAGGTGGAAAGCGTTTCCAGCCCTTGATTACCGATGGTAAATACAGTTACGGCAAAATCATCGATTGAAAGCGTCAGTGCAAGCATAAAGCCACTGATCATTCCCGGACGAATCTCCGGAATGATTACCTTCCGCAAAGCCTGCATAGGTGTAGCTCCCAAATCGAGGGCAGCTTCATAAATGTTCGGATTCATTTGTTTCAGGCGCGGCAGAACGCTTAATACGACGTAAGGAGTACAAAAAGTGATGTGCGCCAGTACCACTGTGGTATATCCCTGCGTGATTCCGAGAGATACGAATAAAAGGAAAAGCGATATACCGGTTATGATATCACCGTTCAGAATAGGAATACTATTCACAAAACCAATCGCCTTGCGCGAGCGTGCTTTTAAGTTGAAGATGCCGATGGCAGCGATGCTGCCCAACAAGGTAGATGCCGTGGCAGCCAGCAGCGCAATGGTAATGGTATTGATCAGAGCATTCATCAGAGAATGATGGGCACCTGTATTAAATAGCGATGAATAAAGTTTGGTCGAAAACCCGGTCCAGTTACCTAATACCTTCGCCTCGGTAAAAGAGTAAATCACAATGATCACAATAGGGGAATATAGCAACAGCAGTAATACCCACAGGTAAGTCTGAGCGAATATCTTCTTTACCATAGCCCACCTCCTTCGTTCGTATTATCCTTATCATCGGTACTGAACAGTGAAGTCGCGGCTATCAGCAGCAGCATGATCAGCGAAAGTGCTGCCCCATAGTTCCACATACTGTTATTGATATTCTCCTGAATGGTAGTACCAAAGAGTTTGATATTGTTCATCGTCAGCAGTTCGGCAATGGCGAATGTCGAAATAGTCGGCATAAACACCATCATGATACCGCTCATGACTCCCGGCATGGAAAGCGGGAGAACTGCTTTGAAAAAGACCTGTACAGGATTAGCCCCCAAGTCCTGCGCCGCCTCAATGTAGCTATGGTCCATCTTCTGCAATGTGTTATAGATGGGATAGATCATGAAGGGGATAAAGTTGTAAACCATACCGAAGATCAGTGCTCCCTCTCCCAGCGGAACGCTGAAAAAGTCGAATAAAGCGACAGTGGCAAGGGTACGTACCAGAATATTCACCCACATGGGCAGGATAAACAACACCACCATTGTTTTGGAACGGTTCAGCTTGCTGTTGCTTAATATCCAGGCTGCGGGATATCCCAGCAGGATACAGATAAGAGTCGTAATAATGGCAATACCTATGGAATAGACGAAGGTATTGATCGCTTCGGGATGTTCGAAGAATTTCTGAAAATTGGCGAGTGTCAGATGACCGTTATCATCGGTAAACGCATACACGACAATTAGAACCAACGGTATGACCACAAAGATCGCCGAGAAAATAATGTAAGGAAGAGTCCAGCTCTTACGTGATGACAAAAATACTATAAACTTCTTATTCACTTCCTTTCCTATTAATCGGTTATTTTAATTACACGAATCGCATCCGGAGGGATAGTAATACCCACACGGTCTCCGTCATCCCAGACATCGTTCGTATCCACAAACACATTCTCGTCCCAGTCAGACCATACAGTCAGATGGTAATGATCACCTTTATAAAGGATGAACTTCACTTCTCCCGTCAGCGTACCGTCTTCTTCGTTATCCTGCAGGATCACTTTATCAAAGTCTACTTCGACCTTGACATCCGTACCGGATTCCAGCCCTTCCACAGAGACACATTCGAACGTACAGCCCAGGAACTCTACATGAGTAGCATCCTGCAACTTTCCTTCAAATGTATTGCATACACGTTCTTTCTTCATAATATGAATATCAAACGGCTTCACCAGCAGCCCCACTTCCGCACCGACTTCAAAATGATGATAATCCTGAACAAGGAACTCATATCCGCCACAAAGCACAGTCATTTCATAGTGTACCCCTTTGAAGATCGAAGTCTGTACCACACCGGTCAGTTGCGCCATCTCCGAAACCGGGAAAATATAAAGGTCTTCCGGACGAATGACTACGTCCACCGGAGTATTTTCACCGAAACCTTCGTCCACGCATTCAAACTCCGTACCACAAAAGCGTACCAGTTTATCATGAATCATCGTTCCGTTGAGAATATTACTTTCTCCGATAAAATCCGCAACAAATGAATTGATCGGCTCATTATAGATATCAATCGGCGTACCGATCTGCTGGATTTTTCCTTCGCTCATCACGACAATCGTATCACTCAATGTCAAGGCTTCTTCCTGATCATGAGTTACGTATACAAATGTAATGCCCAGAGATTTATGCATTTCTTTCAGTTCCATCTGCATATCCTTGCGCATTTTGAGGTCGAGCGCAGCCAACGGTTCGTCGAGCAGCAACACTTCCGGCTCATTGACAATGGCACGGGCAATAGCTACACGCTGTTGCTGGCCACCGGAAAGAGAATCTACATCCCGATACTCGTAATCCGTCATACCAACCATCTTCAATGCGGCTTTCACCTTCTTGCCGATTGTCTGTTTCGGCGTCTTTTTCAATTTCAAGCCGAAAGCAATATTGTCGTATACATTCAAATGCGGGAACAGGGCATATTTCTGAAATACCGTGTTCACCGGACGTTTATGGGGTGGAGTCTGTGTGATTTCCTTACCCGATATTCGGATTTCGCCTTCCGAAGCTGTCTGAAAACCGGCAATGAGACGCAACAATGTCGTTTTTCCGCAGCCGGAAGGTCCGAGAATCGTAACAAACTCGCCCTTTTTCACGTTCAGAGTTACATCATCCAAAGCTGTTTTGTCGCCAAAAAACTTCGATACATGGCTAACCTCAATGATGGATTTGTCTTCTTGCATATTCATACTAAAAGTTTGGGCTGCAAAGGTACACATTTCTACGATTTCCACCTACGTGTTAATCTAATATAACAGTGTTTTTCGATGCCAGACAGAAAAAAAATCTATCTTTGCATAAATATTTATTCACTAATTTTACAAAAGCATGAAAAAGTTAACTTATTTAGTTATTGCGACGGCAGCGTTGGGTATGGTAGCTTGTACCGGAAACAAAGCCGGATACGTTATCACAGGTACAGTAGAAGGCGCTGCTGACGGCGACACTGTTTACCTTCAGGAAGCAACAGGCAGAAATCTTACAAAACTAGATACCGCAGTCATCTCTAAAGGTACTTTCACCTTCGAAGGCACACAGGATTCTGCAGTAAACCGTTATGTCACTTGCGAAGTGAACGGAGAACCTCTGATGATTGATTTCTTCCTTGAAAACGGTAAAATAAACATTGCACTGACAAAGGACAATGATTCTGCAACCGGTACTTCCAACAATGACGCTTACCAAGCTATCAGAACTCAAATCAATGATATCAGCCAAAAGATGAACGCTATCTACGAAGCGATGGGAGATTCTTCTTTGAGTGACGAGCAGAAAGAAGCCAAGCAAAAAGAAGGTGCCCGGCTGGAAGAAGAATATGATAAAGTAATCAAAGAAGGTGTACAGAAAAACATCACCAACCCGGTAGGTGTATTCTTGTTCAAACAGACTTTCTACAATAACTCTACTGAAGAGAATGCAGCTTTGCTGGAACAAATCCCGGCTAATTTCCAAAATGACGAAACAATCGTAAAAGTTAAGGAACAGACTGAAAAACAAAAGAAGACTGCCGTAGGTACTAAGTTCATTGACTTCGAAATGCAGACTCCGGAAGGAAAAACTGTGAAACTGTCTGATTACGCAGGTAAAGGTAAAGTGGTACTGGTAGACTTCTGGGCTAGCTGGTGTGGTCCTTGCCGTCGTGAAATGCCTAACCTGGTAGAAGCTTACGCTCAGTACAAAGGCAAAAACTTCGAAATCGTCGGTGTATCTCTTGATCAGGATGCTGCTGCATGGAAAGAGTCTATAAAAAAACTGAATATGACCTGGCCGCAAATGTCTGACCTGAAGTTCTGGCAGAGTGAAGGCGCACAGCTTTATGCAGTGAACAGCATTCCTCACACTGTTCTGATTGATGGCGACGGTACTATCATTGCCCGTGGTCTTCATGGAGAAGGTCTTCAGGCTAAATTGGCAGAAGTAGTCAAATAAATGAAGCTGATAAGAGACTTCACCTGATGAAGTAACACTTGTGCCATACCGTTGGCACACTTGTGCCACCATATTGGCACAGTTATGCCACGCCGTTGGCACAGTTGTGCCAATAGGATGGCACAACATCCGACAAGGTATCTTATTCCTGTTAACGCAGTAGGTAAATCTGATCCAAGTACAGGCACTTTTACCGAAGATACTGATCTTATCCACGCCGTTACATTGAGATATAAAAAGATAGCCCCTGCAATTTCGATCGCTCGAATTGCAGGGGCTTCTTTTATATAGGGACGTCAAGCAGGGAAGCGTCACTTCCCTACTCCGTCAAGCTATCAGATAAACCAACGCACGTAGCAGAAGTCCTGACGGTGCGGAAGTTCCGGATTCTTCGGGAACATACGGTAAGACACCTTGAAGCTACCGGCATTTGACAGGCTATGTTTAACCTGGAATGTGTAAAGGTCGCCTTCTTTCTTGATAACGCTGAACGGTTCTACAGAGTAAACGTGTTGTTTACCATCCGCAGTTGTATAAGTAGTTACCAGTTCAAGCCCTATAGCATCATTCAAGCCTTTTTCGTCGATTACGTAAGTAATAGTATATTCTTTTCCGCTTTCGATATCACCGGCTTTCAAATCTTCCAGCTTGTCGCAAGATACGATTTCGATAGAATCCCACTTGGCAACGACTTCTTCTTTCCATGCAGCAATTTCTTTTGCTTTTGCATTGTCATTAGCAGACAGCATATGGAAACGTTTTGCCAACTTATTGTAGAACTTATTGTAGTAGTCGTCCAACTGGCGTTTCATCGTATAGTGAGGAGCGATCTGAGCGATAGAATTCTTCACTACCTTGATCCAGCCTTCTGAGTAGCCTTTCTTGTTACGAGCATAGTACAACGGCAGGATTTCTGTTTCAAGAATGCTGTAGATAGTAGCAGCATCCAACTGATCCTGATGTTCCTGATTCTGATATGTACGTTTTTCAGTCAACGCCCAACCTGCACCTTCACGGTAACCTTCCAGCCACCATCCGTCTAATACAGAGAAGTTGACAACACCGTTCATCAAAGCCTTTTCACCAGATGTACCGGATGCTTCCAACGGACGAGTCGGAGTATTCAACCAGATATCAACGCCGGAAACCAGACGACGAGCCAGTTGCATATCGTAATTCTCGAGGAAGATAATCTTACCCAGGAATTCCGGACGACGAGAGATTTCAATGATACGCTTAATCAAGCCCTGGCCTGCTCCATCGTGCGGGTGAGCTTTACCTGTAAACAGGAATTGTACCGGATAATCAGGATTGTTCACGATCTTAGAAAGACGATCCAAGTCGGTGAACAGCAAGTGTGCACGTTTGTAAGTAGCAAAACGACGGCCGAAACCAATCAGCAATGCATTCGGATTGATCTTATCCATCAGTGAAACGATACGAGAAGGATCTCCCTGGTTCTTCAACCATGTATCGCGGAATGACTTACGGATATAGTCAACCAACTTATTCTTCATAGTCATACGAGTCTTCCAAATCTCTTCATCGGGCACATTGTAGATAGCTTCCCAAATCTTAGGATTAGACTGATCGAACCAGAAGTTTTCGTTGAAATATTTAAAGTATAATTCTTTCCATTCTGTTGCACTCCAAGTTGGGAAGTGAACACCATTCGTTACATATCCTACGTGGCTTTCTTCCGGGAAATAACCTTTCCAGATAGAAGAGAACATTTCTTGAGAAACCTTTCCGTGCAGCCAGCTCACACCGTTCACTTCCTGTGAAGTGTTACAAGCAAAAACAGACATACAGAAACGTTCGCCCTTGTCACCCGGATTGTTACGTCCGAGATCCATCAAGTCATCCCAAGTGATACCCATTCTGGAAGGATAACCACCCATATATTTGCCGAACAAACCTTCGTCAAAATAGTCGTGACCTGCGGGCACCGGAGTATGAACAGTATAAAGAGAAGAAGCGCGAACCAACTCAATAGCCTGGTCGAAAGTCAATCCAGTAGCTACATAGTCGCAGATACGCTGAACATTAATCAATGCAGCATGTCCTTCATTACAGTGATAAACATCTTTCTTGATACCCAGAGCTTTCAGAGTCAGGATACCACCGATACCCAACAAGATTTCCTGTTTCAAACGGTTTTCCCAGTCACCACCATAAAGCTGGTGAGTGATAGGACGGTCGAATTCGCTGTTCATTTCATTATCCGTATCAAGCAGATACAAAGAAATACGTCCAACATTCACACGCCATACGTTTGCATGAACAAAATAATCAAGATAAGGAACGTCAACTATCAACGGCTGACCATTGGCATCCATTACGCGTTCAATAGGAAGTTGACCGAAGTTCTGTGCCTCGTAGTTGGCAATCTGCTGTCCATCCATAGACAACGTTTGAGTAAAGTAGCCGTAACGATACAAGAAACCTACCGCACACAAATCAACATTGCTGTCGGAAGCCTCTTTCAGATAGTCACCAGCCAATACACCCAGACCACCGGAATATATTTTCAGGACGCTGCTCAAGCCATATTCCATGCTGAAATAAGCTATAGATGGGCGTTGCTCATCCGGCTTCACATCCATGTAATCTCTGAATTTCGTATAAACTTCATTCATTCTTCTTAGAATCACCTTGTCTTTTGCCAGCGCTTCCAGCTTTTCATAGCTCATACGTTCCAACAACAGTACTGGATTCTGTCCACATTCTTTCCAAAGTTCCGGATCTAGATCTCTAAACAGTTCAGTCGCTTCAAAATTCCATGCCCACCAAATGTTGCGTGCGATTTCAGACAACTTCTCCAACTCTTCCGGTATACGTGATTTTACAGTAACCTCTTTCCAGTTGGGAGTATTCACATTACTAACTTTGATTTTCATAATGTTTTCGTTTACTTATTGATAAATAATTTCTTTCTTAACTCAACTGACGTATCCTTGCCTTACGCAAAGCGATATCATAAGCTTCATAATAATATTGTATAAAGTGCTTCCATAAAGCCTGCTCTGCAACTTCAGCAGCACGCTTACGGATTTCCTTCACCTCTTTATCAGTCTTATCCGCAAACAACGTAATCGTATCTTTGATACCATCCGCCACTTCCGAATAATTATAGTCCGAACGATGCAGCACTTCCACTCCATCATTAATGCCATGCTGGTTCTTCAGGCTGTTTACCCAAAGTCCGAATCCTGCCAGATCCGTAGTGATTGTCGGCACATGGAAAGCTACACTTTCCAGCGGAGTATATCCCCACGGTTCGTAATAAGAAGCATAGACACTCAAATCCTGCCCCAGCAATATATCATAATATTCTTTATTCATGATACCATCACGACCATCCAGATAACAAGGAACAAAAATCACCTTTACCTTATCTTCCGGACGATTGCCCATTCCCAGATATTTCAACATGTCCAACACCTGGTCATGAGTCATATTATGCAGCCAATGAGTGATAAACGGTACTTCGAGGGGAGTGTCGAACTTATCTTTGCTCTTCAAACGTGCCTGCAAATCCTCGCGAGGCTCTCCCACCCAACCGGGTACATTGATGAATGCCAACACATTCTTATGCAGTTTCTTATCCCTGTTCAAGCGGTTTAATGATTCCAAAAAAACATCAATACCTTTATTCTTAAACTCATATCGCCCACTGGTTCCGACAATTAACGTATCATCACCCAGATTTGTTCCCAATAATTTATTGGCAACACTAAGCATCAAGGTACGTGCGCGCTTACGCTTGCCGGTAAACGTGCTTCCTTTCGGCACAAAATCATCTTCAAAACCGTTCATCAAAACAACATCTGCCGGTTTATCCAGTAATTCCTTGCATTCATTATTGGTTATTTCACTCACCGTAGTAAAACAGTCTACATAATGTGCAGTCTGTTTCTCAATCGAGTGTTTCGATTGCATGTTCAGTTCCTGCGCCATCTGGTCGCCATTATAAGCAAACAGATAGTCATACAACGGCTTATTATTGCCGGCAATGGAACGACCGATAGACGTAGCATGGGTCGTAAAAATAGTAGCAACCTCCGGCACAGCTTCCTGTACATAAAGTGCTCCCATTCCAGTCATCCATTCATGTGCCTGATATACCACCTTATCCGTTTCCGTCAGGTTGTAGCGATAGAAACTCTCCACCACTCTTCCTGCGGCATAGGAAAACATAGAAGCCTCGTCATAATCGCCATAGGCGTGCAACGAATCTACTTGATAACGATTCCACATTTCTGTGTATATATCGTCTTTCTTTTCAAAAAAAGGTTGGAAATCAACAAGAATGACTATGGGTTCACCGGGGATATTCCATCGTCCCACACGGACAGAAAGTTCGTCTTTCTCAAGCGCATGCTCTTTCCAGGCAGCACATAGGTTATCCGACTCGATGAATAGAGGGTTCTCCTTTCCTTGCCACACATCAGGACCTATGAAGAAAATTCTGTCGCGGAATTTTTCCTGTAATGTATTTGCCCGTGTCGACAAGACGGTATATATCCCTCCCACTTTATTACATACTTCCCAGC
>ERZ773178.2297-NODE-2297-length-18160-cov-22.972328_pt1 | contig 18160 bp, 20 predicted proteins | sample MGYA00580533_ERZ773178 | MGnify/ENA primary metagenome ERZ773178 (study PRJEB29015, sample SAMEA2737859) | human gut metagenome | biome: human gut; feature: human-associated habitat; material: faeces | place: China | collected 2012 ...
TATCGATCTTTGAAATGTTGAAATCTGGAATATTACCATCCTTCGGAGGTTCATCTGTCAGAAGTTCCATGCCGAGAGCCATCCTGGTAAGAAGGTCAAACTCGCACTTCTCAAACTACCACTTCCTTCTATATTTTCTATATTCACAAAGAAATAAGAATCGTTTGAAAATACGAGAATCTCAGCAAGGGAAATGTATAAAAATGAAACGACCCGCACATTTGAGTGTACCCATATTGACACTGATAGCCATTTTCAGCTTTGCAGTGTCAATCTGATATTCTATTGTTCAATACTTCCACCCAACTTAGCTTCCCATTCCTCTATTGTTGGCATCGTTCCCTCTAACTTTTCTGGATAGAATTTCTCCAAGTCATATTCTGAGATTGCAATTGGCTGGCTACTTGATTCCAAAGCATATTGGGCTTGAATGCGGTCTTTTTCCTTGCAGATAAGTATGCCTATTGTTGGATTGTCTCGACCCTCCTTACGAAGAAGATGGTTACAAGCTACTACATAGCCGCCAAGTTGCCCAACATCAGCAAAGGTGAAGGATCCTATCTTGACTTCCAAAACTATATAGCATGACAAATTCAAATTGTAGAAGAGCAAATCGATAAAGTTCTCTTTCTCTCCAATCTGCAAACGGTATTCCTTGCCTACGTATGCAAAACCTGTACCCAGCTCAGTTAGGAACTTGGTGATGTTGTTGAGCAAAGCATCTTTGAGAATACGCTCATTATATGGCTTGGTAATGCCTGCAAACGCAAAATTGTATGGGTCTTTTGTTATTTCTTGTACCAAATCACTATCGGCATCAGGTAATGTTCGATTAAAATTACTCAATGCTTTCCCTTGTCGTTCATACAGAGATGAGTCTATGAAATTATGAAGGACATTTCTACTCCAACCATTTGCCACTGTTTGATGGACATAGAAAAGAGCCTTTTGAGGCATCTGTAGGAACTTGTCTATCAATAGTTTATGATGTCCCCAAGGCAATGAAAATATGTCTTTTTCAAATTGCTCCCCAACTTGGGGAGTAATTTCACTATAATCTTGATAGAGTCGAAAAAAGTTCTTCATATACAAAAGATTTGTTGGAGAAAAGCAAGTTGCTTTTGGATTTAGTTCTTTTAAATCACGACTTAAATTTACAAAGAACTTACTACCCCAACGAGCCTCTGCTTTAAGGGCAACAATGTCTCTACCCAAACTCCAATAGAATTTGAGCATTTCTGTATTGACTTTCACCGCAGCCTTTATCTGGCTCTGGCGATAACGCTTGCATAGTTCCTTGACCCATTGCAAGTAATCTTTATCCAATATGTTTATCGGTTTATTCATACCTTTATTCCTTTTCCACATTACTATTAAAGCTTATACAGCCCAACAGCTTCATAATCTTATTCTTCAAACGATGACTTTCTGTGAATTGTTGTACAAGCGTAGTTTTATAAAATGCGAATATAGTGATTTCTTTTAATAAATATCTGATTCAAGGCTAATCTTTAACAAGATATAACAAAGAAAATTTGAGTAATAACTACTCAGCACCCATTGAAGCACCACTATAAGCATAAGTAATCGTCTTACGGCTGTACTGCAACAAGAATTGCATTTGTAACATGCAAATTTAAACGCATTGAATTTCCGTTCTTCACTGCAGTTTCTGCGATGGAGTGTAACTTGGCAAAATCATCGGCACCGCTATCTGTTCGGAAACAAGCGCTGATCTGCTGCTTTATCTTGATTTTCCAAATTGCTTTTACGTGGAGCAAGACAAGTAGGAAAGACATCAACAGAAAGGTATCGACTATAGAATTCGTACATCACTCGAAAACTTTTCGTGTTATGACGACATCCGAGTATTTCCTCTTTATGCAATTAAAAACATATTCAACCAAAAGATATAGATATGTAGATTCTAACTTAAAAGTGTACCACCTAACTATAGGGAGGAAAGTATGTAATGGAGTATCTATCCGCCAAGTCTGGTGGTGAACGCCGACGAGTTGCAAGAGTGCTTCATACGCCAGAGTTACCCTTCTGCAACGATGCCATACCGATGAGCCGGAATCTCTATACTCAATTGTCCTGGACCAGACAGAAGCATCTCCAAGGAAGACATAGAAAAGGGTGACATGCTAAAAAGCCGTCGCTACCGCAACCGTCGTTTGGGTGACTTCTTGAAAGAGCTTGACGTCCTTGGTTACTATTCCTGTTCATGAAGGATGTAGTGAAAGTTCGGAAACAGATATACTTGGTTCGGAAAGAGGTTCGGAAACAAAAACGAAAAGTTCGGAAAGAAGTTCGGAAACAAAGGACTTGATTATAAAACAAGATCCACATATAACAGCCGCTGAAATCGCAATGCAATTGAATATGTCTTCACGAGGAATTGAGAAGCAAATACGTAAACTTCGTGAATTAGGAAAAATTAAACGAACAGGTGGTAGATTTGGAGGCTATTGGGAAATCGTAATATTAGACAAAGTATAAAACGGCATACTTCAAAGTGGATGAAAAGGAAATGCTCACCCTTTGGCTTGCTGATAAAATTCTAAGCGATTTAGAGGGTGAAGAGGATTTGAAACTTGCCATGAACATGCGAAAAACCATTGACATCTTACTCTTTGACTTACTTTATGAGATTTTGAATGCAAAAACCCACAAAGAAGCCGTTTAAATTCCCGAAAAATGTCATTAATGACACTTTTCGGGAACGGCTATGATTATAAAAAGAGATTATTATTTACAGCAACTCATATCGAGTAAGTCTAACAATCTCATAAAGATTGTAACCGGAATTAGAAGAAGCGGCAAATCGTTTCTTCTCTTCAACTTGTTTCACAATCATTTGATAGAAACAGGAATAAGAGAAGACCATATAATAGAAATTGCATTAGATAATCGCCTCAACAAGAATGCGCTTCATCAAAAAGAATCGATGATTCCTTTAAGAAGATAATCATAATGCGCGATGACATAAAACCATATCATGGCAACAATGGATTTTATATTGTCGGGTTAATGGATTTCTTGCTAAAGCCGGATTTGATGGAACAATTATAGAAATCGGAGATCAAAGATTTCGATGACGCAGTATCGAACACATATTGCAGACGGGATTCTGCGCTTTTTGAAACAGAAACAAATCTATATAACAGAAGTGTTCTATATGCATATTCTCCGCGTTCTACTGCAAAAACAGTCGCAATTGCGACAAAAGTTGCAGTAAGATTTGGGAATTTTAATATAAACCTCAAATCCGCAACCAATAGGGTTTAGTGGAATTTTGCTTGCAAAGCGACAAAATTTATTTTATTGTACATATTCCTTGCACAACAGAAATGTTGCAGACATAAAATCCCCTTACCCCACAAAGCGACTTGAGGTAATACGCCGGTTTAACCAGAAAAGCATTTTTTTAACCAAAGGAACTGTTTTTGCATGAACAAAGAAGAAATAAAACAAGAACCTAATGATGGACTGATAGCTCGCATATTAGGATGCTTCAACTGCTTGGATTGTCATAGACTAAAATATCGCCTTTTGGATGGAAACTTTTTATAGTATAAGTCATTTTCCTCTTCCCTATTTTTGAATCTTCAAATTTAGGGAAATAAAAGAGTGAGCAAGTTACATATCTGATACTGACAAGTAGTGAGAGTGTTAAAAGTGGGGCTGATAGAGATGAAAAAACGAATTTTGTATCGTCGTTTGGAAACAAATCATTATCTTTGTACCATAATTCAAAACAAAATGGGCATCAACAAGCTAAAAGTGGTGTTGACAGAAGAAGCACAAGCCTTTTTGGATACTGAGGAAGAGACTTTGGTTATTGCCACACATGGCATAGTCAAGAAAACTCAAAAAACACCTTTAAAGGAGATTGCCAAAGCAGAAGAGATAAGAAAAGAGTATTTTAACAATAAAAAGAAATAGCATTATGGCACAGATGAAATTGATACCAGCAGACAATATGAAAGATAAACTTTGGGGTAAAAGAGGTACACCAGAGCGCGAAGCCATGGAAGCCAAGCTCAAAGAAGATGTGAACGCCTATATTGTAGGCGAAGCCATACGCAAGGCTCGATTGGCACAAAACCTCACACAAGAACAGCTTGGTGAGCGTATCGGGGTGCAGCGTGCTCAGATTTCAAAGTTGGAGAAAGGTACAAGTGTTATCACGTTACCAACCATGAGCCGTGTGTTTCAAGCATTGGGTATTGCAACAGCAACTCTTGATTTGGGTATTGCAGGCAAGATTGCGTTGTGGTAAGATGACGGTTAGATTGTGTAATCTTGGTAGGATTATATAAGAGTGATACTATTGCGTTGATACCCAACAACGGAACTTTTTGCAGACTTTGCAAGGCAATGGTGAAAGTTCGGAAACGAATAGCAACAGTTCGAAACATATTCCTTGCACAACAGAAACGTTGCTGACATAAAATCCCCTTACCCCACAAAGCGACTTGAGGTAATACACCGGTTTAACCAGAAAAGCATTTTTTTAACCAAAGTCAGTCTGGAACAGGTTGGCATAAGCATAGTTGTCTGAGTAAATGTTCAATACGTGCCTACGTGACATCTTAATCCATTTTGGAAGTTTCGTTCATGTCATCGTAGATGCGTTCCTTGCCACTACAAAGATATACGCACATCAGAGAGCGTAGGATTTTACTATATTGATAACCAAACATTGTGCATCTCAATCCCAAGGTGGCATCTATGGTTTGAACTAAAAGAGCATCAAATGTTCCGCAAGTTGCGGAACAATCTAAAAATCGTCCGCAGTTTGCGGACGATTTCAAATTGCTTTTTCTTATTCCTTGGGCCCATCATCGCCGTATCATTGACAAATGTAAGGATGATATGGACAAAGCCCTGTTCTTTGCAAGAAAGACATGGGAAAATAACTCTTTTTATCGTTCAAGATTTCCACAAAGGTTGTTCTTTCCAATTCTCAGGAAATCCCATAGCAACAATATCAATATTTGGATATTCTTCCAACAGAACATTTATCTTATTGCGGAAAGTATTCGATGGATTGATAATGTTCAAGAGATACTGAATCATACAAAGAACAAAATATACGTGCTGAGTTCCTTTAGTTGGCAATGTAACAAAAGGAAAAGTCGTCCTCCTTGGCATCATTGGGGTTATACCAAACGTCTTGTTCCATAATCGGCTATGATGAGCACAGATATTCCGCACATACGTGATAGTATGCAACCATGACACCATAATCGTATCTGCTACCCCAAAATATTTGGCTATCTGTCTTCTGCATCTTCCGCCTTGCTTCTATTATACTCATCTTCAACTTTAGCCAAAGTCTTCGCATGTTTTGCTGGAGTTGAGAACAAAGAAGAATCAGTAAACCACCATCCATCATATTCTTGTGACATGATATAAGAAAATTGTGTTCTTACAGCAATCTCAATTTTCTCTATTTCAGAAAGAACCAACTTACGCAATGCCGAATCAAACTTATATATGGAATAAGCATTATCAAAAGAAGCCCCATCCTTGAATATGTGCCTTTGCTTATCTTTCAGTAAAGGATACCAATAGCCACTCAACCTATAATAACTGACATTTTGCAAAATGCAGTTAGCCCGTACTTCATCCTCGAAATACATACCTCTTTGTTTCAACAGAGCAATTTGCTCATCAAAACTTTTTTGCTCCTTTGGATATGCAATCTTATTCATAAGCATACAAAAAAAAAGACTCACCCTGAGCGCGCTGTTCTAAAGGGAAGCGGGGTGAGTATGTTGCTGCAAAGGTATAAATTTTATTCGAAACAACAAAACTTTTTCGCAAAAAGTTTCTCAAAAGTTATGTAAAGGGGCACAATTAGAAGGAAGAAGTTTATGTTTGCAGCCATGATTATGGTTTCAGAAAGCAACTATCATGTAAAGCCGCTACTCTTCCTCCTCTGAATCATAGTCACTATCAGCAAAGCCATCATCGAAGCCGGCATCATACCCTTCTTCACACCCCTTCCTTTTCTTCACCTTATATATCGAAGTTCCCATGCTTAACTGGATGAAATTCATACGCAGCCCCAAAGCAATCGCCACCGAATTGCATTCCACAAATCCGAGAAATTCTTTAGTTACACCATGATTATTTTCCAAACAATGCCTTCAGAACCATCTTACCGATTTTTCTTTCCAATCCAGCCTTTGAGGTTGGAATACCAGTCTCACGAGCAAACTTTTGTTTAGCTTGCGTGATACCTAAAGCCCGATTTAAGGAGAATGATACTCCTGGTATTTTAAACTTAGACATATCTTTACATATTTTAGAAATTGATAAAAAAGAGTTGCGCTTTCTATTTTTTAAGAATAACGCAACTCCTTCTATTTTATTTTAGATTTTCTTCAACAAACTCCAGATTTCACGAATCCAAAGTACAAGTGAAGAACCAACGATGATGATTACCCAATCCTCAAACTTCAAACCAGTTACATTGAAGAAATTCTGCAAACCAGGAATCTCTACCATAGCAATCTGACCAGCCAAAATGATAGTTGCAATAATCAACAAGCCCTTGCATCCCTTGAAATGAAGCGCACTCTTACCTGTCTCAAATGCTCTTGCACAGAAGAGATAGAAGAAGTGAGTCATCACGAAGATGGTGAAGAATAAGGTCAACTCGTAAGGAGTAAGACGATCAGATGCGCCTAACTGAACATTGAGTAAGTCTGTTAACTGCGTAATATTCGAATGCTCAAAGACATAAAGTAACACAAGCAGCAACACAAAGAAGAATCCACCTACACCCAAGATGTTCTGATACATCGCCTTATTCAGGATAAAGGCATTTCTATCTCTTGGCTTATCTTTCATCACGCTCTCTGATGGAGGCAAAGATGCCAATGCCATTGCAGCAAAAGTATCCATAATCAAGTTTACCCAAAGCATCTGAGTTACAGTAAGCGGACTTTCCTCGCCCATAAATGCGCCAAAAAGAACGATAAAGCAAGCAGCCACATTCACAGTCAACTGGAAGAGCAAGAAACGTTGGATATTCTGATAGAGTGAACGTCCCCACATCACCGCCTTACCAATACTACTAAATGAATTGTCGATAATGGTAATATCAGATGCCTCCTTTGCTACAGAAGTACCATCACCCATAGACAAACCAACATGAGCAGCCTTCAAAGCAGGAGCATCGTTGGTTCCGTCACCAGTAACAGCAACGACTTGGTTCTTTCTTTGCAAAGCCTCAACTAATCGTTTTTTATCCATTGGACGAGCACGAGAGATTATCTTCAAATCCAAGACTCTCTTATCCAACTCTCCGTCAGAAAGAGCAGCAAACTCTGGACCAGTAATAATATTCTTATCACCATCCTTTGCTGTCCACAGACCAATTTGGCGACCGATTTCCTTAGCTGTACCAGGAGTATCACCAGTAACAATCTTCACATTGATACCGGCATTCATACATTCTGCAACGGCTGCAGGAACATCCTGACGAACAGGGTCGCTGATAGCCACAACACCCATAAAGGTTAAATTATCAGCCACAACCTTACCATCCTTGAATACGTCAGCCTTACTATCAATTATTTGATAAGCGAAGCCGAGGGTACGCATAGCTTGGTCCTGATATTCAACCAACTGATTCTCAATATCGGTTTTAGAAACATTATTCTCGATGTTCTTGCACAAGCCACTTACAATTTCAGGCGCACCCTTGACATAGAGAATTGTCTTGCCTTCAAACAAGGAAGACTTAACAATTGTTGCCATATACTTACGCTCTGTAGAGAAAGGCAACTCCTCTAAAGCCTCAGCAGACTCACGCAGATTCAAATAATCAACGCCAGCCTTCTTGAGCCAAAGAAGCAAAGCGCCCTCCGTAGGATTACCCAATACTTTTACAGCCTCAACATCTGAATAATCCAAAGAAGCAGTTGAATTGACAGCGATACCTTCCTCAATCAACAGACTATCCTTATCATTACCCAACGTCTGAGCTGATAGACCATAGAAATTAGTATCATACACTTGCATCTGATTCTGAGTCAAAGTACCAGTTTTATCGGTACAGATAACTGTCGTAGCACCCATTGTCTCACAAGCATGCATTTTACGAACTAAGTTGTTGGTCTTCATCATTCGAGTCATACTATAAGCCAAGCTCAGAGTAACAGCCATTGGCAAACCTTCTGGTACCGCAACAACCACAAGTGTTACTGCAATCATCAAGGTATCCAACGTATATGTAATCAACTTAGCTATTTGCTCACCCGGCATCAAAGTATCATGGAAATAAACTACCATACCCATCAATATCACAAAATAGCCAATGATTGATGGAACAACAGCCTTCCAACTCCAGTCGTCAAACTTTTTAATAACCATCCAGAAGAATATAGCTGTAGGAATGGCCAAGGTCCAGACAACAGGATTCCAATTGAAGAACACCATCAGTTTGAGAACGATAATAAGTGCAGCGAAAATATAGCTCAACTTGGTTATCAGGTCAGCCAAACCATCCAACTGTTCATTCAATGGAGTACGAACACTATCATCTATCTGGGCAGCCTCAAAAACTTTACCATTTTCCGTTTTATCACCAACAGCCAAGACTTTGAAGATACCATGACCTTCCATTACCTTTGTTCCACGCATCACATGGTTAGAAGGAAATGTTGCATCCTTATCAAACTCTTGTTCATGAATTGTCTTATGGCAAATAGGCTCACCTGTCAAAGATGACTCATCAACATTCAAGGTAACCGCCTCTAAAAGTTCTCCATCAGCAGGAATCTCCTCACCAGTATTCAATACTACAATATCCCCGACAACGACATCTTTCTTCTTGATAGAAGTTGTGTTCCCATTTCGGATTACCTCTACCATTTCGTCGTCATTAACTTGATTGAGAACCGAGAACTGCTTATCGGCCTTTAACTCAAAGATAAAGGCGATACCTGTAGCAAGTAAGATAGCCACAAAGATACCAACAGGTTCAAAGAAAGTCTCTGCACCTTCGTGCAATCCCCAAAACTCATAGCAAGAAATGCCGATTGACAATACTCCTGCTATCAGCAAAATGATAATAAGAGGGTCGCCAAACTTCTCAAGGAATTGTTTCCATAGAGGTTCTTTCTCTGGTGGTGTCAAGATATTGGCACCATGTTTACTACGGCTTTCGAGCACCTGGGCATCAGTTAAGCCTGTGTAATGATATTTTTGTTCCATAATATAATTATATTTAATTGATTTTTTGTTTATGTGTAATACGCAACACTTTCTTCATATTGTCTATTTCTATCTTTCCCAATTTACTCAGAACACTTTGACCAAGAAGCAAAGGGGCTGCCTGATTGCGAACAACAGAAGCCTTGATATTATTCAGATGTAAAGAACCGAGTTTTACATCTTTCAAATTAATAATCGTACCTTCCGTTATGTTTCCATCAGCAGTCTGATAGTTCTGTTTCCCGATAATATCTGAAGAAGACAAGAAGTCATTCTTTGCCATAAATGTAGCTTCAACAGAAGAAATCGAAACATCTGTTGCACCTGTATCAAAGATGAAATGCAAAGGCAAGCCGTTGATAGAACATTTTACCTTGCAAACGCCTGCATCCTTTGTAAAAGGCACTTCCTCCACCTTCAACTCGTATGCAGAATCATTTTCTTCATCAGATGCTATTTCCTGTAGATGTTTCTCTTCATACTCATTTATCAAAGCCTTGAACTCCGCTGTGTTGCGGATATTGTCCAAGTCACGATCACACTTGATATGAGCGAAATGTCTATAGCCATTCTCCAAAGACTGGCGAAGATAAGAAAGAGCCTTTTCTTTCTCCCCCATTATTGAATAGAGACAGGCAGCGTCATAGCTGTTTTCCTTTTTGTCTTTGTCCAAAATTTTATTCAAGATCTCTATCGCCTTGTCCTTTTGCCCAAGATAATAGTAAGCATAAAAAGAACTTTTTGTTTCTTCTGGAATAGAATCCAAGCGAACGACTTGATTGAAATCAGCTTCAGCTTTTGTTGTTTCGCCCTTTAAGTGATACAAACGACCTCTAACCATATATAAATAAGCAGTGGTAGGTAGTAAGTTTATAGCCATCGTATAATCTTCCAATGCCCCTTCAATATCACCAAAATGATCTTTCATTGACCCTCTTAGTACATACCCAGCGCAAACACCAGGATTCTTTGATATATAATCACCCATTACATTTATAGCCTCTTTTGAACGCCCTGCATTGTCCAATATGTCAGCCTTAAAGAAAATGTAATCTGTATCTGTTGAATCCAAAGCTATAGCTTGGTTACAATACTCCAACGCCTTGTCATAATCACCCAAACCATTATAACAGACTGAAATTCTATATGCCGTTATAACATTAGACTCTTGTTCTAAAGACTCCTTGTAATATGCTATTGCCTTATTAAACTTAGCTGCATTTTCATACGCTATACCCAAATAATAAGCCCAACTTTGCTCATTGGGTTCTTTTACTTTCTGGACCTTTAATCTCGCTACAGTTTGTTCAAAAGCAGAATCTGCCAATTGCTGCAATTCATAAAAAGCTTTTTCGTCACGATCTATATTCAAAGCAGTCATCACATCCTCTATTGCTTGTTCGTATTTTTTCAAACCGATATAACTCTCCGCACGGCATGAATACGCAGAAGAATAATTCCGCTCTAACTTGATGACATAATCAAATTGTTTGATGGCATCTTCATAACGTTTCTGCGCATTCGCATTTCTGCCAATACCCATATAGCCCATCACATCACCAGCCTTCAAAGAAATCATCTTTTGATAATCCTTATCTGCCAAATCGTATTTCTTCAGTTCTTCATAGACTTGAGCTCTGTAATTATAAAAACGATCATCATTAGGACTCACATTGATAGCCATATCATAATCTTTGAGAGCTTGAATCGTATCTTCCAAACTCAAATAAACCATGGCTCTTGTAGCATAAGCAAAAGACTTGAATTCTTTATCCTTTGCTGGAATTTTCTTCACAGCAATGTTGGCTGCTGTCAAAGCTCGTCCAAACTCTTCGTTATAGTTTCTCACCAAAGCTATCCATGCAAAGGCATAGCCATTATCTGGATGCTCATTGATTTCCTTGTTCAGGTAATCAAGAGCCTCCTCTGCGTTATCATTATTGACAGCCTCTACACCCCGACTATAATTATAGCTATCAGGTCGCTTGATGTTATCAGCCAACATGGCTGAAGAACAGAACACTAAAATCGATAAGATAAATTGTCTCATATCATTTACTCTTTATTAGTTGTCACTTCATCTTCTCTTCTTAATCTATCCAACTCTTCCCTGAAACTACGCTGTACATCAAAGAATCCAGCCAACATCGCCGCCAGATAATTTTCAATGTTTGGAATCTGCGGAACCAACAAGCACTGGGCTTGGTATGAACAGCAAAATGCTGCCCTTCCTGGTCTATTGAATAGACTATTGTCAAGAAAGAATTGATATTTATCGTATTGATTGCTTTGCGGATATGGCATATATCATCAAGGTCATCCAAATCGACAGTACCCCACCCGACATCCCATATTCCTATCATCAAACATTCCTTCCAAGTATCTATACGGAAATTTTCTCCTTGATAAGTGAAGTACATTGTATATTCATTCTCTTCGTCAAACTGCACTTTGCAGTTCAACTTACGCAAGATTTCTACACACAAGTCTCGTGTACTTATATTTTGTTTTTCTTCCATTTTATTATTGTTTAAAGGTAAAACTTCTGCGTTCACAGACATATTCGGCACTTTAGCTATGCGGTCCATTTCCTGTTCTTCCTTATTTTTCTTATCCTTATTATATAAGAAATAACAGAACAAAACTACCGCAATAAGTATTATTAGAAATTCTATCATATTATTTTCTTTGATTTTATATTACTTTTCCAAAAACATCAAAACCATCTCGCTACCCCACCATGATGCGAACAGGTACCTCTTCGGTTTTGACTAAAGCTGTATGTTCCATCTCGACAAAGAGCTGTAGCTCCAACGGGCTTCGAACTATAAGTTGTTGGTGACTGTACACAATTACCGTATACATTTGTATAAAATCGAACTCTATTTGAATTTACTCTGTAAGGAGTTTTATATTTTGAACGTTTAGAGATATTCGACTTAAAATGGTGAGAGACAGGATTCTTTGATAAATATTTTGTTGAAACGAAACCAACATATCCATTATACTCAACTGGAACCCACAAACACTTACAGTCTTCCTCTATTGTTACCGCCGTCCCCTTAGGAATTACGGTTAGAACATATGAATGTGCATTTGGTTCATATCGTAAATTGAGGTTATGAGTAACATATTTAGTAAAGCCAAAACTGTCTACACAAAAAGACAGCAGTAATGCTATTAAATACCAAAATGTTCTATTCATCTTATTTAAAGAATTTATCGGAATTGTTATCTACATTTAAAACAGGTTTAACCATATTATCTCCACTATCATTAGCCATGCCTTCTCTCATAGCTGAATCTGCTTGAAGATTCTTTAATCTATAATAATCCAAGAACCCCATGTTACCAGATTCCAACGCCTTAGCTAATGCAATCGGAACTTTTGCTTCAGAAAGAACGACTTCCGCTTCGGCTTTTATCTTATTAGCTTTCATTTCTTGTTCTTCCGCAATAGCCATTGCTCGACGTTCTTCAGCTTTTGCTTGAGCAATATTTCTATCTGCATTTGCTCTCTCGATTTGCAATCCTGCTCCCACGTTTTTGCCCAAATCAACATCTGCAATATCAACAGAAAGAATTTCATAGGCCGTTCCACTATCAAGTCCTTTTTCCATAACAAGTTTAGATATATTGTCAGGATTTTCCATCACCTCCTCATGAGTATCAGCAGATCCTATACTTGTAACAATGCATTCCCCAACTCTAGCGAGGACAGTTTCTTCACCAGCTCCTCCCACTAGTTTATTAATATCCGAGCGCACTGTTATACGAGCCTTTACAATTACTTGAATGCCATCTTTTGCAACAGCCTCAACAGCTGGAGTATCTATAACTTTGGGATTCACACTTGTTTTAACCGCATCCAACACATCACGACCTGCTAAATCTATTGCTGCAGCTTGTTCGTAAGTCATCGGAATTTTAGCCTTTGTAGCAGAAACCATTGCACGAACCACATTTGATACATGTCCACCACTCATATACAAAGATTCCAAATCGTCTCTTGAAATATTTACTAATCCTGCTTTAGTTGCCGTTATCATACAATCAACTATTGTTTTTGGTGGTACATTTCTTATACGCATTAGAACCAACTGTAGCAATGACACTTTCACTCCAGATACGAGAGCGGAAAACCATAAAAAGACAGGCACAAAATACAAAAACAGCACTATCAAGAATAAAGCAACAGCCGAAATTATTACTATAGTCATATTCATTGTTTTTTGTTTTTATCATTGAACAAGTTTAATATCTCTTTGGCACATATACCTTATTACCACGACTGTTCACATAATACTGTCCGCCACGACTACCTGTTTGAATGGTATATCCAGAACCATAGTTATAAGACTGAATGGAGTAATCTCTTGCTCGACTTCCTGTAGTGCCTGTATATGGGTTGTAGTTACCTGATGTAGAATAGTTATCATGGTTTGTACTATTACGCTGAGTACGGGTATAACCATTCACATATGTACCATTACTACGAGTATAACCACTTACAGTCGTAGTGTTCGTATTTACGCCATAGCCGTATGATGAAGTTGTGTTTCTACGACTATTGTCGTTGAAAGACTGACCGAAAGAAATGGTTGATGTTGCAACCATTGCAACCAAAGCTAAAATAATCTTTTTCATAATTGTTACTTTTTTAATTGTTATTATTTTTATTTTCTGGTGCAAAGATATTGCTTTTCTTTCAACAAGACAGAGAATCCCAAACGTTACAATCATAATACACTTCAATATACTTGTATTAAGTTGCAAGGTTATAATAGCTTACAAAGCTGATATAGCTAACCATTCCTTGGATTCTGTCAACGGCTCTAAACTATCATCAAGTCCTTTTCGACAAACCATTAAATTGGTAGATATTCTTACACCATAGTTACCAAAGGCATTGCGTTGTATAATATAATCCTCCGCATGGAACAATATATCTCCTAAATTCAATATCTGCTTTTTCAATAATGCAATCATCGGTGCACGAGTAGCATAATCCAAGATGTTTGGAGCTTTCTCTTTCGCTCCACCAAATTTCTTATATATAACTTGATATTTCTTTAAGATTGAGTTCATTCGACTCTCATACTTTTCAAGCTGTTTTGTATTTGACGGTTTGTTAAAATTAATGCCTCCACTAATAGACTCCAAAAGGAACAAAGCATACAGAGCTTTCTCTCTCCTATGAATTTTCTCTAATTTTACATCTGCCTCAGGAAAATAAATTTGCTCCCTAACTGTATCAATCACAACAGAACTCTTTACTCCTTTTCGAAGCATAAGAATATCAAAGATTTGTTTATAAAATCCACGGAAAATAAAACGTCCGGACTCTTCCTTCAAATAATTGAGACGAAGGTTATGGTAACTTTCCGCAAATAGATCCAATATATAGCGTATTGTTTTAAGAATATCATTTTCAATCTCTATAACCAAGAAATTAGAGACCACCTTGTCATTTACTAACGAGTCTCCTATTTTAATCATGAAAGAAGAACTTATCATTCCGAACTCACTGACATTCAATTTTGCAGCCAACTGATCTTTGCAAAAACTCTCAGTAGATAAATTACATAACTGAGAGATTATAACCTTCAAACGTTCATGACTCACTTTAGGATATAAGAAATCAGCTATTTGATATAAGTTTTCTTCTGAAATACTTTTATAGTGCTCAGCTATTTTTGGCAGATACACAAAGTCGAAACCTGCCAATCGAATCTCAGCACAAATTTCCCTATAATGCTCTCGTATTTGAGCATTAATTTCATTATCATATTCACTTTCTACATATAAAATTTGGGTACCTTCAAACTTTATTTCGGAAGTATCCATAGAAATAACAGAAGCACCTTCAACATTTATAGTAAGACAACAGCGAAGAGCAAGAATAAGCAACGCTTCCTCTCTAGCACAAAAATTATCAGACATGGCAACCAGATTAAAATCACCTATCAGATCATTTTTAAGTTTTTCGTCAGCTTTCAAAAGAATGTTTAAAGAGTCAGCAAAAGTCATTGAGGTAGCCAAAATTTCATCCTCTGTCTTTATTGAATATTTTGCACGCAAAGTTTCAAGAAAGGTAATCTCTCTTGTATCAATTATGCCATCTGCCTCTATTAAATCAGAGATGACTCTCATTATACTTGCTCGTTCTGATTGTTTCATAATGCCAACTAATTAGGTATATTTTTCTAATACTTTATTCCACCAGCCAAACATCAACACTAATGATGGATTAAAAATCCAATTTTTATTTTCTCTACTGTATTCCAAAGAACCTAAACAAAGAACATCTTCTTTAGTATGCTTCGGGAAGTTTGGAACGGAATATTTTTGCAAAACTTTTTTTGTTCTTCCAGAATAAATGCAAACAGTTAGACTTTCTAAATATTTAAAAGCAAATTCCTTTGAATAGTTACAAACACAAAAGACTATAGACGAAACTTTTTCTGTATCAAGTTTACCCAAATCAACATAGACTGATTCACAATTTCCATCACCCTGCTCTTCCAAATATAATGAAAATTCCCCATCCAAGACTACAGAACCCTCTTTATTAGAAGGAGAAAAACTATAGATATTTGCTTCTTTAAAAAAAATCGGTATTGCTCCAACAGTTTTAACCCTATATTTTGAATTAAAATAGACAAAATCAGAGTCAATGGAAATCTTTCTTTCATTATTTAAGACTAATGCTGCCAAATCTAAATCATCAACCCTGCCATCTCCTGTCCAAATAAGAGCAAGTTCAATCATATTGTCATGAATATCCAAATGACCAAAAGCCTCTGTAAAGTTTTTCATGTCATCAGCAAAAGAATCAGCAGTTGGCGAATCTTTACTTTCATAACAGACTCTATGTAGTTTGTTTATTAACATAGACTTAATTCTTTTCAAAATCTTGTTCATTTATAGTAATAGTTTGAAAATTATTTTTTGCTGAACCATTTGCTACATTTATTTCTAATTGATAATTCACAATAGATAAGGAATTTTTCATTCCAAAATCAAAAATATTAGCACTTTTTTCATAAAAAGCGTTCTTTGTGAATTTTCCATTGACATGATTGCTATACTTTTTAACCATCCAATCATTTCCATAAGCCAACTTTAGATAGTATTTACCTTGCGGAATTTCATTTATCGTAATTGTTTGACCTTCTGGAACAAAAGCATAACGAATACATTTATGCTCTTTCAAACTCATGATCTTGATTGCCACACTAAACCCTGTGCCTACAGTAACATCAAAATAGTTGTCCTGCAACCCATAAATTGGCTTTACTCCCATGAACTCATCAAATTCACCACCTTCTGGAGTATCTAACTCCCAACCCTGAGACATTAAAGCCTCCTGTTCTGGAGATAATCTTTTATTATCCCCTTGCTTATCTCTTCCGAGCTGAGAACAGGAAGATAAAAATATTACAAGAAACAAAAAGTAGTATAGTTTTTTCATACTATTAATATTATAAAAATTCTCGATAAATCATTAAGACAAACATTAACACAGCAATGATACGACTTAACAAACGCAAAGCCTTACGATCATTATTGTTTTTAACATGTCCATCAATAAAAAGAGGGGCAACAAACCACAGCACAATTGCCAATACTATATATAGTATCATAGTCATTTAGATTATGGGCAGGTGGTTATATAACCTAACCATCTGCCCTAATTAAAAAATCTGATCCAGTTTAGTGAACAAGACCATTACGGTACATTTCATTTACCTTCCCTTGGATCTCTGCGTAATCATTACCTAACTTCTGCTTTCTAACAGAACCATTTCCGTAGATACCTCGAATCACTAGCTTAGCCTTATCCTCAACAGAACCCATTGAAGAACTTTCAGTATTAGACTCTTGCTGTGACTTTACATTTGTATCAACAGGTACGGATGCCTTAGATTGCATTTCGTCTTTTATGTCTTCAGTTCCTTTATTGTTAGATTCTTCATTAGAAACAACACTTGAATTCTCTTTTTTGAGAGAATCGGCTAAAGTTGAATCCTTTTGAACTGAATCTTTTGTCAAAGAGTCTGTGACAATAGCATCAGATTTTCCTGTTGACTGGTTATTGCCAAAAAGCACAAATCCAGCTATGACTACAACTATTAATGCAGCCAAACCTACTATCAGTTTTTTACGACTGTTCGTAGGTATTGGATTTTGACCTATAGGTTCCTCATTCTCCTCTATCGAAGAGTTTTTTGTTTTAAGAGTTACCTTTCTTTTTAGTTCAACCATATTCTTTTAAGAATTACAAATCAAAGAGAAACCTGGAATTTCCTCAAAAGCAGTTCCTAATTCCATGACACGGCTCTCATTCTTCAAAGCGTATTGACCATCATTGTTCTTTATTGAACAAACACAATAGACATGGCCCTCTTCTTTGGAATCAGCCAATACTTCCAAATAGTCACCTGAGTCACTCTGTAGCTCAACTCGACCACCTTCATCTGCATAAGTAATGTCCTCTCCCTCAATAGCCGCATCATAGTTGACAATGCAAACAAAAGCCTGGTCAATCTCATCAAGACTAGCAATATTTATCTGCTCAGTCTCTTCATTTCCTGGAGCAGGCTCTTTGTTATCGCCTAAATGCAACATATAAGGGAACTTATCCAATGATCCTAAGTCACTCTTCTTGCCACGATATTCATTCGAGAACACACCACCAACGGAACCGTCCTTTTTCTTAAAGAACAAGCACAAGTCCAAATCTGTCGCTGAACTCCAGAACAACTTTACTTTCAATTTACCAGAGAAAGTAAAAGCACACTCCTCTTGCTTTTTACGAAGAGTAATTTTCTTTTTCAATGTAATTTCTGCCATAATAATATTACCTTCCTAAAATCCGCAACTATCATCCAATACACGATTAAGGGTAGATTTATGAGTC
>ERZ773178.2302-NODE-2302-length-18133-cov-11.549508_pt1 | contig 18133 bp, 9 predicted proteins | sample MGYA00580533_ERZ773178 | MGnify/ENA primary metagenome ERZ773178 (study PRJEB29015, sample SAMEA2737859) | human gut metagenome | biome: human gut; feature: human-associated habitat; material: faeces | place: China | collected 2012 ...
AGGAGTTTGTGGATATATTTCAGTTTTTCCACCTCTCCCTTCATGGCATGGCATTTTTGTTCATCCTGCTTTTTGAGCATGATGCCATAACCGGATGTTGCCACGGCTACGTCTTTATTTTTTAGGGGATATACCTGCTTTACGTAGGTGGCGAGTTCTTTGCCTTTGGAATCGAGCATAGGGATTTTTAGGAATTCGCTTCCCGTAAATTCCAATAGAGAGTTGTTGGTACCTAACAGGATATGTTCTTTCTCGTCTTGAGCAAGGCTAATGATGTAGTTGCTGTTGAGACCTAAAAAATTTGACATATCCTTTTTTATAACGGTGATGTGGTAACCATCGTAGGTGTTCAAACCGTTGCGGGTGGCTATCCAGATGAATCCGCTCTTGTCCTGGAACACCTGCGTGGCGAAGTTACTCGAGAGCTGATTGTCTGTGTTAAAGAGTTTGCCGCTCTGTGCCCATGCCTGGATGGAGAAGAGGCAAATCATCATCGTGATGATTAATTGGTTTATAGTTTTCATGTTTCTTGTTTATATTTAGAGTGTTATTTTCTGCTTGCAAAAGTACGATTTTTAGTTGGAATATCCCAATAATTCTTTCTTTTTTTGATTACAGGAAACAAATAATATGCCTTTTGGCGTTCATTATCGGTTGATGTTACATGACGGAAAGTATATGTTACACGACTAAACTCCTCATAAACTATCGGTTACGCAGGATAAAGCCTGTTTCCCGATTTTTTCATACCTTTGCCCCGTCAAACAGAGCCAATTTTGCATTGGCATTAGGTTAGGTTTATTGTGAAATATGCGAAACAGCAGTTTTTTGAATGATTTTAGTTAGAATGGTTTTAGTTAGTTTAATATAGGTTTATAGCATTTGAGTTCAATTTTAAATGAACATATTATGATTGAAAAGATCATGATTAATTGGTTTTCTAGGAATGGTGCGTAGGGATACGCGCCATTCTCTTTAAAGGTAACTAAGATTGTTTTTCGGGCTTAACAATTAATTGACAATTTGGAAAAGTGATAAAATCTAAAAATAAGATAACATGAACAGAACGAAATTTTTCATGTCCCTGGCTCTTGCGATGTTTGCAATGGTGGGGAATGCGGCTGCCAATCCAGCCCAGACGACTGACGGAAATTTGCCGGCTCTGCGTGTAGAAGGCAAGAATCTGGTTGATGCCAATGGCAAGACCGTGGTGCTGCATGGTGTGATGGATACCCCCAACCGCTACTTCAACGGCTGGCGATGGCAACAGTGGAAGGCCGACTATTCGGAAGCCGACATCAAGCCTTGCCTGGAATATTTCTCCAAGCAGTTTGCAGCCATCACCGACAAGGAGCAGGGCGCTTACTGCACTGTGTTCCGTCTGCACATGGATCCTTGCTGGACCAACGATCCTACGAAGAAGGCAGAGAACGAGGCTGATATCTCGGCATTCAAAATGGCGCGCTATCGCCTCTATCTCCAGAAACTTTATATCCCATTGATCAAGGATGCCATTGCTCATGGGCTTTATGTCATCGTTCGTCCACCGGGAGTCTGTCCTCAGGACATTAGTGTAGGCGATAAGTACAACCGCTACCTGAAGGCAGTGTGGAAGGCCTTTGCAGCCGATGAGTATATCCGGCAGAATTCGGGTATTATCTCTATCGAACTTGCCAACGAGCCGGTGAGGGTTCATCTGAGTGATGGCTCTAATTCGGATAAAGCACTGCATGATTACTTCCAGCCGGTGGTTGATGAGATTCGTGCACAGGGCTTCAAGGGCATCATCTGGGTGCCGGGTGCGGGCTATCAGAGCCAGTATCAGAATTACGCCAAGTATCCTATCACCGACAGTGAGGATAATTTCTCGTATGCCGTACATGCATATTCCGGCTGGTATGGCAACATGACCGACAAGAACTGCAATCACGATACCTTTATCCGCAACTTCAAGAGTCAGGTGCCGATGGTAGAGACGAAGCCTATCATGGTAACGGAGATAGACTGGAGTCCGGAAGATCCTGACAAGGCGAGCGAAGGTCACTACAACGAATGGGGTCAGTGGACTCAGCCTAACCTGGGCAGCTGGGCAACGGCATCTACCTCGAAATGGGGAATGGCATGGAAGGCAGTGCACGACCATTACGGCAACATCGGTATGACCCTTACCCATCCGCAGGAGTATTATGACATTGACGAGTATCTGAAAACAGGCAAGGTGATTCCGGGCTTCCAGAATGCCAAGAAGCACAAACTCTTTGAAGAGTGCTGCGGCTATGCCTGCATGAACTGGTACAAGGAATGGTACATGAAACAGACGGATACGGGAATTGAGCAGAATGTGAACGATGAAGAAGTTATCGCCACCTATTATTATAATATAGCAGGTGTAAAAGTGAATAAACCTGAAAAAGGTATTTATGTAGTGAAACAATTGTTAAAGGGCGGAAAGACTCGTTCTTATAAAGTTTGTTATTAACGGCAAAGTATCTGTTACAAGAGACAAAGTGTATCTGAAATGAAACAAGTATCTTTGCACCCGTGAAACTGAAAAAATAACGTGAACATAAAATAATTAAGCATAAATCAAAAATGAATAGAACATGATTGAACAAGTCTTAACAATGAAACGGACAGCAGCCTTATGCTTGGTGGGAGCTTTCTGCAGCCTGAATGCTCAGGCGCAGAAGATCCAGGTCAAGGGTAATCTTGTTGACGGTACAGGTGAGCCTCTGATAGGTGCCACTGTAAAGGTAAAGGGAAATGCCGGTGTCGGTGCTGTCACCGACTTTGATGGTAATTTCAGCATCAGTGTTCCTTCAGAGAATTCTACCCTCGTATTTACATACGTAGGTATGAAGACCAAGGAAGTAAAGGTAGGTTCGAAGAGAGAGATCAAACTTACCCTCGAAGACGACAACGCCATCGGCGAAGTGGTAGTGGTTGGTTATGGTCAGCAGAAGAAAGCTTCTGTCGTAGGTGCCATTACCCAGACCACGGGTAAGGTGCTGGAACGCGCAGGTGGTGTTTCAGACATCGGTTCTGCCCTGACAGGTAATCTGCCTGGTGTGATTACATCATCTTCATCAGGTATGCCTGGTGATGAGGATCCTAAGATTGTGATTCGTGGTGTGAGCTCCTGGAACTCTTCCGACCCTCTCATTCTTGTGGATGGTATCGAGCGCCCTATGTCGAGTGTGGATATCCATTCCGTACAGTCTATCTCTGTATTGAAGGATGCGTCTGCCACTGCCGTGTATGGTGTGAAGGGTGCGAATGGTGTTATCCTGATTACCACCAAGCGTGGTACGGAAGGCAAGGCCAAGATTTCAGCCAGTGCAAGCTCTGCTATCAAGCTGGTGTCTAAGTTGCCTGAGACCTACGGTTCTGCCGATGCGCTCTATTATGCGAACCTGGCAATCAAGCATGAGTTGGGACTCTCACCTTCAAGCTGGGGTGACATCCGCTCTACCGAATTCATCGACAAATACAATGCTCCAGCCGGCAGTATTGATCCGGAGACCGGATTCCTGATGAGCGAGCGTTATCCTGATGTAGATTGGCAGAAGGAACTCTTCAAGGACTACGCCATGTCTTACAATGCCAATGTGAACATCGCTGGTGGTACCAAGGCAGTGAAGTATTATGCAGCCATCGACTATCAGCACGAGGGTGACCTCTTCCGCGAGTGGAATAACAATCGTGGTTATACCAGTGGTTACGGATTCAACCGTATCAACGTTCGTTCCAACCTCGACTTCCAGCTCACCAAGACTACCACGCTGAAGGCAAATCTTTCGGGTAGCCATGGTATCCGCAAGTCACCTTATGGCTTGGATAAAGGCTCATGGGCAGAGACCCAGCTCTGGCAGGCAGCTTACTCAGCACCTCATGATACCTTCCTGCCACAGTATAGCGATGGTGTTTGGGGCTATTTCCCTAAAGATGAGCAAGGCTCTCCTAACTCTGTGACCCAGCTTGCACTTCATGGTGAGCAGTCAACCACCACAACCCGTATCAACACCGACTTTACGCTCGAGCAGGATCTTTCCTTTATTACAAAGGGTCTGAAGGCATCTGCCATCGTATCTTGGGATAACGTGTTTGTGGAGGCAAGCCGAGGTATCAACGACCTCGACCATGCTGCCCAGTATAAGTATATCGACCCTGTAACGGGTGTGGTAACCTATAAGGAGAAGCCAGGCGGTAAAAATAACTTTGATTTTGTGGAGACCATCGCATGGAAGACTGATGCAGGTAAGCTCAACAACGATCTTACCCAGCGTAACCTCTTCTATCAGGCACAGCTCTATTGGGGACGCAAGTTCGGCAAGCACGATGTAACAGCTATGGGCGTATTCAACCGCTCTGAGCGTGCTACGGGTTCTGAGTTTACCAACTACCGTGAGGACTGGGCATTCCGTACCACCTATAATTATGCAGATCGCTACATGTTCGAGTATAACGGTGCCTACAACGGTTCAGAGAAGTTCTCCAAGGACAATCGTTTCGCCTTCTTCAATTCAGGTGCTATCGGTTGGAACGTAGCCAACGAGAAATGGTTCAAGCCAGTGACTGAGGCAAAGGTATTCGGCAGAAACCTGGTTGATATCCTCAAGTTCCGCTACTCTTATGGAGAGATTGGTGAGGATAATGTATGGGAACGCTGGCTCTACCAGACCACTTGGGCTTATGGTGGCAAGACCCATCTTGATTCAACCAACCCAAACAACGAATCCATTTACACCTGGTATAAGGAATCGAAGGTAGGTAACCCAGATATCCATTGGGAGAAGGCCATCAAACAGAATTTCGGTATCGACTATGCTTTCCTCGGTGGTCTCGTAGCCGGTTCGCTTGAGTTCTTCAATGAGAAGCGTTCCGACATCATGATTGCCGGCAACAGCCGTTCGGTGCCTTCCTATTTCGGTGCTTCTGCTCCTTACATAAACAAGGGTAGGACCAAGACCACAGGTTATGAGCTTGAAGTTCGACTGAAGTATGATTTTGCCAACGGTATCCATGCCTATGCCAATATGAACATGACGCATGCCAGGAATGTGGTTACCGAGCATGATGACCCAGGGTTGTATCCTGCATACCAGAAGAACATGGGATTCTCTATCGGACAGGCAAAGAGCTATCTTGACAATGGTACTGCACAGTCTTGGGATGATGTCATCGCCATGACTCCTCACAATACCAACGACAACCAGAAGTTGCCAGGTCAGTATATCATCACCGACTTCAATGGTGACGGTGTGATTGATACCAATGATAGTGCGCCTTATGGCTTTACAGGTACTCCTCAGAATACCTACAATGCCACTATCGGTATTGACTACAAGGGATTCAGCATCTATGCGCAGTTCTATGGCGTAAACAACGTGAGCCGCTATGTAGCATTCAACTCACTGCCTAAGCCATACCTCCATACGGTGTTCAAGGAGGGTGCTTACTGGTCACCATCAACTCCAAACGGAATTCCTTCACTTCGTATGAACTCTACTCCAAGTTACTATGAGGGTACCCGCTTCCTCTACGATGGTTCGTTCTGCCGCTTGAAGAACCTGGAGGTGGCTTATACCTGGAATGACGGCTGGATCAAGAGTCTCGGTCTCTCGATGTTGAAGGTTTATGTAAATGGTAACAACCTCTTCCTCTGGACAGATATGCCTGACGACCGTGAGTCGAACTTCGCAGGTACAGGTCTTGCTTCTCAGGGTGCATACCCTACAATGAAGCGTATCAACTTCGGTATCAAGTTAGAGTTGTAAACAGCGTTAATATAACACATTATTTATTATGACAAGAATAATTTCTAAATATAAGTCTGCCTGCCTGGCGTTGGCATTGGGATGTTCTCTCGCCCTGACTACCAGCTGTACAGACTATCTTGACAAGTCACCAGAATCGGATGTATCTCCACAGGCTGCTTTCAAGAATTTCAAGAATTTCCAGGGCTTTACAGAGGAGCTTTATCTCTGTATTCCTGACTTCTCCAAGAGTTACTGGACAACGTGCTGGAACTGGGGTGAGGATGATATCCAGGCTGTGGGTTTCGACTACCTCATGGGCTACAAGGTTGACCAGGGTGACTTCTGGGGCTGGCAGAAAGAGTTTGACGGATGGGGCGCATGCTTCATGGATCAGGGTGATACGTTTGATCCACTTGCTCCTGATGGCCGTTTCAAGCGTGGTCTCTGGAAGGCTGCATGGTATGGCATCCGTAAGGCAAATCTGGGTCTGGAGAATATGGACCTGATGACGGCTGCCACCCAGGAGGAGAAGAATACCATCAAGGGTCAGTTGCTCTTCTTCCGTGGATGGCTTCATTTCCAGCTGATGCAGTATTTCGGTGGTCTGCCATATATTGATCATGCCATAGCTGCCGACCAGCCAATGACTCTTCCTCGTGAAACCTGTCAGGCATGTGCCGAGAAGGCTGCTAAAGACTTCCGTGAGGCTGCAGAGCTTCTGCCTATCGACTGGGATAAGTCTTCTGTTGGTCGCAATACATTAGGCAAGAATGGCTTCCGTATCAACAAGATTACCGCACTTGCCTATGAAGGCAAATCACTCTTGTGGGCAGCTTCTCCACTGGTGAAGAACTGCGATGACAAGATGAATGTAAACGGCAATGCCAGCACCTACGATTACGATACCAAATATGCACAGCAGGCTGCCGAGGCACTTGGCGAACTCCTTACTCTTGTTGAGACAGGACAGACCCAGTACAAGCTCGTGAATTTTGCTGATTACTCAGATCTGTTCTATACCTGGAACAAGAACATGCTTCCTCCAGGTTCTACCGAGAATATTCTCCGTGATATTCCAACCGATGCATGGCAGAACTCTCACTTCGGAGTGTTCACCGAGTTTGGCGGTTCGATTCTTACAGGTGGTAAGGCTGCCTCACAGCCTACAGCCAACTACGTAAACTATTATGGTATGAAGAATGGCCTTCCTCTCGATGACCCAGATTCTGGTTTCGACCCAACCCATCCTTGGAAGAACCGTGACCCACGTTTCTATCACGACATCGTATATGATGGAGTAAAGGTGGTAGAGGGAGACATCAAACCGGATGCCAACCGATATGCCAACCTCTATACAGGTGGTACTTACCGTGACGATATCAACGAGAGCCGCACTGGTTACCTGCTCTATAAGTTCATTCCTATGATCGCCAACAACTATGATATGGGTAGTACTTATAACAAGTTGTACATTGATGTGCCTTACCTGCGTCTTGCCGACTGTTACCTGATGTATGCCGAGGCTTGTGCAGCCTTTGGTGGAGCCACCGCTTCAGCCAAGTGCTCACTCACAGCTCTCGATGCAGTGAACAAGATTCGCGAGCGTGCCGGAGTAGCAGGCGTAGCAGCCAAGTTTACCGGCAACAAGGACAAGTTCATGGATGAGGTTCGCCGCGAGCGTGCCGTAGAGCTTGCTTTCGAAGGTCACCGTTTCAACGACCTGCGTCGCTGGTTGCTTCTCGACAAGGCACCTTACAACATCAAGACATCGCAGGAGTTTGTACGTGCAGGCAAGTTTGATCCAAAGAATCCACAGAACACCGAGGTATCCGGTTTCAAGGAGAAGACCATTCTTACCCGCCACTTCACAAGCAAGCACTGGTGGATGCCTTTGAAGAAGAAAGACACCAGTATCTATCCTGAGATGTTCCAGAATCCAGGTTGGTAATAGAGTGTGAATCAAGAAAACAATTAAAAGAATAAAGAAGAAAAAATTATGAGCAACATAATTTCAAGATATAAAGCCATTCTTCCGGTTTCCCTCTTCGCTCTCTCTGCACAAGGAGTGATGGCACAGGATGCCACAGAAGCAGACACCATCAACGTGGCATTCCGCAAGGCGGATGCCCGTGATGTAATCACTCCTGTCAGCACGGTCAAGGTGAAGAATCTGCTGGAGAAGAACTACAATACCTATAGCCTCGACAATATGCAGGCTTTGGCTGCAGGTTATAACGGGTCGCTGTGGAACCAGGGTGATGCACTCGTGCTGATTGACGGTGTGCCACGTGATGCAAACAATGTTTTGCCAACGGAGATTGAAGACATTACCTTCCTCAAGGGTGCTTCTGCCGTTGTTCTCTATGGTAGCCGTGCTGCAAAGGGTGTTATCCTCATCACAACAAAGCGTGGTAAGGTAGAACCTTTGAAGATAAGCGCCCGTGCCAACTATCAGATGAGTGTAGCGAAGTCTTTCCCTACCTACCTCGATGGTGCGCAGTATATGACGCTTTACAATCAGGCACTTGCCAACGATGGTCTTTCTGCTAAATATTCAGCTGAAGACATCTATAACACGGCTGCAGGTACCAATCCTTACCGTTATCCAAACCAGCAGTTCTATAATTCTGATTATCTCAAGAAGACCAAGTCTCGCTACGATGTGACGGCTGAGTTTGAAGGTGGTGGTAAGTTTGCACAGTTCTATACCAACGTGAGCTACTACCGTGAGGGTGATTTCTTCAATTTCGGTGAAGGAAAGAACAACTATACCGACCGCCTGAACGTACGTGGTAACATCGACCTCCAGCTTGCTGACTGGGCTTCTGGTTGGGTGAATGCCAACGCTACCTATTATAACCAGCATGGTTCAAACAGCGAATTCTGGAAGGCAGCTTCTACATTGCGCCCTAACCGTGTGGCTCCATTCATCCCGCTGTCTTATCTTGACCCGATGGATGCCAATTCTCTGGCTCTCATCAATAACTCAAGAAATATCATCACCAATCCTGTGGGATTGCCAGCCGGACAGTATTTCCTGGGTGCTACACAGGAAGACCAGACCAATGCCTTCGCAGATATGTATGCAGCAGGCTACAACACCTGGACATCCCGCCAGATGCAGTTTGATACGGGTGTCAAGTTTGACCTTTCTTCTGTGCTCAAGGGATTGAGCTTCAAGACCATGTTTGCTGTTGACTATTCTACGTCATACACAACATCCTTGAACGATAGTTATGCAAGCTTCGGTGTCAACTGGACACAGTTTGACGGCAAGCAGATTATCGGTTCCGTCACTCAGTATGGTGAGGATAAGCATACGGGAACGCTGAACTCCAGCAACTCAGCAGAGCGCCAGACGCTTGCCTGGACCGGACAGTTTGACTACGTTAACTCCTTCGGCAATCACAATGTCAATGCCACCTTGCTCGCCAATGGTTATCAGCAGACCATCAGCGGTGAGTATCACAAGGTAAGCAATGCCAACCTGGGACTTCTCGTGTCATACAACTATGCACATAAGTACTATGCCGACCTGGCTGCCAATGTGGTACACTCGGCCAAGCTTCCAGAGGGCAACCGCAATGCCATCTCTCCATCGGCAACTCTCGGCTGGAGACTCTCTGAAGAGAATTTCCTGAAGGATGTAAACTGGCTCAATGACCTCCGTCTTACTGCAGGTTATACCGTCTTGAACCAGGATCTTGATATCAAAGAGTACTTCATGTATGAGAATATCTTCACGGCTACCGGTACATGGTGGGGATGGTCTGACGCCAACAACAGCATCCAGACTTCCGACTCTCAGCGTGGTGGTAACGACAAACTGGGCTTCATCAAGCGCAAGGAATTCAATGTAGGTTTGAATGGTGCCTTGTTCGGCAACAGACTGAGCTTTGCAGTGAACTACTACAACACGGTGACTGATGGTTTGCTCGCTCAGCCAGATTACATCTATCCAAGCTATATGCATACCTACTGGCCTGTATCTACATTCGTGCCATACATCAACTACGGCAAGAACCGCCGCACAGGTGTTGACTTCTCTCTCGGTTACAACGACAAGGTGGGAGACTTCGAATATGGCATCCAGGCATTCGGACAGACCAACAGTTCAAAGAACCTGAAGGTTGCAGAGAATGTTGAGTATGACTACATGCGTACTGAAGGCAAGCTCACTGATGCCCTTTGGGGATATGAGTGCTTAGGCTACTACAACAGTCAGGATGAAATTGACAATGATAAGGTCAAGAGCTCTTTCGGTACTTTGAAGCCAGGTGATTTGAGATACAAGGACCAGAATGGTGATAATGTCATCGACAGCAAGGACCGCGTGGTTATCGGTCGCTGGAGCGCCAAGTTCACCGGTGGTATGAATCTTACCTTGAAGTACAAGAACTTCACTCTCTTCGCCATGTTGACAGGTCAGTTTGGTGGCAATGCCATCAAGGACGATACCTACAACTGGGTTTACGGTGAGCGTAAGTACAGTGATGTGGTACTCGGTGCCTGGACAGAGAGTAAATACAAGAACGGAGAGTCTATCACCTATCCTCGTCTGACAACACAGAGTGGTGACAACAACTTCAATGCTTCCGACTACTGGATGTATTCAACCGACCGCATCGACTTGAGCCGCGTGCAGCTTACCTACGATTTCAACAAGACACTCTTCGGAGACAACAGTTTGGTGAAGGGCTTGCAGGTATATGTTAATGGCAGCAGCCTCCTGACGATAGCCGGTGAGCGCAAGCAGATGGAACGCAATGTAGATTCTGCTCCTCAAACCCGCAGTTTCACCATCGGTGCAAAGGTTGAGTTCTAATATAGTAAATTAAGATAACGAAAATGACAAAAGTGATGAACAACTTACTATCAAAATATAAAATTGGTGGAGTGGTGCTCGGACTGGCTCTTTCGATAGGACTGACAAGCTGCGACGATATGTTCGAGCCTGCCATCGAAAACCATCTGGGTTTCGAGTATATGTACGACCATCCAGACTATGCTGATGGTGTGCTTGGCAACGCCTATACCCGTCTGCCAAACGGCTCTTACTCATTCAATGATGTCGCTACAGACGATGCCGTGAGTAACGACGCTACCGACAGCTACCGCAAGATGACTGGCGTAGATAGCTGGACATCAAACAGCAACCCGGTGGAAGCCTGGCGTGACTGTCGTGCAGCCATCCAGTATATCAACCTCTTCCTCGCCAATGTGGATAAGGTTAACTGGAACAGCGATGAGGCAGTGCGTGCCATGTATGAGCAGCGTTATATCGGCGAGGCCAAGGGTTTGAGAGCACTCTTCATGTACTATCTGCTCCGTGCCCATGGTGGTTTTGCCAATGGAACACTTCTCGGTGTTCCTAACGATGTTGAGCCAACAAATGTAAATTCAGATTTCAATTCCCTGGAGGTGCGTGCTTCTTATGCCGACTGCATGAAGCAGCTTATTGCGGATGCAGAAGAGGCTGTACGTGTACTTCCTGTTGACTACAAGGATACCGATAACGAGACGATGACCGTTAGTTGCCTTGGCAAATCCTATACAGTTACAAAGGCTACTTACAATCGTGTACTTGGTTCCAACTTCGCCGGACGCTTAAGTGGTCGTATCGCTCGTGCCGTTCTTGCACAGGCTACATTGATGGCTGCATCTCCAGCCTTTGCCGAAGGCAGCGGCGTAACCTACGAGCAGGCTGCCAAATATGCCAAGGCAGTGCTCGACCTCAATGGTGGCATCTCAGGCATCGATACAAATGGTTTGGAGTGGTATGCAGACCCAAACATGAAGGATCTTAAAGCGGCACAATGTCCTAAGGAAGTACTCTGGCGTACAGAGAAGAGCGAGAGCAATGATTTGGAGACCAAGTACTACCCACCATCAATCTATGGTCAGGGTCGTATCAATCCAACCCAGAATCTTGTAGATGCATTCCCTGCTGCCAACGGTTATCCTATTACAGATGCCAACAGCGAATATGACCCAGCTAATCCATACGCAAACCGTGATCCACGTCTGGCTAAGTACATTATCTATAACGGACAGACAGCCGGTTCAGGAAATGCTGTCATCAATACACAGGCAGACAACGCAGACAATCTCGATGGTCTCAACAAGGACGTTTCCAAGTCAACCCGCACAGGTTACTATATGAAGAAGCTCCTCCGTCAGGACATCAACCTGGATCCTACGGTTAACGGCAAGGCTTATCATTATACAGCCCGCATCCGTTACACAGAGCTTTATCTGGATTATGCCGAGGCAGCCAATGAGGCTTATGGTCCTAAGGGTGGCACAGATTACTCAGCCTACGATGTCATCAAGGCAATCCGTGAGCGTGCAGGCTTGGGAGAGTTTGGTGAAGATCCATACCTGGAAGAGTGTGCACAGAGTAAGGAAAAGATGCGTGAGTTGATTAGAAACGAGCGCCGCATAGAGCTTTGCTTCGAAGGCTTCCGCTTCTGGGATCTGCGTCGCTGGAAGGCTAACCTCACAGAGGAGGCAAAGGGTATGAGCATCACCAACGAAGAGGCTGGCAAGAAATATACTCCTATCTCAGTGGAAACACGTAACTTCAAGGAGAATGCCTTCTATGGTCCTGTGCCATACGACCAGATTCTTAATTTCCCATCACTCGTTCAGAACACAGGATGGTAAAAAGAACAACATTTGGTAATAATAAGAAAAAATGAAGAAAATGAATAAAACATTCAGAAAAATAGGAACTGCAATCATGGGACTTGCCTTGGTAGCTGGTCTTTCTACCTCTTGTTCAAACGGAGATTGGGAAGATAGTCTTCAGGGAGGAACAGGCAATGGTGGCAACAACGGTAAGATAACTGTATCTTTCGCTATGCAGGCACCTATCCGCGTTATCACCCTCGGTAATGATGATGATGCGGTAAATACCGACGACAATGCTCATCAGTTCAGGCTGCAGGCAACTTGGGGTGGTGGCTACAAGAATACCAAGGATTGTAAGATCAGCTATAAGATAGATCCATCTCTTCTGCCAGAAGGCAGTGGTATGGAGGTGCTCCCAGAATCCTACTATACCCTGGAGGATCCTACCACCCTGACTATCCCTAAGGGAAGGGTTATTGGTGGTACAACAGTGCATCTTACTGATGCCTTCTTCAACGATCCGAAGGCTGCTACTACTCACTATGTGCTACCTGTAAGACTCGTTTCTTCCCTCACTGGTGATTCTATCCTTGAAAAGAAGAACTACCAGATGATTTGTGTGAAGTACAAGAATCAGTACTCAGGTATGTATTGCAAGACAGGAACTACCAATATCCAGGATTTGAAGACTATTACTCACAAGAATGAGGATGCGCTGGATGTGGCTTCAACTGTAGATTTCAACACATCTTCCATCACTTTCTCTTATCCTGTAAAGGAGTGGAAGTATGATGACAAAGAGCATATCTGGAGTCAGATTGATGCATCGAAGGATTTGACCATTACTCTGGCATTCAATGATGGAAACTGTAAGGTTCTTCAGAATGGCAAGGTTATTGGTGAGGGTTCTTTTGCTCCTCGTGGCATTCAGGATTTCAGCGACAAGAACCGTATGGCTGATTGTCTGAAGATCAAGTTTAATGCTACTGTAGTGACCAATGCTGGTGATGTAGAGCACGAGAAAACATGGAACATCTCTGCCGACTATGTGATGTCTATGATGAGTCGTGGCAACCATCTTGAGTCATGGAAGTAATTTCGTAACAAACTAATGAAAATGAATTTAGTAGTATGAAAGTAAATAAATATATTATATCTGCACTGGTCTGCCCATTTGTTTTGGGCAGCTGTGCAGACTGGGATGACTGGAAATATGACGTAGAGAAGCCTCAGACCATCGCTCAGTATGAGTACCTCAACGACTATGCGCCATTGAAGGAGTATCTGGATCGTGGTGCTCATCCAGGCTTTAAGGTAAGTGCTGCACTTGGCGTGGACGAGTTCAACCAGCAGGGTCCTCTCTTCCGTCTTGCAGCCCATAACTTTGATGAGATTGTTGCAGGCAATGCCATGAAGATGGCTTCCTGTGTCAACGACCAGGGTGTGATGGATTTCAGTAAGGTATCTTCTTTTGTTTCCGCAGCAGAGGATGCAGGGTTAACAGTTTATGGTCATACGCTTGCCTGGCATGCTCAGCAGCCTAGAAAATGGCTTGAGAAACTTATTGCAGACAAGGAACTGGATGTAGATCCTAGTCAGAAGACTTTTACGGAACTTTCTCGTCAGACTTATCAGGATGGTAAATTCCCTTTCTATCAGATGGGCTGTGCTCCTGATGTCATTAATGGTTCTATTCACTTTGTGCCAACAGGCGACTGGTCTCAGTTCTTCTGTGTTTCTGGTGCGGCTCTCACTCCAGGTAATTATGCTGTTGATGTAGAGATTAAGTCAACCAAGTCTGGAAACATCAAGATGACTGTTCAGAACGGTTGGGGCGGTGATGCCGAGAGTTGCGATGGCACTGTAGCTCTGAAGGAAGGCTGGACAACAGCCCGATTCAAGATGACTCTTGAGAAGGGTGGTAACTACGATTTCATCCTGAAGCCAGAGACATTCGATGCAACACTCGACTTGAAGTCTGTCACCGTAAAGAAGATTGTCAAGACGAACTCTATCCCTCTCACTCCTAAGGAGAAATCAGATACTCTTACCTGGGCTATGAACAAATGGATAAGTGGCATGATGCAGGCCACTGGAGGCAAGGTGAAGGCTTGGGATCTCATCAACGAGGCTATCTCAGGTGGTGGCAATGTGAATGGCTTCTATGCTCTTCAGACTGAGGCTACCAGTGAGCATAATCCACAAGATTTCTACTGGCAGGATTACTTTACACCAGAGATGTATGGTCCTATCGTAGAGAAGGCGGCTCGTGATGCTTATGCTGCGGTAGAGGGTACAAACCCTGCAGACCTCAAGCTCTTCATCAACGATTATAACCTGGAGTCTGACTGGGACAACAACCAGAAGGTGAAGTCGCTCGTTTACTGGATTGGCGTATGGGAAAAGAAGGGTCAGGAACTCGGCTGGAACACCAAGATTGATGGTATCGGATCACAGATGCACATCAGCTACTACGAGAATCCACAGACTCTGGAAAGCAAGAAGAAGGCCATCCAGAACATGCTCAAGATCATGGTAGCGTCTGGCAAGCTCGTCCGTATCTCAGAGATCGATATGGGCTATGTAGATAAAGATGGCAATGATGTTACTACTGCTCAGTTGGAGAAACTCCCTATCGATGAGCGTGTGGCTAAGGAAAAGGCTATGGCTGAATACTACAAGTGGATTATCGAGCAGTATTTTGAGATCGTTCCTGTTGAACAGCAGTATGGTATCTGCCAGTGGTGTCTCACCGATTCACCAGCAGACAGCGGTTGGCGCCCTGGACAGCCTGTAGGTCTCTGGAACCTGAACTATCAGCGCAAGCCTGCTTACGGTGGTTTTGCTGATGGTCTTGCTTCTTCTTCTGCTAAAGGAAAAAGTGATGTAAAATAATTAATGATTAATTTAAAATAATAAACGATGAGGAAATTTTTATTGACTTTCGTGGCAATTATTGTATCGTGCATGGCCATGGCTGCATCGATTGCAGAAAATGAAGTGGATTATTCGTATCTACGAGGTACGTATACTACTAGTGCGTATCCAAATACTTATGAATTGTTAGAAGAAAATGGATTTCCTAAAAGAGCATGTACAATAGGCGTTCAAATGAAAGCTTTGCCTTATGGTTATCATTATTCTTGGAAAATATTAAAAGGTAATGGTGATGAGGTCCTTCAAGTACAACCTGAGACAAACTTTGCATATATAGGCCAGAATGGATACACTGATGTTTTTGAGATTTCTATAAGCATAATAGATGAGACTACAGGTCATCCTATAATGTCAAGAAATATTAGTTTTGTATTTGTTGAAGGTTTTAATAAGCCGATTGTTCCACCTGTTGGTTAATAAAGTTTTGTAAGTAGAACATTAGTTTTAGGTTTTATCATACAAAGATTAACCGAAATGATGTTAGTCGTTAAGGTTGGTCGTGAAGACACGACCAACCTTTTTTGCGTTTTTTTAAATGATGATAATATTCTCTTTCTCCTATGTGTCATTCTTGAAAGAGATTGTCTAGTGTGACTTCGCTGTTTACTATGCTTGAATGGATGCCATTGGCAACACCAAATGTTGTGACAAAGGTATTTACCAATGATTTTGTGCAATGGGTTCGGTCTCTGAATAATTCCATCCTATTGCGCAGCTTTATCTCATAATCTGCTGAAATTTTGTATTGGGCTTGACTAAATTTCATCTCGCAGAGGTTGATGACTCGGTCGGCACGCTCTATGATGAGATCTATTTGGGCTCCTCTCTGATTCTTGGTTTTGTCAGCCTTGTCAAACCAAATGTAAGCTTCGCTAGCCACGCCACCAATATTCAATGCCGTGCGTATTTGGCTGATATGGAACAAACAGAGTAATTCGAAAGTTAAACCTTGCCATGCCTCAACACTGTGGGAGAGATAATGCTTGCTCCACCATTGCTCATCAAAGGAGTCGATATTGGGCTCTATATACTTTAAATAAAATAAGGTATAAAAGTCTGTCAACTTATATAGGCGGTTTTGCGTCTTCTTGCCATAATATCTGAACTTCATGATGAAGTCACATCTCTCCAGATTCTTTAATATCTGGCACAACTTCTTTCCGTCCAGTGCGGCTGCTTTAGCAATTTCTGCATTTGTCATGCCGCCTTTATGATTAGCCAAGAGCCTGACCACCTTGATGTAATTGTCTGCATGAGTAAATAAGGCTCCATATAATTCGTCAAATTCTTGTCTTAGTGCCCCTCCCTTGTTAAAGCACAGGGCATCAACATTCTGTACAAGGCTAAGACTTGGATCTATTAAACTCAGATAAAAAGGAATGCCTCCAAAGAACATATAGCATTGGGCTATCTGGAAGCGATCCCAAGAGCATCCCCGCGATTTTAGGTATAGTTCTGTCTCATACAAAGTAAATGGGCGTAAATATATCTGGCAAGTGATGCGAGCATGCAGACCTCCTTGGTTCTCTATGAGCTTGTCTACCATCCATGATGTGGCAGAACCGCTAGCGATGAAAACTATATCGCGACGACGGGCTGCCCATCCATTCCAAAAGTTTTCAAATGCTGGGGTGAAGTCGGAACGCAAGGAATCTATCCAAGGCATTTCGTCTACAAAGATTATCTTTTTGCGGTCTTCTGGCAAGGATGACAGATATTCTTCCAAAACATCAAAGGCATCAAACCAATCTGATAATTTGCGAGCTGATGTCTCGCCCATGGCTTGTTTTAATGCTTTGGCAAAACTGCGCAATTGGGTGCGTTGAGGGAGATTGTGTCCTCCAACGAAAGTGAAGTCGTACTTCCGGCCAAAGAATTCATCTACTAGATAAGTCTTGCCGACACGTCTTCTACCATAAACGATAACAAGTTCAGAGCGATCTGAGTCTATACAACGTTGAAGCTCTGCCTTTTCTTTATCTCGTCCGATTATTAAATCTGCTTTCATACTTCTAATGTTTTGGTTCGACTGCAAAATTACGATATTTTTCCTTAAAATGGCACGAAAACGCACTTTTTCTCACTTTTTTTTTCGAGAAAAAGTGCCTTCCCGGTCAAGAGCGGCTGGGCGCTGAAATCCCAGCTGCACAGCATCCCCGACTGCCAGTCGATTATCAAAAAAGCGATCGTTACCCGCTTGCAGGAGGCCTACGGCGTTCACTGGTTTGAGGAGAGCGGACCGACCTGCGCCATCGAGTTTTCCATCCATCACGACCAGGTGATGATTTCGCTGGACACCACCGGCGTGGGCCTGCACAAGCGCGGCTATCGCAGAAGCTCGGTCATCGCGCCCATCAAGGAAACGCTGGCCGCCGGCATCATCGACATCGCCCACGTCTATCCCGACTCCCAGCTGTACGACCCGTTCTGCGGTTCGGGCACCCTGCTCATTGAGGCGGCCATGCACGCCATGCGCATCGCGCCAGGTCTGCGCAGGCGATTCTCCGCCGAAAAATGGAGCTGGCTGCCGCAAAAGGTCTGGCAGCAGGAGCGCCACCGCGCCTTCGACCTGATCCAGCGGGACGCCACCTTCCACGCCTACGGCAGCGACATCGACCCGGAGGCGGTGGAGCTGGCCCAGCACAACGCCAAACAGGCGGGCGTCGACGCGCGCATCGATGTGGTGCAGCGGGACATCAAGGACTTTTTTATCCCCAAAGAAAAAGGTGTGGTGATCTGCAATCCGCCTTATGGCGAGCGCCTGGGCGACCTTGCCGCCGCCGCGGAGCTGGAGCGCATGCTGG
>ERZ773178.2307-NODE-2307-length-18091-cov-4.628743_pt1 | contig 18091 bp, 19 predicted proteins | sample MGYA00580533_ERZ773178 | MGnify/ENA primary metagenome ERZ773178 (study PRJEB29015, sample SAMEA2737859) | human gut metagenome | biome: human gut; feature: human-associated habitat; material: faeces | place: China | collected 2012 ...
AAAGTGCGAACATAAAAACAGTTTCATCAATATTCTCCTTTATATATAAATTCCGATTTACCTTTCCGCCTGCTTCTCCGCCCGGGCAAGCAGGGAGGTTGCCGAACGGGCGTGGCACAGGGCAATGGCGATGGCGTCGGCGGCGTCGTCGGGCTTGGGCATGGCCTGCAAATGGAGTAAACGCTTGGTCATGTCCTGCACCTGATGCTTGCTGGCGTTGCCGTAGCCCACCACGGCCTGCTTGACCTGCATGGGCTTGTATTCAAAAACAGGCAGCCCCGCCTGATGGATGGCCAGCAGAATGACCCCCCGGCTCTGGGCGACATTGATACCCGTGGTGACGTTCTGGCCGAAGAACAGCTCCTCGATGGCCACCGCCTCCGGCTGCGCCGTTTGCAGCAGCTGGGTCATGTCGTTGTAAATAACCTCAAGCCGCCATGGAAAATCCGTATTGGGGGGCGTGGTGATGGCGCCGCAGCCCAGCAGACGGTACTGCCCACGCCGGGCGTCGATCAGGCCGAAGCCCGTAATGCCGTAGCCGGGATCGATTCCCAGAATCTTCATCAGAACCGTCCTCCGGCAAGGTTGATGATCTGTGCGATCACCAGCAGAAGAAAAAGCACAAGCCCGACCCGGGCTGCCCACAGCTGCCACTTCGGGCGGGGGACATAGCCTTCTTCCTTGGGCTGCACGGTTTCATCGGTTTGCTCCATAACATTCACCTCTTCTCCTTATCATAACACATTTGTTTTGATTTGACTATCTCTTTTTTTATTTTTGGCAATACATGTTTTTCGTTCCATGGGAAATACTAGCGCTGAAAAGGCGGTGCATATTTATGGAGGAGTTTCAGTGTAAGACCACGATCTATTCCGGCCCCGGTGCGGTTTCGGCGCTGGCGGGGATGGGCGGCCAGCGGCTGATGCTGGTGACGGACCCGTTTTTCATGAAAAACGGCACGGCGCAGCGGATCGCCCAAACGGCAAAGTGCGCTCAGGTGGAGTATTTTGATAAGGTGCAGCCCGACCCCTCGGTGGAGCTGGCGGCGGAGGGGACGGCGCGGCTGAAGGAATTCGCCCCCGATCTGCTGGTAGCGCTGGGCGGGGGCAGCGCCATGGACTGCGCCAAGGCCATGGCCTATTTCGCGAAGGGAAACTACAAGCTGGTCGCCATCCCCACGACCTCCGGCTCCGGCTCGGAGGTGACGGATTTTGCCATCCTGACCCACAACAAGGTCAAGCACCCGTTGGTGGACAAGCGTCTGCGCCCCGATGCGGCGATTCTGGACAGCGACCTTTTGCAGGAGCTGCCCAAGGGGCTGATCGCCGAGACGGGGTTCGACGCCCTGAGCCACGCGGTGGAAGCCTACGCGGCGAAAAACGCGGGAGCCATGACGGACTTGTATGCCCGGGAGGCGTTCAGCAGCGCCTTTGCCGCTCTCCCGGCCTCCTACGCGGGGCGGAAGGACGTGCGGCTGAAAGTGCATCAGGCGGCGACCATGGCGGGCATTGCCTTCACGCAGGCAGGGCTGGGGCTGTGCCACGCCATGGCGCATAGTCTGGGCGGGCTGTTCCACGTTCCCCATGGGCGGCTGAACGCCATTCTGCTGCCCTCGGTGATCACCTGCAACGCCCATGTGGCGGCGAAGAAATACGCCGAGCTGGCAAGAGCCGCGGGGATCGGCGGCAGCGCCGATACCATCGCCGTGCGGAACCTGAAAAACGGCCTTGTGCGGCTGCGCCGGGAGCTGAACCTTCCGGAGACCCTGGCGCAGGCGGGGGTTGACCCCCGATCGGTGTGGCGGAGCGCGGAGCAGATCGTGAAGGCGGCGCTGGAAGACCCCTGCTGCAAGACGAATCCCATGGAAGTGGAGGATTTTCTGGTGCGGCGGATTCTGGAAGAGGTGACCGGCCGTGTCTGACATTCTGCGAAGCGTGGGGCTGGACGTGGGAACCACTTCCACGCAGATGATCTTCTCGGAGCTGACGGTGGAAAACAAAGCGTCGGGCTTTGCGGTGCCGGAGATGGAGATCGCCCGGCGGGACATCCGCTACCGCAGTCCGGTGTATTTTACGCCCCTGCTGGACGAAAGCCACGTGGATGCCGGGGCGCTGCGGGAGCTGGTGGCAGAGGAATACCGGAAGGCGGGCATCCGCCGGGAAAGTGTGGACACCGGCGCCATCATCATCACGGGAGAGACCAGTCGCAAGGAAAACGCCCGGGCGGCGCTGGACGCTCTGTCGGATTTTGCCGGGGAGTTCGTGGTGGCCACCGCTGGCCCCGATCTGGAAAGCGTACTGGCCGCCAAGGGCGCGGGGGCGGTGGACTACTCCCAGCGGACGGGAAAAACGGTGCTGCACATGGACATCGGCGGCGGCACCAGCAATCTGGCGCTGATCCGCGACGGGAAAATCGAGAGAACCGGCTGCCTGAACGTGGGCGGGCGGCTGCTGAAATTTGACGGCGGCGGCACCGTCACCTACGTTTCTCCGGTGCTGGAGGGGCTGTGCGACTTAAAACCGGGGGACAAAGCAAGCCCCGGGCAGGTGAAAACCGTGGCCGAAATTCTGACGCAGGCGCTGGAAATGGCCGCGGGTCTGCGGGAGGAAACGCCCCTGCTGGAGCAGCTGACCACCCGGGAGGCGGGGCGGTTTGACCCCTGCCGGGAAAAGGAATTGGTCATTTCCTTCTCCGGCGGCGTGGCAGACTGCATTGAAAAAGCGCTTCCATGGCTGGAATTCGGCGATATTGGGCCGATTCTGGGACAGACTATCCGGGAAAGCAGGCTTTGCGGGGGAGAATTCACGCTGGGAAGCGAGACTATCCGCGCCACGGTCATCGGCGCGGGCTGCCACAGCGCCCAGCTGTCCGGAAGCACCGTGTTCCATCAGAACGTCCCGTTCCCGCTGAAAAACGTCCCGGTGGTGTCGCTGACGGACATTTCCCGGGAGACCATCCGCCGGGAGCTGGGCAAGCAGGAGGACAGCGCCATTCTGGCGTTTCCGGGGATAAATTCCCCGGGCTACCGGGAGGTGGCGGCGATGGCGGAGGAAATCGCGGCGGGCACGGGCGGAAAAGCGCTGATCTGCTTGGAGCAGGACATGGCAAAGGCGCTGGGACAGGCGCTGGCGCTTCGTCTCGGCCCCAACGCGGAAATCCTGTGCATCGACCGGGTGAAGGTGAGCGAAGGCAGCTATCTGGACGTGGGTGCCCCGGTGGGGCCAGCCCTACCGGTGGTGGTAAAGACTCTGGTTCTCGGAAAATAGAGGGGAGAGGCATATGAACAAACAGGAACTGGCCGCCATGGTGGCGGAGATATTGAGCGGCATGGAGCACGAGCCGCCGGTGAAGGGCGGCGACTATCACCCGACCGCGCCCCAGCCGGAGAAAGCGCCCACCCCGTACCGGGATGGGGACTTTGTCCCGGATGTGACGGCGCTGGACTTACGGAAGCTCTATCTGGTGGAACACGCCGAAAACGAGGAAAAATTCCGGAAAATGAAAGAAAAGACCCCGGCGCGTCTGGGCAGCGGCCGGGCGGGGGCGCGGTACAAGACCCTGACCATGCTCCGTTTCCGCGCCGACCACGCGGCGGCGCAGGACGCGGTATTTTCTCAGGTCAGCGAGGACTTCGCCGCCAAAAACGGCATGGTGGAGGTCAGAACGAAATGCCGGGACAAGGACGAATACCTGACCCGCCCGGACTTGGGGCGGTGCTTTGACGAGGAAAACCAGCAGAAAATCCGTGCCGCCGTCCCCGGGACGCCCCGGGTGCAGATCGTGGTAGGGGACGGGCTTTCCTCCGCCGCCATCACCGCCAACGCCATGGATTGCCTCGCGGCCATCCGGGACGGCCTGAAGCTCAGGGGCATCGACCCGGGAACGCCGATTTTCGTCCGCTACTGCCGTGTGGGTGCGGGAGACGCCATCGGCGACGTGACGGGGTGCGAGCTGGTGTGTATGCTGGTGGGCGAGCGGCCGGGTCTGGTGACGGACAAGAGCATGTCCGCCTATATCACCTACCAGCCAAGGACTGGCGTTTCCGAATCCGCCCGGACGGTGGTGTCCAACATTCACGCACAGGGCACCCCGGCGGTGGAGGCCGGGGCGCACATCGCAGGGCTGATCGAGACCATACTAAAGAAAAAAGTCTCCGGCGTGGGACTGCATCTGGAGGCGGGGGCATGATCCCGGTGAAGGTTCTGGCGGTGCGGTATCTGGCCAACGCCGCCCCGGCGCTGTGCCGTCAGCTGGGCGCGCCGGAAGGGTATCCGTCTCTGGGGCTGCTGACCACGGATTGCGACGACGCCACCTACATCGCTCTGGACGCGGCGACGAAGGCGGCTCAGGTGCAGGTGGCATACGCCCGCAGCTTTTACGCCGGGGCGGCCAACGCTACCACGCCCTTTGCCGGGGAGGTCATCGGCATTCTGGCGGCGCAGACCCCCGGGGCGGTGCGAAGCGGCATGGAAGCGGCGCTGGCAGAGCTGGAACGGGTGGGCTTTGAGGACGCGGCGGGGGTGCCGTACCTCGCCCACACGGTCAGCAGCGTGGGGACGTTTCTGGCAAAGGAAGCGGGCGTGCGCCCAGGGTCGGCGCTGGCTTATCTGATTGCCCCGCCATTGGAGGGCATGTACGCCATGGACGCGGCGCTGAAAGCGGCGGATGTGACGTTATGTAAACTTTATGCGCCGCCCAGCGAGACGAACTTCGGCGGCGGATTGCTTGCCGGGACGCAAAGTGCCTGCGACGCCGCCTGCGGGGCCTTCGCCGACGCGGTAGCGGAGATTGCGGCATCGCCGGTGGAGCGGTAAGCGGAAACACGAGGGGACATGTCCCCGCACAACTTGAAAGGATGGAAACACGATGGATACGAATTCTTTGGGCATGATTGAAACAAAGGGACTGGTCGGCGCCATTGAGGCGGCGGATGCCATGGTCAAGTCCGCCAATGTGCAGCTGGTGGGCAAGGAGCAGGTGGGCGGCGGCCTTGTCACCGTGATGGTGCGCGGCGACGTGGGCGCTGTGAAGGCGGCCACCGACGCCGGTGCGGCGGCAGCGGAGAAGGTGGGGGAGCTGATCTCCGTCCACGTCATCGCCAGACCCCACGTGGAGGTGGACTCCATTCTCCCCAAGGGGCGTCCTTCCCAGACCCCGAACGCCGGGAAGTAAGGAATGCTCTATAACGAAGAAGCCGTCCGGGCGAATATCCGAAACCGGGAGGGCAAGCGCATTTTCTATCTGGGAAAGGGCGACCAGCTCACCAGCGCCGCCCGGGACTATCTCAGCCGGGAACGGATCGAGATCCGTCCCGGCGAGCAGGCGAAGCAGGATAAGTTTCCCCTTCTCACCGGCGGCTTCCTGACGGAAAAGCCGGAGCATATGACCCACTTAAACGGGGATTTTCTGGTGGTGAAGGATCACCCCAGAATTATTTTCCGGGGGAAGCTGGACACGCTGGAATCGGAGCTGATCCTCTGCCAGCTGACGGACAAAGGTCTGGAAGCACCGGTGGGGGAGATTCTGGAGCTGGCGCGGCGGATCATCCGCTGTGAGGTGCTGGACGAGCCGCTGCAATGGGACAGGCTCTGCGGCCTGACGGAGGATGAGCAGCGCAAGCGCAGCCATTTTCCTCAGGACTATTACGGCCAGCCCCACTTCATGCCCTCGGCGGCGGACGGGGCGGCCATTGCCCGGCTCAACCGCGCCCGGTGCGCTGCCCGGGAGGCAGAGCTGGCGGCGGTGACGGCCTTCCGCGACCGGGAGGGAAATCCGACCCGGGTGGATATCCTCCGGGCCATGAACCGGATGAGCAGTATGCTGTATCTGCTGATGATTGGGAAGCGCGCGGACGCCGGCCGGGGAAAAGAACGGTGACCTGCGGAAACGGACGACATCCGCAGGTCACCCCACAAAAAGGATGAACGACATGAAATTAAAAACCACATTGCTGGGAAAAACCTACACATTCCGGGATATCAAGCAGGTACTGGCCAAGGCCAACGAGGAAAAAACCGGCGACCAGCTGGCAGGCCTGGCGGCGGAGTCCGCCCAGGAGCGAGTGGCGGCTAAGGTGGTGCTTTCCGCTCTGACGCTGGCCGATCTCCGGGAACACCCCGCCGTCCCCTATGAAAGCGACGAGGTCACCCGGATCATTCAGGACGACGTGAACGAGACCGTCTATGAGAAAATCCGGGGCTGGACGGTGTCCGACCTGCGGGAGTGGATTCTGGACGAAACGACCACGGGCAGCGACATCCGCAAGCTCAGCCGGGGGCTGACGGCGGAGATGATCGCGGCGGTGTGCAAGTTGATGGGCAATCTCGACCTCATCTATGCCGCAAGCAAGATCACCGTCACAGCCCACTGCAATACCACCATCGGCCTGCCGGGGACGCTGTCGTGCCGCTTGCAGCCCAACCACACCACCGACGACCCGGAGGGCATCACGGCCTCCACTCTGGAGGGACTGAGCTTCGGCGCGGGGGATGCGGTCATCGGCCTGAACCCGGTGACGGACTCCCCGGAGCAGGTGGGCAAGGTGCTGCGGCGTTTTCAGGAGATCAAGGAGCACTGGCAGATACCGACGCAGATCTGCGTGCTGGCCCACGTGACGGCACAGATCAAGGCCGTCAAGGCGGGCGCGCCCTGTGACCTGATCTTCCAGTCCATCGCGGGCAGCCAGAAGGGCAACGAGGCCTTCGGCTTCTCCGCCGCGACGCTGGAGGAAGCCCGGCAGCTGCTTCTGAAGCAGGGCACCGCCGAGGGGCCGAACGTGATGTACTTCGAGACGGGGCAGGGCTCGGAGCTCAGTTCCAACGCCCATTTCGACACCGACCAGGTGACCATGGAGGCGCGGTGCTATGGCTTCGCCAAGCGGTTTTCGCCGTTTCTGGTCAATACGGTGGTGGGCTTCATCGGACCCGAGTATCTGTACGACGCCCGGCAGGTGACCCGGGCGGGGCTGGAAGATCACTTCATGGGCAAGCTCACGGGAATTTCCATGGGGTGCGACTGCTGCTATACCAACCACATGAAGGCAGACCAGAACGACATTGAGAATCTGGCCAGCCTTCTGACCATGGCCGGATGCAACTATTTCATGGGCATTCCCCACGGCGACGACATCATGCTCAACTATCAGACCACAGGCTTCCGGGAGACGGCGGCGCTGCGGGAGATCACGGGCAAGACGGCCATCCCCGAATTCCAGCGCTGGCTGGAAAAGATGGGCTTCGTGGAGAACGGACGGCTGACAAAGAAAGCGGGCGACGGGTCAAGTCTGCTGTTTTAGCGGGTATCCTCAATCGTGCTGCCAGAGGATATTCCTGTAAGGAGGTTTCTATGGAATTTGACAAGGATCTGACCGCGCGGCAGGAAGCGCGGGAGCTGGCGCGCAGGGCGGAGACAGCGCAGCGGAAGCTGACAGAACTGTCCCAGAGCCAGCTGGACGCCATCGTGGAGGCGGTGGCCAAGGCCTTTGCGGCACAGGCGTCGGCGCTGGCGGAAATGGCGGTTCAGGAGACGGGCTTCGGCAATGCGGAGGACAAAACAGCCAAGAATCTCTTCGCCTCCCAGCGGGTGGCGGAGGCGGTTCGGGGCATGAAGACCGTGGGCATTCTCCGGGAAGTCCCGGAGAAAAAGCTCTGGGAGATCGGCGTGCCGGTGGGGGTCATCGCCGCCATCATCCCCAGCACCAACCCGACGTCTACTGTGTGCTACAAGGCCATGATCGCCCTGAAATCTGGCAATGCCATCGTGTTTTCGCCTCACCCAAAGGCCATTGCCTGCACCCGGAAAGCGGCGCAGATCGTATCGGAAGCGGCGCAGGCGGCGGGCGCGCCTGCCGACGCGGTGGCGTGCCTGAGCATCCCCTCTTTGGACGGCTGTCAGGAGCTGATGAAGGCGGAGCCGGTGCGGCTGATTCTCGCCACCGGCGGCCCGGGTATGGTGAAGGCGGCGTATTCTTCCGGCAAGCCCGCCATCGGTGTCGGCGCGGGAAACGGCCCTGCCTATATCCACCGCAGCGCGGATGTCGCCCATGCATTGGCGTGTATTGCCAGGTCAAAGTCCTTTGACTATGGCACCGTCTGCGCTTCCGAGCAGAGCATCATTGTGGAGAAGGGCATGGAAAGCGCCGTGCGTTCGGAGGGGGAGCGGCAGGGCTTTTACTTTATGGATACCGCCCAGGCGGGCGCTCTGGCGAAGCTGCTGTTCCGCCCCAACGGGACGCTGAACCCGGACATTGTGGGAAAGCCCGCGGCGAAGCTGGCGGAGGCGGCGGGATTTTCCGTGCCGAGTGGCACAAAAGTGCTGGTCGCCCGGGAGCAGGAAGCTGGGCCGACCCGGCCTTACTCCATGGAAAAGCTATGCCCCGTGCTGGCGTTCTTCGTCATGGACAGTGAGGACGCCGTCTTAAGCAAGTGCATGGAGGTCCTGCGCCACGAGGGCAGCGGCCACACCTTCGCCATCCACGCCACGGACGAGACGGTCATCCGCCGGTTCGCGTCCAAAATCCCCGTGTCCCGGTTTCTGGTCAACACACCGGCGGCGCTGGGGGGCATCGGCGCGACCACGGGGCTGTTCCCGGCGCTGACGCTGGGCTGCGGCGCGGTGGGCGGCAGCAGCTCCTCCAACAACATCTCTCCGTTGGACTTGATCAATATCCGCCGGGTGGTGTGGGATTTGGGAGAAAGTCCCATGGTTCCGCAGGGCGGCGCGGCTGTCGGGGCGGTGAATGCCGAATTGGTGGAGCTGCTTACGGAGAAGATTTTGCAGAGATTGGGAGAGTAAAGCCGGATTTTTCCACAGGGAGGCAAACAAATGGAAAACAGGGAACTTTCCGCTCTGGCCGAAGCCATTGCGGGGCGGATTTTTGTGGAGCTGGAAGCCTCCGGGCGGCATGTGCACGTGACGGCGCAGCAGGCGCTGGTGTTGTTCGGCCATCCCCTGACGCCGAAGCGGCCGCTGTCCCAGCCGGGGCAGTATCTGTCGAATGAACGGGTCACGGTCATCGGCCCCAAGGGAGAATTTGGGAATGTGGCGGTGCTGGGGCCGGAACGGAAGGAAGCGCAGGTGGAGATTTCCCTCACCGACGCCCGGACGCTGGGCATCGACGCCCCCGTGCGGCTGTCCGGGGATGTCGCCGGAAGCCCCGGCGCGGTGATCGTGGGGCAGTGCGGCCGGGTCACGCTCCCGCAAGGGGTCATCGTAGCAAAGCGCCATATCCACCTGACCCCGGAGGACGCCGCCCGTTTCGGCGTCCGGGACAAGCAGACGGTGAAGCTGAAGGCGTATACCAGCCGCCCGGTGATTTTTGAGGACGTGGCGGTGCGGGTCAGCCCGGAATTTGCCTCCTACGTCCATCTGGATTACGACGAGGCCAACGCCTGCGGCTTCCGGAAGGGCGACCTTGGGAGGATTTTACCATGACCCGGGCGCTGCTGATCGGAAAGGAACCGGCGGCGGAGCTGGGGTATGATTACGTGATGGAAACGCCCTACGACGCGGTGGTCATTGGCTCACTGACCCTGTCCCAGCTGCTTCGGTTCCGGGAGGAGCGGGTGCTTTCTGCTCTGGCGGAGGGAAAGCCGGTCTATCTCTACACACCGGGGCTGCCGGAAGCGCCAAAAAACCGGGTGCTTTCCGGAAGCCTTGCTTCCGCCCAGCGGGAGCTGAAAAATTGGGGCGTCCTGTTTACGGACGGCGGGCGGAAGAAGCTCATCACGGCGGAGGAAGCCCGCGGGCTTCGGGCGGCGGGGAAACTGCCAAGTCCCGGCGCGGTGCTGACGCCGCTGGCGAAGGAAATTATGGAGGGGAAGAAATGAAGGTAGGAAAAGTGGTAGGCGCCATCTGGGCGACGCGGAAGGCGGCGTGCCTGCAGGGGCAAACCTTCCTCGTGGTGGAGAGCAATGGAGAGAAAATCGTAGCCGCTGACCAGGTAGGCGCGGGAACGGGGGACAAGGTTCTGCTCGCAACGGGGACGGTTGCCAGCAAATACTGCATGGACGCCCCGGTGGACGCCGCCGTCGTGGCCATCGTGGACGAAAAGCAGTAGTCCAAACGTCCTGAGACAAAACGCCGTTCTCGGGACAATCCATAGTAAGGGAGAGAGGACAATGTCATTTCATGAGATCCTCATAGCGGTTATGGCGGCTTTCGCGGTGGCCGGCGCCATTGACCGGATTTTCGGGAACCGCTGGGGGCTGGGAAAGGAATTTGAAGAGGGAATCCTGGCCATGGGTTCTCTGGCGCTGGCCATGGTGGGGATCGTCTGCCTGGCGCCGGTGCTGGCAAACCTGCTCAAACCGGTGATCGTGCCGGTGTTCGCCTTTCTGGGCGCAGATCCCGCCATGTTTGCCGGAACCATCCTCGCCTGCGACATGGGCGGCGGCGCGCTGGCGGTGGAGCTGGCGGCAAGCCATCAGGCGGCCATGCTGGGCGGCGTGCTCACCGGCTCCATGCTGGGGGCGACCGTGGTGTTCACAATCCCCGTCGCCATGGGGATTCTGGAGGAAAAGGACAGGCCGGTCATGGCGAAGGGAATCCTCTGCGGCATCGTCACCATCCCGCTGGGCGTTCTCGCGGGCGGCCTTACGGCAGGATTCCCCATCGGGATGGTGCTGCGCAACCTGATCCCCATTGTCATCATCGCGGCGCTGATCGCCCTGGGACTGTGGCGGGCGGAAAACGCCATGGTCAGGGGCTTCGAGGTGTTCGGCAAGCTGGTGGTGGCCGTCGTGACCGTGGGACTGGCGGCGGCCATCGTGGAGGCGCTGACGGGATTCGTCATCATCCCCGGCATGGCGCCCATTTCGGAGGGCTTTGAAACGGTGGGCACCATCGCTATCGTTCTGGCGGGGGCGTTCCCGCTGGTGTTCGTGATCACGAAACTGCTGCGAAAGCCGCTGATGGCGGCGGGGCGGTGGCTGGGCATCAACGATGCCGCGGCGGCGGGACTGATCGCCAGCCTTGCCAACTCCATTGCCACCTTCGGCATGGTGGGGGACATGAACCGGCGGGGCAAGGTGGTCAACATTGCCTTCGCGGTTTCGGCGGCCTTTGTCTTCGGCGACCATCTGGGATTTACGGCAGGCTTCGCCCCAGAGATGATCGGCCCAATGATTGTGGGAAAGCTGGTGGGCGGCGTCAGCGCCATCGCGGTGGCCATGTGGCTGACGGCAAAGGAAGAAAAGTCGTAACGGGCAGCGTTTCCCGACAAAAATCGGAAATTCCCGGTGCAGGGTGTTGACAAAACCCCCTGCACCGGGATATAATGGCGCTGTATATTTCAGAAGCTGTGAAGAGAAGAGTACGCTTTTTCTCCCGCGAAAGAGAGCCCCGGAAGGTGCGAGGGGGTGCGGCGAGGGGAGCGGAACATGGTCTCGGAGCTGAGCCGTCGAGCGGGGATTCTCCCCAGGTAGACGGTTCCGGTTCGCCCCGTTACAGGCGTTTGAGGTACGGACAGAATGCCCGTGCGAATCAAGGTGGTACCGCGTCAGTTTTTGTCGCCCTTGGATGATTCCAGGGGTGCTTTTTTATTTAGGAGGATTCTTTATGTGCGAAAAATGCAGAGGTAATTATTACATTACCACCCCCATCTATTACCCGTCCGCCAAGCTCCACATCGGCCACGCCTACTGCACCGTGGCGACGGACACCATGGCGCGCTTCAAGCGGCTCCAGGGCTATAACGTCATGTTCCTCACCGGAACCGACGAGCATGGCCAGAAGATCGAGGACAAGGCCAAGGCCGCAGGCGTGACCCCCCAGCAGTTCGTGGACAACATCGTCACCGGTGAGCGGGGCGTGCTGGATCTGTGGAAGCTGATGAACATTTCCTACGACCGCTTCATCCGCACCACCGACGACTACCACGTGGCGTCCATCCAGAGAATTTTCAAGAAGATGCACGACAACGGCGACATCTACAAGGGCGTCTACAAGGGCAAGTACTGCAAGCCCTGCGAATCCTTCTGGACGGAGAGCCAGCTGAAGGACGGCAAATGCCCCGACTGCGGCCGCGAGGTGCAGGACGCGGAGGAGGAAGCCTATTTCTTCCGCCTGTCCAAATATGCTGACCGGGTGCAGGACCTGCTGGAAAACACCGATTTTCTGGAGCCCCGCAGCCGTGTCAACGAGATGATCAACAACTTTATTAAGCCCGGTCTCGAAGACCTGTGTGTCTCCCGCACCAGCTTTACCTGGGGCGTGCCGGTGGACTTTGACCCCGGCCATGTGGTCTACGTGTGGATCGACGCCCTGTTCAACTACATGACGGCGCTGGGCTTTGAGAACGACAAATACCACGATCTGGAAGCCTTCTGGCCTGCCGACGTCCACTTTGTGGGCAAGGAGATCGTCCGTTTCCACTCCATCATCTGGCCGGCCATGCTCATGAGCCTGAACCTGCCCCTGCCGAAGAAGGTCTACGGCCACGGCTGGCTGCTGCTGGACGGCGGCAAGATGTCCAAGTCCAAGGGCAACGTGGTTGACCCCTACCTGCTGGCCGAGCGCTACAGCGCCGATGCGCTGCGCTACTTCCTGCTGCGCGACTTCCCGTTCGGTTCGGACGGCAACTTCTCCAATGAGCTGCTGATCAACCGCATCAATATGGATCTGGCCAACGACCTCGGCAACCTGTTGAGCCGCACCACCGCCATGGCCGACAAGTACTTTGGCGGCGAGCTGCCTGCCGAGCAGGCTGAAGGCCCCGAGGACGCTGCCCTGATCGAGAAGGCCACCGCCCTGCGCGCCCGCTATGAGGCCGACATGGAGGCCTATGCCTTCCAGAATGCGCTGGCTGATGTGTTCGAGGTCATTGACAACGCAAACAAGTATATCGACGCCACGGCACCGTGGGTGCTGGCCAAGAGTGAGGAATCCAAGCCCCGTCTGGCCCGCGTGCTGTACAATCTGGCCGAAACGCTGCGCATCTGCACCGTGCTGCTGCAGCCGTTCATGCCCACCACCTGTGAGAAGATCTTTGCGCAGCTGAATGTTGCGGCCGAGGGCAAGACATGGGACAGCGCCGCCGTGTACGGCACCCTGCCTGCCAACGCAACGCTGCACAAGGGCGAGAACATCTTCCCCCGTATTGACGCCGCGAAGGAGCTGGCTGAGCTGGAGGCCCTTGAGGCTGCCCAGAAGGCCGCTGCACAGGCTGCGAATGCGCCTGCCGAGGAGGAAAAGCCCGCTGAGACTGCTGCTGCGTCCGCAGAGCTGATCGGCGAGCATGAGGCTGAGATCAGCTTTGACGACTTCTGCAAGGTCGAGCTGCGCGTGGCCGAGGTCCGCGCCTGCGAGCGCATGAAGGAGAGCAAGAAGCTGCTGCACCTGACCGTGTTTGACGGCGAGCGCGAGCGCTGCATCCTGTCCGGCATCGCCAAGTGGTTCAAGCCGGAGGACCTGATCGGCAAGAAGATCGGCATCGTGTGCAACCTGGCACCCCGCCCGATGATGAAGGGCAAATACGTCAGCGAGGGCATGATCTTTGCTGCCGACACCGCCGACGGCGGCTGCTCCATCGCTTTCTACGGCGACGACACCCCGGTCGGCAGCCGCATCCACTAAGCCATGGAGAAAACGACGCTTTCCCGTGCGGAAAAGCTGGATCGGATCTTCGGCACGCCGGTATATGCCGTGCTGCTGGCCATCTTCTGCAATGTGCTGTGGGGTTCGGCGTTCCCGTTCATCAAGCTGGGCTACCGCCTGTTTTCCATTGATTCCGGCAACACCGCCTCCATCTTCTGCTTTGCAGGAGTACGGTTCATGCTGGGCAGCTTTTTGGTGCTGCTGGGCAGTGTCCTGCTGCAGAACCGGGTGCCCCGGTTCCCCCGGGGAAAGGTGGCAGCAGAGTGCTGTGCACTGGGTCTGTGGCAGACCACCTTCCAGTATGCCTTTTACTACATAGCGGTGGCTGCCCTCACCGGCGCATTCGGCGGCATCCTGAACAGCACCCAGAGCTTTCTGGGCGTCATCTTTGCCCACTTCCTCTACGGCAATGCCGACCGCATGACCCCCGCCAAGCTGCTGGGCTGTGTGCTGGGTTTTGCCGGAGTGCTCATCGGCACCCTCGGCAACCACGGCAGCGGCAGCAGCTGGGGCATCTTCTGCATGCTGCTGGCCACGGTCATCTTTACCCTGTCCGGCCCGTGGAACAAGGCCGTGACTAAAAAGGCCGACAGCTTTGCGGTCTGCTTTATCAACCTGTTTGTGGGCGGCGCAGCCCTGTTTGTGCTGGGCACTGCGCTGGGCGGACATCTGGGCAGTGTGAACCCGCTGGGCATCCTGGTGCTGCTGTATCTGGCCTTCATCTGCGGAGCCGGCTATGTGCTGTGGGCCCTGCTGATGAAAAACAACCCCGTCAGCCGCATTGCCATCTTCGGCTTTGTGAACCTTGTAGTCAACGTGCTGCTGAGTGCTGTGCTCAACGGCGAGCCCCTGTTCCGCTGGCAGTATCTGGCGGCGCTGGTGTTCGTGTGTGTGGGCATCTGGCTGGTGAACAAGGCACCCGCCCAAAAGGAGAAGGTATGACCGGCCCGATTTTTGACACCCATGCTCATTACAGCGCCCGCGCCTTTGACGCCGACCGCTTTGCCCTGCTGGACAGTCTGCCCGCAAAGGGCGTGGTAGGCGTGTGCGAGCAGGCCACCCACTCCGGGGACGCCCCCCGGGTGCTGGAGCTGGCCCACCGCTACCCCTGGGTGGTGGCGGCCATTGGCATCCATCCGGAAAGCCTGCTGCCTGCCGCCGACTGCGGCGAAGATGGCCCCGCCCCCACGGTGTCGGTATACGGCGGCGACTGGGCGGCCGAGATGCGCGCCCTTGCCCCCTGCTACGATGACCCCAAGGTGGTGGCTGTGGGTGAATGCGGGCTGGACTACCATTGGCCCGTGCCCAAGGACGCCCAGCTGGCCCTGTTTGAAGCCGAGATCCGTCTGGCGCTGGAACTGGACAAGCCCATTATCGTGCACGACCGGCAGGCCCACGCGGATGTCTATGCCCTGCTGAAAAAATACCGGCCCAAGGGCATCGTCCACTGCTATTCCGGCAGTGCGGATGACGCCGTGTGGCTGGCACAGCAGGGTCTGTACATTGGCTTTGGCGGTGCCTGCACCTTCCAGGGAGCCAAGCGAGCGGCAAAAGCCATTGCCGCCCTGCCGCTGGAAGCCATCGTGCTGGAGACGGACTGCCCCTATATGGCCCCGGAGCCGGTGCGCGGCACCCGCTGCGACAGCAGCCTCATCCACTATGTGGGTGAGTACATCGCCCAGCTGAAGGGCATTCCTGCAGAGGAAGTGTTCCGCACCACGGCCGAGAACGCCCGCCAGGTGTACGGCCTGTAATATTTCCCCACAAGATACAGGGTCTGTGCCCTGTTTCTGGATAAATCAAGCTTTAGAATCCATACTGTTATAAGGAGATTTCTATCATGAAAGCACGCATTCCCAAACACCGCGAGTTCATCATCAACTTCCCCGACAGCATTGACAACGCCAAGGCCAACGAGGGCTGGGCAAAGCTGCAGCAGATCGTGGAGGACTACAAGAAGGCCCACAACGGCGCTTCCGTCTACGCCCCCACCTTCATCGAGGACTGCGAGCCTGAGGTCAAGAAGCTGCAGGAAGAGTACGGCTTCGAGTACACCGTCGAGTACGTTCAGTAATTTTTGACTAAAAAGCTCCCCTCTGTGCAATGCACGGAGGGGAGCTTTTTTGCGTTGTTTTGGAAAGACCGTCTTTTACTGTTCCACCTTGCTCAGCAGGATGCGGTCGTTGTCCAGCGTCTTGCCGGCGTTCTCGCGGAATTTTTCCAGCAGGTCGTCCACGGTCATCCGGCTGCGCTCTTCGCCCTGCACGTCGAACACGATGCGGCCCGCATCCATCATCAGGGTACGGTTGCCCAGTTCCAGCGCCTGATGCATGTTGTGGGTGACCATCAGGCAGGTGATCTTCTTTTCCGCCACGATGCTCTTGGTCAGCTCCAGCACCTTTTCCGCCGTGGCGGGGTCCAGAGCGGCGGTGTGCTCGTCCAGCAGCAGCAATTTGGGGGTGACCAGTGTAGCCATGAGCAACGTCAGCGCCTGCCGCTGGCCGCCGGACAGCAGGCCCACCGGCTGTTTCATGCGGTCCTCCAGGCCCATGTCCAGCAGAGAGAGCTTCTCGCGGAACAGTTCTTTATCCTTGCGGGAGATGCGAGAGAAAATGGCGTGGGGCGCGGTGCCTGCACGCAGGTAGGCCAGCGCAAGGTTTTCCTCAATGGTCATATTGGGGGCCGTGCCCTTGAGGGGGTCCTGGAACAGATGGCCGATGACCTTGCTGCGCTCATACTCCGGGGCAAAGGTGATGTCCTGCCCACCCAGTACGATGCTGCCCTCGTCGGCAATGAAACCGCCGGTGATGGCGTTGAACATGGTGGATTTGCCCGCGCCGTTGGAGCCCACGATGGTGGCAAAGTCGCCTGCCTCCATGTGCAGGCTCACACCGTTCAGGGCCACCTTTTCGTTGACGGTGCCGGGGTTAAAGGTCTTGTGCAGGTTGTTCAGCTCCAGCATTTCCATCTCAGTGCACCTCCTTCCGGGCATTGTGCTTGCGCTGCTCAAAGGCAAACTTTGCCCGGATGGCGGGCATCGAGATGGCCACAGCCACGATGAGGGCGCTCACCAGCTTCATGGCGGCGGCGGGCACATTGAAGCGCAGGGCCACGGCCACGATAAAGCGATACAGGCAGCTGCCGAACACCACGCCCAGCACCCGGCGCACCATGGTGCGCTTGCCCACCAGCGTTTCGCCGATGATAAGGGAAGCCAGCGCGATGGTCACCATGCCGGTGCCCACGTTGATGTCGCTGCTCTTCTGGTACTGGGCCAGCAGGCCGCCGGAAAGGGCAGTCAGCGCGCCCGAGATGCACAGGCCCACTGTGATGGTGAAGGCCGGGTTGATGCTGGAGGCCCGCACCATGGCGGCATTGTCGCCAGTGGCGCGGATGGAAAGGCCCAGCCGGGTGCCCAGGAAACCCACCATGGCGGCACAGGCGAGTACAATGACCGCTGCCGCGATGACCAGCTTATACCAGCCGCCCGTAAAGGCCAGCGCGGATTTTGCCAGCGAGAATACCGTATCGGTCTTGACCAGGGACATCGTGGACGAAAAGCCCATGACCGCCAGATTGATGGTATACAGGCCGGTGTTCACGATGATGCCTGCCATGATGCTCTCAACGCCCAGACGTGTCTGCAAAAAGGCGGTGACAAAGCCCGAACACACACCCGCCGCCATGGCCGCGAACAGGGCCAGAATGGGGTGGCCTGTCAGCGCCACCTGGCAGGCCACGGCACAGCCAAGGGTGAAGCAGCCATCGGTGGACAGGTCGGCAATGTTCAGGATCGAATAGCTCAGAAACAGCGCCAGCGCCACCAGACCGTAAATGCAGCCCAGCTCCAGCGCCGTCTGGATCACGTTGAGCGAAAAGATACTCGCCAGCATGGTTGATGTACTCCTTTTTAGAAATTCTCCTGCGTGGTCGCTACCACAATTTCGGTGCAATAGGGCTTGAAGGCTTCCTTGACGGTGTCGAGGTCAAGGCCCAGTGCCTCACAGCTCTCGGTGTTGATGGTGACGATGCCGTTGTCGAAGGTCTGGTAGGGCAGGTCTGCGGGGGTCTTGCCGCCGCAGAGCAGCTCCACCACCATATCGGCGGTGGCCTCGCCCAGCTGGACGTAATCCACGCCGTAGCCCACAAAGGCACCGTTCAAAGCAAAGCTGTCCGCACCGGTGAAGTGCTGGATTCCTGCCTCCAGGAAGGTCTCATAGATGGACAGCTCGGCGGTCATCACGGTGTTGTCGGTGGGGGTGAACACTGCCTTGACACCGGCGGCCACAAGGGCCTCGGCAGCCATCTGCACCTCAGCCGTGGTGGTACCGTTCTTTTCAATGTACTTGATGCCCTTGCTGTCGCAGAACGCCTTGGCATCGGCGATGGCCTGGGTGGAGGCATCCTGGCTCAGGTCGTACAGCAGGCCGATGGTGTCGATGTCGGGGTTGACGGCCAGGATGAGGTTCATGATGGCGTCGGTGTTCAGGGCGTCGGA
>ERZ773178.2320-NODE-2320-length-18020-cov-6.147787_pt1 | contig 18020 bp, 16 predicted proteins | sample MGYA00580533_ERZ773178 | MGnify/ENA primary metagenome ERZ773178 (study PRJEB29015, sample SAMEA2737859) | human gut metagenome | biome: human gut; feature: human-associated habitat; material: faeces | place: China | collected 2012 ...
TGGTTGCGCAGGATGTTCACGTATTCGCGACGGTCGCGCACGGGCGAGCCGTTGATGCTGTCGATGACGTCGCCGGGCTCGATGCCGGCCTTGCCCGCCGGGCTGCCGGGGTAGAGGCGGGTGACGATGATGCCGCGGGGCTCACGCAGGCCCAGGGCCATGGCCATGCGCTGGTCCACGTCGTCGGCGGCCAGGCCCAGCCACAGGGGCGCCACACGGCCCTGGCCCACAAGGTCATCCATGACGCGGCGGGCCTTGTTGACCGGGATGGCGAAGCCGATGCCCTCGCCGCGGGCGTGGACAGCGGTATTGATGCCCACCAGACGGCCTTCGAGGTTGAGCAGGGGGCCGCCGCTGTTGCCGGGGTTGATGGCGGCGTCGGTCTGGACCAGGTCGGTGAACACGCCGCTCTCGCTGCGGATGGTGCGGCCCAGGGCCGAGACCACGCCCGTGGTGACGGTGTGGTTGAAGCCGAAGGGGTTGCCGATGGCGATGACGGTCTCGCCGGGCATGAGGTCGGAGGAATCGCCCAGGGGCACGGCGGGCAGGTCATGGGGGCCCTGGATCTCCAGCACGGCCAGGTCGAAGTCCGGTTCCGCGCCCTTGACCACGGCGGGGAACTGGCGGCCGTCCTGCAGGTGGATCATGACCTCGTCGCCACCGGCGATGACGTGGGCGTTGGTCAGCACCAGGCCGCGCTTGCCGTCCACGATGACGCCGGAGCCGAGGCTCACGCGTTTTTGCCGGCGGGGCTGGTCGAAGCCCGGGCCGAAACCGAAAAACTGGTCCATGGGCGAGATGCGCTGGCGCTCCACCACATGGGTGCTGGTGATGTTGACGACGGCGGGGGCCGTGGCCTGGACGGCGCGCACCACCGGGGTCATGCGCGGGCTGGAATCCGGCACGGGCGCGGCGGCAGGGGCCGTGGCCGTACAGAGCAGGGCCAGACAGGCCATGGTGCCTGCGGCGCGGCGCAGTCCGGGGAACAGGGAAAACGACGGATGCATGGTCAACTCCGTGATCGTTGCGGATGGAAAAAGGACGGGAAGGCCCAGGGGCAGGGGAGCGGCAGCCGTGGACGGACGGCGGCGATGCCTTGCTTTTGTCCGGGCGGGACGTGGGCCACGCGGGCATTCCCGGCAGGATCCGCCTTTTCTAATACAGTCCGTCACACAGGTAAAGACGCGCCATGCTTGCGCCGGGCCGGGCAAGACGTTACACAGAAAACATGAAACAAGTTCCCGTATATCGTGAGGCTGTGGAAGTGCCCGCCCTGCCGGGCCTCTTTATCCGTCCCCTGGAAAGCTCCCTGCTGGAGAAGGCCCAGGCCCATCTGGACAACCTGACCAAGCCGCGCGGCAGTCTGGGGCGTCTGGAAGAACTGGGCCGGCGCCTGTATGCCATGGCAGGCGGGGTCACGCCCCTGAGCGTGAGCCCGGCCCTGATGCTGACCGTGGCCGGGGACCACGGCGTGACGGCCCAGGGCGTCTCGCCCATGCCGCAGGCCGTGACCCGCCAGATGACGCGCAATTTCCTCAACGGCGGCGCGGGCGTCAACGTGCTGTGCCGCAGCAGCGGCATGGACCTGCGCGTGGTGGATGCCGGTTGCGCCGGGGGGCCCTACGAGCCGCACGAGCTGCTCATCGACCGCCGCCTGGGCGACGGCACCGCCGACATCAGCAAGGGCCCGGCCATGAGCCGCGAGACCTGCCTGCAGGGCCTGCGCCACGGCATCGCCCTGGTGGAGGAGTTCGCGGACAAGGGCTACCGCTGTTTCGGCACCGGCGAGATGGGCATAGGCAATTCCACGCCGGCCACGGCCATCAACTGTGCGCTGTTCGGTTTCGACCCTGACGTGGTCACGGGCCCGGGGGCCGGTTCCGACCCCGAACGGGTGCGCCACAAGGCCGCCATCGTGCGTCGCGCCCTGGAGGTCAACGCCGCGGCCCTGAAGGGCGACGGGGTGGACATCCTGGCCGCGCTGGGCGGTTTCGAGCTGGCCATCATGGCCGGCATCATGCTGGGGGCCGCGTCGCGCTCCCTGCCCATACTGGTGGACGGCTTCATCTGCAGCGCCGCCTATGCCGCCGCGGTGCGCATCTGCCCGCTGGTGGCCCAGTACGCCATCCTGTCCCATGCCTCGGCCGAGCCCGGCCATGTGCCCGCCCTGGGCGCGCTGGACAGCGGCACGCCCCTGCTGCACCTGGACATGCGGCTGGGCGAGGGCACCGGCGGCGCCGTGGCCTATCATTTGCTGCGCTGCGCCGTGAACATCTTCAACGAGATGGCCACCTTTGCCGAGGCGCAGGTGGACGAAGGCCTGTGATGGAGACCGGGAACAGGGACGATTTGCTGACGCTGGAAGATGTGCGCTGCCACTTCCCGGTGCGTCAGGGCATGCTGGGCGAAGTGCGCCATCTGCGGGCCGTGGACGGGGTGGACCTTGTCCTGTGGCCCGGCCAGAGCCTCGGGCTGGTGGGCGAATCCGGCTGCGGCAAGTCCACGCTGGGCCGTCTGGCTTGCGGTCTGCAACGTCCCACCGGCGGGCGCATCCTGTTCCGGGGCACGCCGCTGCCGCCTGCCGGAGCGGGCAGCATGGCGGCCGGACGCATCCAGATGGTCTTTCAGGACCCGTTCTCTTCCCTCGATCCCCGCTGCACGGTGGGCACCTCGGTGGAGGAGAGCCTGCTGGCCGGGGAGCGCCTGAGCCGCAGGGAACGCCGGGAGCGGGTGCGCGACATGTTCGCCACGGTGGGCCTGGCCGGTCTGGAACGCCGCTACCCGCACGAGTTCTCCGGCGGTCAGCGGCAGCGCATCGCCGTGGCCCGGGCGCTCATGACCCATCCTGACCTCATCGTCTGTGACGAGCCGGTCTCGGCGCTGGATGCCTCGGTGCAGGCGCAGATCCTCAACCTGCTGCGGCAGGTGCAGGAGGATTTCGGGCCCGCCTATCTGTTCATTTCCCACGATCTGGCCGTGGTGGGCTTCATGTGCCCCCACATCCTGGTCATGTATCTGGGGCGCTTTGTGGAAGAGGGCCCGCGCGAGCGTCTGCTCCGGGAGCCCGCCCATCCCTATACGCGCGCCCTGCTGGCCTCGGTGCCTTCCTTTGAGGATCTGCGCGACGGCAAAAGCCCGGTGCGCGCGCCCCAGCAGAACATCCGGGGCGAGCTGCCGAGCCCGCTGGATCCGCCGTCGGGCTGCCGCTTCCATCCCCGCTGTCCGCAGGCCACGGAACGCTGCCGCGAGGAAGCCCCGCAGTGGAAGGAGCTGGAGCCCGGCTGGCGGGTCCGCTGCCATCTGTATGGGTAAATGATACGTCATCCAGGGGAGGGGCCCTTGCGCTGCCCGGCGATGCCCGCAGCTTTTTTCGGCGCAACGGGCACGGCCTGCGGGCCGTCGGCTGGTCGCCAGCTCGTGCAGCAACGTGTCCCTTCCTCCCTGCATCTCCCCCCTAACATGTGTCTTATGAGGAAAGATGGAACGCCGCCTGCCAAGAAGGCCGTGCCTGACAGCCTGTCCCCCGGCAGGTGATGCGGGAGAGCGGGCGTTTGCGCGTATCCGTTAGAGGGGGAGCGCAGCGTCAGGAAAAATTGCTGGGATATTTTAATTGAAAATGAAATTCTTTTTCTATAAACTGATACAAATACCCAGCAAAGGAGAGCGTATGGACAATCGCTTCGGCACTACCTCCGGCATGGTCATCCAGACCGTCATGGAAAACGGGCAGGAATTCTGCCTGGCCATCGACGAGCGCGGCCTGTATCTGACCAGCGCCAACTATCTGGACAAAAACCTGGCGGACCCCCACCGCTATTCGGGTAGCAGGGCCACCACCAAAGCCCGCCTGCTGGCCCTCGATCTGGACCCCGTTCGCCTGGCCGAGGCCAATGCCCACCGCATCCCGGTCTACACCGACGAAGCCAAGAAGAAGATCAACCCCATCAAGGCTTCCAAGCGTGGTCTGCGAGGCTGATTGATGATCGCACTGCCTGCGACGCCCCGGATCGGGAGAAAAAGCTCCCGGGCATTGACGTCGGCACTGCTATAGTCGGCGTGCGACCTGGCTACCTTCGTGTGGTGCGTCCCGTGCGGCAAAACAAGAACGCCCGGCAGGAAATGCCGGGCGTTCGATGTTTGCAGAAAGCGCTTTGGGGAGGCGCAAGGAGAGGGGCTTTCCAGCTCCGGGAAAAGGTCCCTTCCCCTGCGAGCGCCCTCTTTCCTAGCGTTCGAAATAGGTGTAGCCGCGCAGGCCGTCTTCAAAAGCCTGGAGCACGGCAAAGCGGTCGCTGGGGGTCAGGCGTCCGGCCCGCACGGCGCGTTCGGCCGTGGCGCGCAGGTCGTCCAGGATACGGCGGGGGTCGTATTCCACATAGCTCAGGATGTCGGCCACGGAGTCGCCCCGGATCTCGCGCACGTACTCATAGCCGCCGTCGGGATCGACGCGGATGGAGACCACGTTGGTATCGCCCATGAGGTTGTGCAGGTCGCCCAAAGTCTCCTGATAGGCACCCACCAGGAAGACGCCCAGATAGTATTCCTCACCGTCCTTCAGGGGATGCAGGTCCAGGGTGGTCTTGAGGCCCTGCGGGTCGATGAAGTGGTCGATGCGGCCGTCAGAGTCACAGGTGATGTCCGAGATGATGCCCTGGCGCGAGGGGAACTCGTTGAGGCGGTGCACCGGCATCACCGGGAAGAGCTGGTCGATGGCCCAGCTGTCCGGCAGGGACTGGAAGACGCTGAAGTTGCCGTAGTAGATGTCGGCCAGGCTCACGTCGATGTCCTGCAGGTCGCGGGGCACGGTCTTGAGCTTCACCTTTTCCTGGGCGATGCGCATGATGATGGCCCAGAAGAAACGCTCCGAAAGGGTACGCTGGCGCAGGTTCACGCGGCCCGTGGAGAAGAGCTTGCGCATCTCGTCACGGTAGTAGATGGCGTCGTTGTAGCATTCCTGCAGGTTGCGCAGGCTGATGTTGCCGTAGACCTCGCGCATGTTCAGCACGGGCTCGGGGGTGTCTTCGGGCAGCTCGGCGGGCAGCTGGGCCTCTTCCACGGCGCTCACGTCCAGCACGTTGAACAACAGCACGGAATAGTAGGCCACGGTGGCGCGGCCGGATTCGGTGATGATGTGCGGGTGCGGCACCTGCTGCTCGTCGAGGATGCTCATGATGGCTTCCACGATGTCGGCGCTGTATTCGTCCAGATTGTAGTTGCGCGACGAGATGTAATTGGTGTGCGAGCCGTCGTAGTCCACGGCCAGACCGCCGCCCAGGTCAAGGTAGCCCATGGGCGCGCCTTCCTGCACCAGGCCCACATAAAGGCGCGCGCCTTCCATGACGCCGGTGCGGATATCGCGGATGTTGGAGACCTGAGAGCCCAGGTGGTAGTGCAGCAGGCGGAAGCAGTCCAGCATGTCGCAGGCCTTGAGCTTGTCCACCACGTCCACGATCTGGGCCGGGGAAAGGCCGAAGGTGGAGCGCTCGCCGCCGGAGTCGGTCCAGTGGCCGCTGGCCTTGACCGAGAGCTTGGCGCGCACGCCGATGTTGGGGCGGATGCCCAGTTCACGGCTGCGGGAGAGCAGAACGTCCAGTTCGCTGGGCATCTCCAGCACGAAGAACAGGTTGAAGCCCAGGCGCTGGGCCTGCAGGCCCAGGTCGATGAACTCCTCATCCTTGTAGCCGTTGCAGACGATGCAGGCTTCGGTATCGCGCATCAGGGAGACGGCGGCGATGAGCTCCGCCTTGGAGCCCACTTCCAGACCGTGATGGTAGCGGGAGCCGAACTGGGCGATCTTTTCCACCACCTGTTGCTGCTGGTTGACCTTGATGGGGAAGACTCCGCGGTACTCGCCCTGATAGTTCAGGTTCTTGATGGCCTTGCGGAAGGACTCGTGCAGGCTGGCGATACGGGAGTCCAGGATGTTTTCCACGCGCAGCAGCACGGGCATGTCATAGCCGCGTTCACGCAAGCCGGAGATGATCTCCGGTATGGAGATCTGCGGGCCCTTTGGGCCCTGCGGGCAGACGACCACGTCCCCTTCATCGGACACCGTAAAAAAGCCGGCTCCCCAGTTGCGGATACCGTACAGTTCGATGGAATCTTCCACCCGCCACTGTTGCAATGCGCGGTTTTTTGCCAATTCTTGTGCCTCCAGCATCGGAAATTTCGGATGAGTTCGCGGGCTCTCCCGCCGCGGGATTATTATGCCCGCACAGGGGGGAAAGTCAATTGTCCCGGGGCCGCTGTCCGTCCGGGAAGGCAGGGAGGGCAAGCGCTCCCGGGCAGGACCACACATTTGTTTTCTTGACGCGATGTGTCTGGTGTGCAACGTTTTTGAGGCATCATTCAGAAAATCGTGAGGACTGCCATGAAACATCTTGCCATCTTCCTGCTGCTGCTCGTCCCCGTGCTGGCCTCCTGTTCCGGCGACAAGGACGGACAGGGCGGCAGACAGGCCGCGCCCGTGCATGTGATGACGGTACAGCCGCAGGACGTGCCGCGCGTGCTCGGCGCTGTGGGCAACGTCAAGGCTTCCGCCAGTGTGGGGCTCACTCCCCGTGTGACCGGCGAGATAGAAAAGGTCCATTTTACGGAAGGCCAGGACGTGAAGGAAGGCGATGTGCTGCTGACCATCGATACGCGTCCCTTTGAAGCCACCCTGCGCGAAAAGAAGGGCCAGCTGGCCAAGTCCGAGGCCCAGCTGCACAAGGCCACCAACGATGCGGGCCGTTACGGCAAGCTGGTGGGCAACGGCTATGTGAGCCGCGAGGCCTACGAACAGACCGCCACCGAGGCCGCGGCCCTGCGCGCCACCGTGCAGGCCGACAAGGCCGCGGTGGAAAGCGCCGCCCTCGACCTTTCCTACTGCACCCTGCGCGCGCCCATCAGCGGCCGTGTGGGCGGTCTCAAGGTGGACAAGGGCAATATGGTGCGCAGCTCCGATACCACCCCCATCGTCAGCATCGACACCCTTTCGCCCATCTATGTGACCTTTTCGGTGCCGGAGCGGCATCTTTCCCTGATCCTCGACCGCATGCATGCCGGACCTGTGGAAGTGGACGTGACCCCCACGGGCGGGCAGACCGAAAAGGGCCTGCTGACCCTGGTGGAAAACAGCGTGGATACCACCACCGGCACCATCCAGCTGCGTGCCACCTTCGACAATGAGAACCGTCGCCTCTGGCCCGGCCAGTTCGTGACCGTGGAACTGCCGCTGGGCATGGCGCGCCAGGCCCTGGCCATCCCCAGCCGGGCCGTGCAGAGCGGCCGTGAGGAAAATTACCTCTATGTGGCCGGTGCCGACGGCAAGGCCTCTTACCGCAAGGTGAACATCCTCTTTGAGGCTGGTGACATCAGCGTGGTGGAAGGCGAGCTCAAGGCCGGGGAACAGGTCATCATCGACGGTATCGTGCGCCTGGCTCCCGATGTGCCGGTGAAGGTGATACAGTAAGGACGCTGCCGGGGGAGAACGGATCTCCTCCCGCCGAGTTTGAAGAATGGACGAGCCCCGTCTGCCGGACAGCAGGCGGGGCTTATTTTTATATTGGGGGGATCCGTATCCCGGTCTGGGACTGCTGGCCATCTTCCCCTGGAAGGGGCGTGCCTGAAAAGGCGGACGGGCCTGCGCCTGCCGGATGCGCGGGCCGGTTCGGGCGGGAAGCCTTTTTGTGGATATGCCGGAGACGCTTTGAGGGGGACGGCAGGAAGTGTCTTGCGGCAGCCCCCTGCCTCACGCTTCCTCGACCGGCGTACAGCGGGCGCGGCCGTCGGTACGTCCGGCGATGGCTTCCTCGAAGGGGCCGCGCAGGGCCTCGGGCAGGCAGATGCGTACCCGGGCGGCCTGATCGTAGGCCTCGGCGCAGACGCGGGCCTCGAAGGTGGGCAGCAGGCGGTGCAGGCGGTCCAGATGGGCATAGTCCAGCTGGACGTCCAGCTCCACGGTAGGCACTTTTTCAGCCAGCGGCAGGGTGGCCAGGTTCTCGCGCACCGAATCCTGATAGGCGCGCACCAGGCCGCCGGTGCCCAGTTTGACGCCGCCGAACCAGCGTGTGACCACCATGGTGATCTCGCCCACACCGCAATGCAGCAGCACCTGCAGCATGGGGCGCCCGGCCGTGCCGTGCGGTTCGCCGTCATCCGAGAAGCCCACCTGGCCGCTGTGTCCCGGAGCCCCGGCCACGAAAGCCCAGCAGTTGTGGGTGGCGTCGGCGTGTTTGGTGCGGATCTGCTCCACGAAGGCGCGGGCGGCTTCCATACCGGGCGTATGCGCGCAGTGGGTCAAAAAACGGCTGCGCCGGATGGTGATCTCGGTCTGGAAGGGGGCGGCGGCATCGGCCGCGGGGATGGGGAAGCGGCTCATTCCCGGTAGCCTTTCCCGGGATCGGGACAGCCGTCAGGCAGCCGGCAAAAATGTTCGATACCTTCTTTGGCAAAAGGATAGCGGCGTACCAGACAGGCCGCCTTGGCCAGCTCGAAGTCACGAAAATCGAAGCCCGGCGCCACCGTACAGGAGACCAGGGAAAAATCCGTCCCCGGGCAGGGTTCGGCGCCGAACCAGCAGCCGCCGGGCATGGGCAGCAGCAGATGCTGGCCGGCCAGGATGTCGGCCCCCAGTATCCTGTCCAGCTCCTTGCCGTCAGGGGTCAGGCAGTACAGGCGCAAAGGGCCGCCCAGATGGAAATGCCATAACTCATCCTGGCGGATGCGGTGCAGGCGTGAGCGCTCGCCCGCCTGCAACAGATACAGGATGCTCGTGCTGCACGGGCGGCTGCCGTAGATGCCGCAGGGAAGGCTCTCGGGCTGCAGATCCTGCGAGCTGCACCAGACGCGCCGGTAGTGGCCGCCTTCCACGTGGGGCATCAGGTCATAATGGCGGATGATGTCCTGGGCCGAAAGGGCTTGTGCAAGGGATGTGGTCGCTGTCATGCCGTTTTTTTAGCCTGCCTTGGCCCGGCTCGCAAGCTTTGCGGACAGGGCATGGAACAAAGGGCGTTTTTGTGCAGGAAAGACGGTGCTAATCCGGCTCCGGGACATTGACGCGGGCCATTCGGGCCTTATTTATTGGGGGCGGAAATAAAAATACGCAAAAAAATGCTTTACAAAGGCATGAGTTTTCTGTAAACAGGAATCGTTCCTGATTAAGACAACACTTTTTTGAACATATACCCCCCAAGGAGAACCACAATGAGCAAGACTCTCGAAAACCTGATGGCTGCTTTCGCCGGTGAATCCCAGGCCAACCGCAAATACCTCGCCTACGCCCAGGCTGCCGACAAGGAAGGCCTGTCCGGTGTGGCCAAGGTGTTCCGCGCCGCTGCCGCCGCCGAAACCATCCACGCCCACACCCATCTGAAGAACGCCGGCAAGATCGGCGACACCGCCGCCAACCTGCAGGACGCCATCGGTGGTGAGACCTACGAATTCACCAAGATGTATCCTGAAATGATCAAGGAAGCCGAAGCCGAAGGCCAGACCGCCGTGGCCAAGTACATGGACATGGTGAACAAGGTGGAAGAAGTGCACGCCAACCTGTACAAGAAGGCTGCCGCTGACAACCACGCTTTCGACAACGTCGACTTCTACGTCTGCAAGGTCTGCGGCTACACCCACGAAGGCCCCTGTGACAGCTGCCCCGTGTGTGGCGCCAAGGCCGCTGCCTTCTTCAAGGTGGACGACGCCTGCTGCCTGAACAAGTAAGTTCGGCCGGTCCTGACTTTTCCAGGCGCTGCCCTTCGGGGCGGCGCCTTTTTTTGTGCCCGTTGGCCGGGAAAGATGGCCTTGCCATGCCGCAAAAACGTGCGGCGGGGGAAGGTGCCGTCACCGGGCGGGCCGTTTGGGGCTGTGCCTGGGGGCTGAGGGCGCGGCAGGGCATGGCGGAGGGAGCCTCACGCGCGTACGGCGGGACGTTTTTGGCGGGACATCCGTGCCGGGGGGCCGGGAAGGCCGCCGTGCCGACAGGCAAAAAAGAAGGCCCGCCGGAGACCGGCAGGCCCTGGGATGGCGGGGCATTGAAGCGGTGACGGGCGTTTGTCCCGCGGCCCTCATTCGTCGCTGATGCGGGTCTCGATCTTCAGGCCGTATTTTTCCATGCGCGCCAGCAGGGTGGGGCGGGAAAGGCCCAGCAGGCGGGCCGCCTGCGAGCGGTTGCCCCGGCACTGGCGCAGGGCCTCGCGCACCACGGCCCTGCCCATGATGTCCATGCAGGTGTCGAAGGGCGAAGGATCGCCGGACCGGAGGCAGGCCGTGACGATGCTGGCCAGGCTGCGCTGTTCGTCGTTGTGAGGTACGCCAGCAGGAGCCGGGGCGTCTTCGACAGGAGCTTCCCCTTCGTGGAAGCCGTTCCCGGTGCCGACGGGGGAGCGGCGTACGCCCGGGGCAGGGCCGGTATCGCCGTTGCCGTTGATGCTGAGGCCCGCCGCGGAGGGATGCGCTGCCGGGGAATCCAGCACCAGCTGCAGGTCGCGGATGCTCACCGGGGCGCCGCTGTTGAAGACCAGGGCCTTCTGCAGGGCATTGGAAAGTTCCCGCACGTTGCCGGGCCAGTCCAGACCGGCCAGATAGCGCAGGGCCTCTTCTTCCAGACCGGGATCGGGCCGGTGCAGCTCGGCGGCCTGCCGGTGCAGCAAAAAGGCCGCCAGGGCCGGGATGTCCTCGCGTCGTTCGCGCAGCGGCGGGGTCCGGAGGGTCACCACCTTGAGACGGTAGTAAAGGTCCTCGCGGAAGCGTCCGTCGGCCACGGCCTGCTCCAGATTGGCGTTGGTGGCGGCGATGATGCGCACGTCCACGTCGATGGAGTCATGCCCGCCCAGACGCTGGATCTGTTTTTCCTGCAGCAGGCGCAGCAGTTTGGCCTGGATGCCCGGCGGCATGTCGCCGATCTCGTCGAGGAAGATGGTGCCGCCCGCGGCCTGTTCGATACGGCCGATGCGGCGGTGCTGCGCGCCGGTGAAGGCCCCGCGTTCATAACCGAAAAGTTCGCTCTCCAGCAGGGTGTCGGGGATGGCCACGCAGTTGATGACCGAGAACGGGCGGCGGGAGCGCGGACTGTAGCGCCAGATGGCATTGGCCACCAGCTCCTTGCCCGTGCCGGATTCGCCCCGGATCAGCACCAGGGCATCGGTGGGCGCCACGCGGCCGATGGCCTTGTACAGCTCCTGCATGGGGGGCGTATGTCCCACCAGGCGGATGTCGTCCTCTTCGCCCAGAGCCTCCTCGGCGGACTGGGCCTCGTGGCGGCGCTGGCTCTCTCCCGCGGCCAGGGCCCGTTGCAGCAGCTCCAGCACCTGTGGGATGTCGAAGGGCTTGAGCATGTAGTCGAAGGCCCCCAGCCGGGTGGCTTCGATGGCGGTCTCGGTGGTGGAATAGGCCGTCATGATGACCACCGGCGGACAGCCCTCCAGGGCACGCATCCGCTTGAGCGCTTCCAGACCGTCCATGCCGGGCATGCGCACGTCCATGACCACGCATTGCGGCATCTTTTCCCGCATGAGGTTCAGGGCCTCCTCGGCCGAGGCGGCGGTGCGCGTCTCGTAGCCTTCGGCGTCCAGCAGGCGCTGGAAGCCCTGACGCAGGTGGTGGTCGTCGTCGACTATGAGGATCTCAGCCATACGTCGTCCCCCTTGCGGACAGGCAGTACCATGACGAAGCTGGCCCCGTGTCCCGGTGCGTTGTGCAGGTGCAGCCAGCCGCCGTGTTCTTCAAAGATGCGCCGGGCGATGGGCAGGCCCAGGCCCGTGCCCTCCACCTTGGTGCTCATGAAGGGCTGGAAGATGACCTCGTGCAGCTCTTCGGGCACGCCGGGGCCGCTGTCCTCGATGCGGATGACCACCACGGGCCCCAGCGGGGCCAGGCGGCCGCGCTCTTCGCTGATGCGCACTTCCCCGTCGGTACCGGCGGCTTCGCAGGCATTGATGATGAGGTTGGCCAGAGCCTCGCGCAGCTGTTCGGCATCGCCGTCCACCCGGGGCAGGGGCGCGTGCCGCGTGCGGCGCAGGGTCACCTTGTAGGCTTCCATGCGCGGTTGCAGCAGGATGAGGGTACGGTCCAGCACCTCGCTCATGTCCAGCGGCTCCTTGCTCAGGCGCGGACGGCGCGAAAATTCCAGAAAATTGCTGGTGATGGCTTCCATGTGCCGCACGGCCTCGTTCATGGCCTGCACATCTTCCTGCTGGGCCGGGGAAAGCTCCATGCCCCGGGTGAAGGAGAACAGGCGCAGCTTGAGGCCCGTCAGCGGGTTGCGGATGGAGTGGGCCACCCCGGCGGCCAGTTTGCCCACCAGGGCCATCTTTTCGGTCTGGCGCAGGTTTTGGCGCAGGTTCTCGTGGCTTTCCTCAAGGGCCAGGCGGGTGCGCTGCATGTTCTCGTGCATGCGGCGGATGCGGCAGGTGATGGCGGGCACGGGCGAGCCCTGCGGCATGCGTCCGTCGGCATCGGGGCCCAGTTCGCGCAGGGCCGTGAGCAGGGGCAGGTAGATGCCGCGCCACAGGCAGGCGCCCAGGCCCAGCAGCAGGAGCAGGGCAAACAGCAGCAGGCACATGAGGATGCGCTGGCGCGTGCCCAGCGGCCAGATGAAGATGTCGATGCACAGCCAGATGCAGAGCAGCAGGCACAGGGCCAGGACGATGCTTCCCGGCAGCAGCAGCCGGGTGAGGTCGAAACCGTTTTTTTCTCCAGGAGCGGGAGCGTCCTGGACGGGCTGGGAAGGGTTTTCGTTCATGGGTGGCACGGGCGGAGGGGGAAAAGGCCCGCGCTGGCGGCAGCGGCGGGCCCGAAAAGGTCAGGTCGATATGGGGCTAGAGCATCTGCATCACTTGCAGGAGCAGGAACATCTCCAGCAGGAAAACGGGCGCGTAGCCCAGCAACGTCTGGCTCCAGTCCAGGCGCAGCACGGTCTTGTAGCCCACAAGGGTGCAGGCCAGGCTCCAGACCAGGCCGGTGAGCGCCCCCAGCACGGGGATGACGCACAGCAGCATGGGCGCCGAGCCGTAGGCGCTGACCTGGAAGATCAGGTCGAATTCCGGCTTGTCGCGCAGGATGAGCCGGTACATGAGATAGAGCAGGGCGCTTTGCACATACAGCTGCAGGGTCACGAAGGCCACCTGCTTGAGCACGAACAGGGGCATGCTCTCATGGATGGCCAGGGTGCTGGCCATCATCTGCTGCATCTGCGGGTCCATGCCTCCGTCCACGAGCATGGAGGTCATGCCGCGCATCCAGAGCAGCTGCACCACGGAAAGGATGACGCTGACGATCAGGTAGAAGCTCAGGGCGCGCAGGGAGCGGCGATGCGGGCGCAGGCAGCTGAAGAAGGCCGGCGCGCCGAACATGATGCGCGTGGCCGTACGGTAAAAGGCCACCATCCAGCCCGAAGGCGCGGGCGCCACGTCCCAGGGGTTGCCGGAAGGCAGGCCGGGGCGGTCGTCGTCGGCGTCGTCGTCCCGGAAGTCATCTTCAAGCGGCTCGTCGTCTGCCTGCGGCGTGGGCTCTTCCTGCCGGTCACGGGGCCGGAAGGGCGGGATCTCCTCGCGGGGATCTTCGCGGCGGCAGGGGGCCCCGCCTTCCCCGTCATCCCCCATGCCGGGGATGATGGCGCCGGGGGGCAGATCGCTGGCCGCCGGAGCGGCTTCATTGCGGACGGGCGAAAGCTGCTCGCTGCTGCCATCCTGGGGATGGAAGCGGAAGCGGCAGGAACACTGGGGGCAGGTGGCGATCACCGAATGCGCCGGAGCGCGATCGGGAGGGAAAGGACGGCTGAAACCGCATTGAGGGCAGATGATGTTCATGACGCTACTCATAGCAGAGAGGCATCTGCCCTGCAATCCGGGGAACGGCCACGGGGAGGAAAAAGGCGGATTCAGGCTTGACAGGCGGGGAGAGAGCAACTATTTTATCCGCACCTAAGGGGAGTAACTGGGTCCTTGAGACCCTGGCAGCATCAACAGCCTGACATCACGTCTGGTGCTGCCGTTGGCCCTGCCGACTAGTGAGACCTTGGCCGCATGACTGCATGCAGCCAAGGTCTTTTTTTTTGTGTAAAACCCAAACCCCGCCAAGGAGACCGTCATGTCTTTGCGCGACCTGCGTCCCTACCTTCTGGCTATCCTCATGACCTTGCCGGGCCTGGCCCTGCGCCTTGCCCCTGCGGACGTTTCCCCCATGCTGGTGGCCGTACTGGCCGGCCTGGCCATCCTGGGCGCGTCCTTCCTGCTGACCTGGGCCTGCGAAGTGGCCCAGCTCGACATCCCCCAGGCCGTGGCCGTGGCCGTGGTGGCCTTCATCGCCGTGCTGCCCGAATACGCCGTGGACATGTACTTTACCTGGATGGCGGGCCAGCATCCCGAAAGCGCCTACTCGCATTATGCCATCGCCAACATGACGGGCGCCAACCGGCTGCTCATCGGTATCGGCTGGACGGCCATCGTGCTGATCTTCGCGGGCCGCTTCCATAACTATGTGGCCCTGCACGAAGAAAAGCGCACCGACATCCTCTTCCTGGGCCTGGCCACCCTCTATGCCCTGCTGATCCCGCTCAAGGGCTCCCTGACCCTGTTCGATGGCGTGGTCTTCCTGGGCATCTATGTGGCCTACATGTGCATCATCGCCCGCCGCCCCTGTGAGGAAGAGGAGCCCGAAGGCCCGGCGGCCACCCTGGCCAAGCTCTCGCGTCCCGCCCGCATGCGTGCCGTGGCCGGTCTGTTCCTGTTCGCGGCCCTGGTGATCCTGTTCAACGCCGAACCCTTCAGCGAAAGTCTGGTGGCCAGCGGCAAGATCCTGGGCATCAACGAGTTCCTGCTGGTGCAGTGGCTGGCGCCCATCGCTTCCGAAGCGCCGGAATTCATCGTGGCCCTGATGTTCGCCTTCCGCGGCAACGCCGGTCTGGCCCTGGGCAGCCTGCTGTCCTCCAAGCTCAACCAGTGGACCCTGCTGGTGGGCATGATCCCCGGTGTCTACGCCGTGTCTTCCGGCGGCACCACCCCCATCAACCTGGACCCGCACCAGTTCCAGGAGATCTTCCTCACGGCCGGCCAGTCCATCTTTGCCGTGGCCCTGCTGCTGGACCTGCGCCTGGGCCTGCGCGAGGCGGCGGCCCTGCTGGTGTTCTTCCTGGCCCAGCTGTTCTCGCCCTTCTATGACGTGCAGCTGGAAGCCCTGCTGGGCCTGCCCCACGACCCGCTGCGCCTGCACAACTTCTATGCCTGGACGTACCTGATCCTGGCGGGCCTGCTCCTGCTGCGGCACTGGCGCCTGGTGGCCGAGCTGCGTTACGGCTTCCACGTCAAGGTCCGGGATATCGTGCATCATTAAGGCCTTGCCTCCGTCTGGAGGAGAGGCTCCCTACGGCCGGTCTTCCCCCTGTCCGCGCAGGGTCGGCAGACCGGCCTTTTATTTGCTCCCGCAAGGCTTGACAGGGCCGCAGGAGCCCTCTACAAGCAGCTTGCGGCGCCATGCCGCGATCTCTTTTTCCGTCGTCTGGGGGGTATGATGTTCAGCTCTGGGAATCTCCGTCATCTGCCGGGATCCTGTTGCCGGTCCGCTCGCATGCTTGCGCTGGCGGCCCTGCTGTCGTGCTTCGCACTGTCTCCTGATCTGTGTCCCACGGCCAGCGCCGCGCACGGGCACGGCACCATGCTGGCCGACTCCCGTCCCGAGCCCGCCCTTGCCCCCATCTCCGTCACGGATTGCAACCTGCGCCGCGTTTCCCGGCCGGGCAAGCCGGACATCACCGTCACCTATCCCATGCTGGGCCGCAAGGACGTGGACCGCGACGTGGCCGACTGGGTGGAGCGCATCGCCTCGACCTTCGAGGCCGAGCTGGCGCCGCTGGCCCTTGAGTGGCAGGAGCAGGAACTCCCGCCCTGCGAGCTCATAGGCTCCTACACCCTGACGCGTCCCTCGGCCAATGCCCTGAGCATCGTCTTCGAGATCTGGACCTACACCGGCGGCGCGCACGGCAATCTGGACGTGATCCCGCTGACCTACAGCCTGCTTTCCGGCCAGCGTCTGGGGCTGGTGGACATCTTCGAGAACGTGGACAAGGCGCTGGAGATCATGTCCGCCGTGTCCCGGAAGGAGTTGGCCACCCGTCTGGGCGGCGGCCGGGTGGACAGCATGATCCACGACGGCACCGAGCCCCTGGCGGACAATTTTTCCGCGCTGGCCATGGTGCCCGGCGGGGTGCGTGTCTACTTCCAGCCTTATCAGGTGGCTCCCTGGGCCGCCGGGACGCAGCGCGTCTTCATCCCGCTGGAAAAACTGGCTCCGGCCGGTCCCCTGCATCTGCTCTGGGGCGAATGATGCCGCCCCTGGAGGCCGTGCTGCGCTTTCCCGGCCATGCGCCTTTGCTGGCCGACCATTTTCCCGGTGCGCCCCGCGTGCCCGGTTCCTGCCTTCTGGAAGCCATGCGCCGGGCCGTGGAAGAGGCCTTTCCGTCCCGCCGTGTCCGTGCCGTGCGCCGGGCACGCTTCCGCCATTTCGTCCTGCCTGACAGCGACCTGCTGTGCCGTATGGAGCCTGAAGACAGGGGCGACGCCCTGCCGTCGGAGGTCCGCTGCCGTCTGCTGCACGGCGATGCCTGCCTGGCCGAAGCCGTGTTCTCTCTGGAGTGAGGGGAAGGCCGTCCTATTTTCAAGGGGATCTTGCCGAAGGAGACGAAGGAAGCTTGGGGAAAAGCGCCCTTTTCCGCCTTCTGGCGCTTCCATCTCCCCGCAAAAAACTTCCTTCCGGTCATTGGGGGTCGTGCGCTGCGCAGAGCGGACGCGCGGCTGCCGGTCTCCCGTTTTTGTCGCGAACTCGATGGGCCTCATGCCCGGTGCATCTTCAGGCCTTATCCCGGCCTGTCCATGGCCTGGCGCAGGCCGTGTGCGGCAGGGCCCTTGCGCCCGGGCCGCTTTTTTTTCACTATGCGGCCATGCGATTGACGTTCCATGGTTCTGTCCTCATCCTTGGCGGCAGCAGCGAGCTGGGCCGTGCCCTGGCGCTGGCCTTGCGCGCCGAAGGGGCGCAGGTCTGCTGTGTCTGCCGTGATGACGCAGGCTGCGCCCGCTGTGCGCAGGACGGCCTGCCCGCCCTTGTCCTTGGCGATCCCGAGACCCTGCCCGCCCGCTGTGAAGCCCTGCTGGGCCGGCCGGTGGGGCATCTGGCGGATCTGCTGCATCGACAGGCCCGCCGCCATCGTGACCAGCACAAAGGGGCAGCTCTCGGCGCGGGACTCCAGCGTGGCAGAAAGCTCGTCCAGCATGTCGGCCATCATCTGGGGCTTGACGCCCAGAAAGATAAAGTCACAGATGCCCGCGACCTGCTCATTCGTGCCGCAGGCGCAGCCCAGCTCACCGGCCAGCTTCTCCGCCTTGGCGGGCGTGCAGTTGGCCAGCAGCACATCCCCTGCCCCGGCGCCCTTGCAGACTGCGCGCGCCACGGCACTTCCCATATTGCCGCAGCCGATAAAACCGTATTTCATCGTGAACCCCCTATACCTTATTCTTATACAGTATAATGGTAGTACAGCGGGGCCGTTTTGTCAACGAAAAAAAGGCTTCTCCCTTGGGGCAGCGATGCAGGGGCTGCTTTGCCGTACACACGCCCGGCTTCCCCCTCGGGGGAAGCTGTCAGCGGCCCCGACCGCTGACTGATGAGGGGCGGACTTGCCGATATGACCCATACATGGGTTGCCGCGGCGAACTCTCCCCCCTCATCCGGCCCTGCGGGGCCACCTTCCCCCTCCGGGGAAGGCTTTGGGTCTGGATTTTTGCGGTGGATTTGCTATAATGTGGGTAACGGACAATTTGTAGGGGCGGCGTCCCCGACGCCCCGCAGCAGAGCAAAAGGAGCACACTATGCAATATGTCAACTTTGGTCAGACCGGCCTGAAAATTTCCCGTCTGGGGTTCGGCGGCATCCCGATCCAGCGCATCGACCAGCCCGGCACGCGGGAGCTGCTGATCGCCGCCCACAAGGCCGGCGTCAACTACATCGACACCGCGCGCGCCTACACAGTCAGCGAGGCGTGGATCGGCCAGTCCCTC
>ERZ773178.2334-NODE-2334-length-17950-cov-4.889466_pt1 | contig 17950 bp, 16 predicted proteins | sample MGYA00580533_ERZ773178 | MGnify/ENA primary metagenome ERZ773178 (study PRJEB29015, sample SAMEA2737859) | human gut metagenome | biome: human gut; feature: human-associated habitat; material: faeces | place: China | collected 2012 ...
ATCTGCTGGATGAAGCCGTCGCGCATGATGACGATGCGGTCACCGAGCGTCATGGCCTCCGTCTGGTCGTGGGTGACGTAGACGAATGTGGTGTTGATGCGGGAGCGGAGCTTGATGATCTCAGCGCGCATCTGGTTACGGAGCTTGGCGTCGAGGTTGGACAGCGGCTCGTCCATCAGCAGGACCTGCGGATTGCGGACGATGGCGCGGCCGATGGCGACGCGCTGGCGCTGGCCGCCGGACAGGGCCTTCGGCTTGCGGTCGAGGTATTCCGTGATGCCGAGAATTTCGGCGGCCTCGCGGACCTTCTTGTCGATCTCCTGCTTCGGGACCTTCTTCAGCTTCAGGGAGAATGCCATGTTTTCATACACGGTCATATGGGGGTACAGAGCATAGTTCTGGAAGACCATGGCGATGTCGCGGTCCTTCGGGGCCACGTCGTTCACCAGACGGTCGCCGATGTACAATTCGCCGTCCGTGATCTCTTCCAGACCGGCGATCATGCGGAGCGTCGTGGACTTGCCGCAGCCGGACGGGCCGACGAGAACGATGAACTCACGGTCCGCGATGTCCAGGCTGAATTCCTGAACGGCGACGACGCCTTCGTCCGTGATCTGAAGATTGGCCTTCGGCTCGTCAGAGGTGTGCTCCTTCTTCTTCTTTTTCTTCTTCGTGTCGGCGTTGGGGTAGATCTTTTTGATGTTTTTCAGCGTAACATTTGCCATGCTACCGGCTCTGATCCGGGAGCCTCCGCTTGCCCGGACCTCACATCGGCGCGCGAAGCGCGGATGCATTACGGCAGGTCTCCACACTGCCGCACCGCAAGCCTGCGGTGGGTGATTCCTCCTTATCCGGCGGTCCGCCGCTAACGGGGTGGAGTAGCGGCGCCTACCTTAATACCATAAATTGTAGCATATCCTGCCGCGCTCCGCAATGCATTGAACCGCCAAAAAGTGGACCCATAATTTGTGCACCATGACGAAAACGTTTAACATCCTGCAAAAAGTGCGGAAAAGATGGGAAATGGAGGAAACGGCGCTGATATGGCGATGGCTCCCGGCCTTTCCCTGCGGGAAGGCCTGCGCCGCGGCTCCTGCGGAGCCTCGCAATGACAAGTCTGGGAACCTGCCGCTTCCGGAGGGACGCAGGGACAAACTTGCGTGCGCCTCCCACCCGTGTCATTGCGAGGAGGCCGAAGGCCGACGCGGCAATCTCAAGTAGGCACCTTCGACTTCGCCGGGGCTTTCCCGTGCTCCGGCCGGTACTGCGAGATTGCCGCGCCTTGCTCCGCAAGGCTCGCAATGACAAACTTGGGTGCCTTTCCCATTCGGAGGGGCGCAGCGCCGAGCTTGCGAGTGCCGCCCTCCCGTGTCATTCCGAGGAGCGAAGCGACGTGGGAATCTCTAACAGGCACCTGCGGATTCGCCAGGGTCCGGCTGTCCCCGCCCTTACGGCAGTATATCGCATAACAAAACCGGGGCACGTCTTGCGGCGTGTCCCGGTCCTATGCGCTTACTGCAGCGCGTATTTCTTCGTATAGGCGTGGTAGAGGTCGGTATAGTCCTTGCTGCCGCCCTCCTTGACCTCGGTGAGGTACTCGTGCGTGTCGAAGCTGCCCGCGCTCGTCTCGATAAGGGAGACGGCGATGTTCGAGCAGTGGTCGGACACGCGCTCGTAGTTCGTCAGCAGGTCATTGAGCACGAAGCCGTTCTGGATCGTGCACTTGCCGCTCTGCAGGCGCTCGACGTGCGTCGACTTGGCGGCGGAGATCAGGCAGTCGATGACCTGCTCCAGCGGCTCAACGTGGCGCGCCATTTCGAGGTTGTGCTCGCGGAAGGCATCGATGGTCAGCTCCAGAATCTCCGTCAGTGCGTTTGTCAGGTTCTGCAGCTCCGCAGCGGCATCCTCGGAGAAAACGATGTGCTTGTCATGGATCTCCTCAGCCGTCTTGCGCAGGTTGACGGCATGGTCGCCCAGACGCTCGAAGTCGCCGATGGTGTGCAGCATGTTCGAGACCTTCCGCGAGTCCGCGATAGACAGTGAGCGGCTCGAGAGCTTGACGAGGAAGGTGCCGAGCTTGTCCTCGTAGAGGTCCAGCTCGTCCTCGTGCTTCAGAATTTCGTCTGCCACCTTGACGTCGTAGCTCTGGCAGATACTGATGGCCGAGAGAATCGTCGTGCGGGCGAGGGTCGCCATTTTGACCGTCATGTCGCTGGCCTCGCCGACGGCGATGGACGGTGTGCCAAGCAGGCGCTCGTCGAGGAAGGCGTAGGTCTCCTCCTTCTTGGAGGGGCGGATGACAAAATTGGCGAAGCGCTCGAGCTGCTTCGTGAACGGGCACAGCAGCGCCGTGGTGAAGACATTGAAAATCGTGTGCACGGCTGAGATGCCGACGGCATTGATCGGCGTGGCCACAAAGGCGAAATGGAAGATGGCGTGCAGACCGTAGAACAGGCACAGGCACACCACCGTGCCGATGAGGTTGAACGTGATGTGCACGACGGCGACCTTGCGGGCGTTCTTGTTGACGCCGATGGACGAGATGAGCGCCGTGACGCAGGTGCCGATGTTCTGACCCATGATGATCGGGATGGCGACGCCATAGGAGATCTGGCCCGTGGCGGCCAGCGTCTGCAGAATGCCGACGGAGGCGGCGGAGGACTGGATCACGCCCGTGACGACCGCGCCGACGAGCACGCCGAGCAGCGGGTTCTCAAACGCCGTCAGGATGCTCGTAAAGGCCTTGGAATTCTCCAGGCCGGAAACGGAGCTTCCCATGAGCGTCATGCCGTACATCAGAACGGCGAAGCCGACCATGATCTTGCCGATGTCGCGCTTGCGGGGCTTTTTGCACATCATGATGAGCACAACGCCGATAAACGCGATGATCGGGGAGAAATTCTCCGGCTTGAGCAGCTGGATCCAGCCCGTGCCGTTCACGCCGGACAACGACAGGATCCACGGCGTGAGCGTCGTGCCGATGTTCGAGCCCATGATGACGCCGATCGTCTGCCCGAGCTGCATGATGCCGGAGTTGACCAGACCGACGAGCATGACCGTCATGGCGGACGAGGATTGGATGGCGATGGTGATGACCGCGCCGAGCGCCATGCCCGCGAAGCGGTTCTTCGTCATCGTCTTGAGGGAGCGCTCCAGCGAGCCGCCTGCCAGCTTACCCAGTCCGCCGGACATCACGTTCATGCCATAGAGGAAGAACGCAAGCCCGCCGAGCAGAGTGAAGACCTTCAGAAGCACTGTCATAGGGAAACTCTCTACTTTCTATCTGTATTCGGAAAGGTACGGCCCTACCGCACCAACTACACTATATCGCAGAAAACGGAGCGCGTCAAGGCCCATTTTCCGGAATTCCGGATTCAGAGCTTCCTTAGAGCACAAAGCCGCCGTTCACCGGCAGGTTCTGCCCCGTGACAAACTCCGCCTCCGCAAGATAGACCATGGCCCGCGCCACGTCCTCCGGCGTGCCGTTTTTGCCGAGCGGGGCCTCCTGTGCCAGCTCCGCGAGCACCTCCGGCGCGACGTTTGCGACCATGTCCGTCAGGATGACGCCGGGGGAAACGCAGTTGACGCGGATGCCGGACGGGCCGAGCTCCTGCGCCAGCGCCTTCGTCAGGGCGAGCACCGCGCCCTTCGTGGCGGAGTAGCACGCCTCGCACGATGCGCCGACCTGCCCCCACATGGAAGACACCGTCACAATCGCGCCGGCCTGCTTCTGGAGCATCCCCGGCAGCGCCGCACGCACGCAGTGAAAAATTCCGTCCACATTCACCGCGAAGATCCGCCGCCACGCGTCAGGCGTAATTTCAGAGATCAGCCCATAGTGCGCGATCCCCGCGTTGCAGATGAGTCCGTCCAAGGGCGGCAGCTCCCGGAACGCCGCCTGCACCGCCGCTTCATCCGCCACGTCGCAGCAAATGCCAGCCGCGCCCGTATCGAACGATAGCGCTCGCGCCTTCTCGTAGCTCTTTTCATACAGGAACCAAACCCGGTCTCCTCGCGCAGCAAACAGCCGCACCGCCGCTGCGCCGATGCCCCGGCTTCCGCCGGTAATCAGAATGTTCATAAAACCCTCAAATCAAACGCCCTTTTCCCGGACATTCCCGAAAAAAGGGCGCAAGTTTCATCTTCTTCTGGTCTTTGTCTTGTGCTCGGAATACTGCTTGATGGAGGACATTTTGCTGCTCGACTCCGTCATAAACTGCTTGAGCATATCGTCGAACGACTTCTGCTGCGGCTGAGAAGCGGAAGTTCCAGCCTGACGCGGCGCGGACGAACGATCTCCGGACTGCCCGGGATTTCTTTGCGCGCCGCCGTTGAAGCTGCGGCTTTGCGGGCGCGAAAACTGCGGCTTGCTGGGCGCGGGAAGGGTGCGCTTGATGGAAAGATTGGTTTTTCCGTTTTCCCGGCTGATGATCATGACCTTCACGTCCTGACCCTCGGTCAGATGCTCGCGAATGTCGTTGACGTAGGCGTGGGCGATTTCCGAGATGTGTACCATGCCGGTTGACCCATCCGGCAGCGCAACAAACGCGCCGAACTTCGTCAGACTTTTGACCTTGCCTTCCACAACTGCTCCAACTGTAAGCTCCATATGTTCGTTTTGTTCTCCCATCTTATTCTATCCCGGGAAGAAGCGGCTTCTTCCGGAACGGTATGCCATCATTCGCCCACATCGTAAAAGATGATATCGCCCTCTTCGACCATGCCGAGCTTATCCCGCGCGACGGCGGCTACGCCCTCGTCCGTGCCCAGCGCGTCGATGGAGTCCAGCAGGCGGTTGTTTTCCTGCCGGGTGGAAGCGATCGAGCTGTTGAGAATCGCTTCCTGTTCGTTTTTCTCGTTGATCTGCTGCCGAAGAGACACCAGCGTCACCGTCGCGTAAACCACGAGAATCAGGATGACGAGCTTCACCAGAAGGGAAGACTTGACGAATTTCATGCTGTGCCTTGCCCCTTTCCGAATCCGCGCGGCGTAGAAATATCTTATCGATAATTGTACCCCATTTTTTGCTTCTTGCAAAGAGGTTTTTCAAAAAAACTGAAAATTTTTTTGCGCAAAACCGTACCGGCTGCAAGATCGTATGCAAAAACTGCCCAAAACACCGGAGAAGCCCGGTCAAAGCCCGCAGAACAACCGGGCTCAGCACGAGAAAATATCCTGCCGCACCAAGGAGAATCCCCGGAAAGAAAAACAGCCGGAACTGTCCCTGCCCCACATAGAGCGCAAAGCCGAGCAGGGACAAAAAAAGCAGCAGCAGAAACAGCGCGTCCAGCATTGTCCCGAGCTTCGGGAGGAACCTTCGCGGCGCGCGCAGAAGATCATAGACGAGGCCGAGCAGCCCGCCAAGAAGCAAGGCCTGCGCAAACTGCTCCGCCTGAAAAAGAACCGGAAGCTCCATCAGCCAAACAGCCGCCCGAAAAAGCCTCCGGCGGGCGCCGCGTCCTCATAGCTGAGAGAATCGACCGTTCCGTCGACCAGCACCTCGCCGCCGTCTAAACGCAGAAGCTGCAAATGAAGATTCTCCCCTCGCACGATGAGCGTCCCGCGCGTGGTGGTGAGGACGATGGTTGCCTCGTCGAAGCTCTCCACTTCGATGACCCCCGTCATATGAAGCCGCGAACGGCTGTCCAATTGCAGCTGGTGCGGCGCTTGCAGCGCGTTTTCCGTTTCCATAGTGCCCCCTCCTTTGCCTGCCGGATGGTACAGTATACGGCGGGGGAGAGCGCAATATGAGCTGGAACTTAAATTTCCTTGTACATGGCGGACGCGTCGTCCTTGCGCACGGCCTCTGCCACGGCCAGAACCTCGACCTTGAGCGTCCTGGAGCCAAAAGCGATTTCGATCTGGTCTCCGACCTTCACGTCATAGCTTGCCTTCGCGGGCTTACCATTTACCGAAATGCGCGCGTTGTCGCATGCCTCGTTTGCAACCGTCCGGCGCTTGATGAGCCGGGAAACTTTCAGATATTTGTCCAAACGCATGATCGTGTACTCCTGTCAAAATAAAAATCGGGAAAGCCGGAAGCCTTCCCGATTGTCCGTATTACTTGCTGATCTGGTCCTTGAGCGCCTTGCCGGGCTTGAAGACGGGAACGGTGGTAGCGGGAATTTCGATGGGCTCCTTGGTCTTGGGGTTGCGGCCCATGCGAGCCTCGCGCGCCTTGGTCTCAAAGCCGCCGAAGCCGACGAGCTGCACCTTGTCACCCGCGCAGAGCACTTCCGCGATGGTGTCGAATGTTGCGCTGACAGCCTTCTCTGCGTCCTTCTTGCTCATGGCACACTTCTTGGCGACCTCTGCAATCAGTTCAGTTTTATTCATGATATACGTCCTCTTTTCTGTATTTGGTTCAGGTTTTGGCAGAGTCCTTTTGCTCGGCGGTCTTTTGCTGCGACCAGAGCGAAAGCAGTTCCCCGCGGGAGAGCGAATCCAGCGAGCGGCCAGCCTGCCTTGCGGCCGATTCCATTGCGCCAAAACGGCGGATAAATTTTTCGCAGGCGTCATGCAAAACCTGCTCGGGGTCCTTCTGCAAAAATGCGGCGACATTGACCGCGGCAAACAGCATGTCGCCCAGCTCCTCCGAAGGATCGACCCCTTCTTCGATAGCGTCCCGCAGCTCTGCCGTCTCTTCTTCCAGTTTACCCAGACACTCCGCAGCCGATTCCCAGGCAAAGCCGCACTTTGCGGCTTTTTTCTGAAGCTTTTCGCTGCGCCACGTTGCAGGCAGCGAACGCGCCACGCCATCTAATGTTTCGGTGACGGTTGTCTGCCCCTTTTCCTGCTGCTTGACCTCGTCCCAGCTCTTGGCTTCGCCGCCGAAGAGCGCGGGATGGCGGAAAATCAGCTTCCTGCACTCCGCGTCGCACACGTCGTCCAGCGTGAAGCGGCCTGCCTCGCGCTCAATATCGGTGTGGAACAGAACCTGAAGCAGCACATCTCCGAGTTCCTCGCGCATATGCGCCGGATCGTCCAGATCGAAGCCCTCGCAGGCCTCGTAAGCTTCTTCCAGGAAATTTCGCCGGATGGAAAGGTGGGTCTGCGCGCCGTCCCACGGGCAGCCGCCCGGTGCGCGGAGAACCTCGACAAGCCGCTGAAGATCGGCAAAGTCATAGCGATCTTTGCTAGTAAAATTTATCATAATTTGCCCTCTTTCGCAAGGCTTTTGTTCAACTTTTTTTCTGAATTTTCAGGAGTTTCGCGATTTTTTCGCCCTTGGGCAGCAGCATGCAGTCTTCGTACGTCACGCACTGCAGCGCAACGACCAGAACTGCGTACAAAACCACCGCGAACGCAAGGCTCACAAGGCAGGAAAGCTTCCATGATCCAAGCCGGGAAGAGAGCACCCGGTACACGAGGAACGTTGCTCCGCCCATGAGCGCCGAGGCGATCAGTGGCCGGACGATGTTTTTGAAGATCGTCGGGCGCGCGGAAATGTGGCGGCGCATCGAAACAAGATCGAGCGCGGTAATCGCGATGTAGCAGACGAGCGTTCCGATCGGCGCGCCGATGATGTTGAGCGCCGGCTGACCAACTAAAATATAGTTGACGATGATCTTCACAATGCCGCCGATCAGCATATTGATAACGGGCGTCGTCACATCGCCGTGCGCCTGCATGATGGCGTTGAGAAGAAGAACAAGCGAGTTAAACACAACCGCCAAGCCAAGAATCGCCAGCATGGGCGCAGCCAGCTGAATGCGGTCTTCCGAGTACGACGAGCACAGAAGCCGGATGACGGGCTCCGCCATCACGAAAAGCCCCGCCGCGCACGGCATGGCGATCAGCGCCATCGTCCGGACGGCGGACTCGGAGGTCGACTTTGCTTCGCGCAGGTCCTTTTTTGTCAGTGATGCGGTAATGGCCGGGATGACGGCGATCGTGATCGTCGGGATGAACGAGCAGGGGAGCGCGAACACGGTCTGGCAGAAGTTATAGACGCCCTTCGCCGAGTCCGCCATTTTTTCTGTCCATTGAAGCGCGCCCGTAAGTCTGCGCATATAGATCATCGTGTCAAACAGGTTGATGATCTGAAGACCGGCAGAGCCCAGCGTGATGGGAACGGCGATGGAAAGAAGCTCCTTCATCGTGCTCCGGGTGGACTTGGCCTGCCCACCGCCCATAGAGAGAATCGCGCTCGACCGGCGGAACTTGCAGTGCAGATATACAGCGGAGATGAGGCTTCCGAGCGTCACGCCCAGAATTGCGCCGCCCGCGGCAAGCGTGATGTCACCGTAGTCCCGCGCGCTTTCGCCCGGGGCAAGCGCAATTCCCTGTGCGCGGACATATGCTTCGCCCGTCAGCTTCATCACGAGCCACGCAAGCCCAAGGCCGACGACAAGGCGCGTCACCGCCTCAAAAATCTGGCTGACAGACGTGGGGGTCATGTTGCTCTGGCCCTGGAAAAATCCGCGATAGGCGGAGACAAGGCAGATGAGCAGCACGCACGGAGCGAGCGCTGCAATTGCTGCCCACGAGTTTTCGTTTGTCGTGACCATCACGGAAAGGGGCTTGCAGAAAATCAGCATGCCGAGGCTTCCAACCACGCCGATGGTCAAAAACACGTAGAGAGACGTTTTATAGATTCTTCGAATCTGCGCGTGGTTCCCAAGCGTCTGCGCCTGCGAGATCATGCGGCTCATAGCCACGGGAAGGCCCGTCGTCGAGATCATGAGCAGGACGTTATAGACGTCGTAGGCGGTATTGAAGTAGCCGAAGCCGTCTTCGCCGATGATGTTGTTGAGCGGGACCTTAAAGAGAAAGCCCATGAGCTTGACCAGCACTGTCGCCATGGCGAGAACTGCCGTGCCCTGTAAAAATGTCTGCTTTTTGATGGGCTGATCGTTCATTGCACGGCCTCCCCGGAATCATCCGAAAAGACCTTCGGAATGGCGTAGTCGTGGAGCTCTTTGAGTGCGCCGGCTAAATCGAGCGTCGGGAACTTTCCAGCGTTATAGAGGATCTGGCCGCGCACCATCGTCATGACCACATCGTGGCCCGACGCACTATAGACAAGGTTCGAGAGCACATTGTGGCACGGGATGAGATGCGGCTGCGTGAAATCGAGCAGAATCAGGTCTGCGTCCATGCCGAGCTTAATTTGCCCGCACTCCTTTTCGCGCCCCTGCGCCTTCGCGCCGCAGACCGTCGCCATCATGAGCGCGGCCTCCGCCGGAATCGCGGTCGGGTCGCCCGTTTTCGCCTTGGCCATCAGCGTGCAGGCCTTGATCTCCTCGAAGAGGTCGAGATTGTTGTTGGACGCGACAGAGTCCGTGCCGAGGCAGATGTTCATGCCGGCTTTCACCATGCCCATCACGTCGGCGCAGCCGGAAGCGAGCTTCAGGTTGCTCACCGGGCAGTGCACCGCGCTCACGCGGCGCTTGGCGAGGAGATTCATGTCCTCTTCTGTTAAATGGACGCAGTGCGCCGCCGTCGTGGGAACGTCGAAAACATGGTGGCAATCGAGCACCTGCGCAGGCGTTAACCCGTAGCGCTCGACGCACTGGTCGTGCTCCAGCTTCGTCTCCGACACATGCACCTGCATACCGATCCCCTCGTTGATGCAGAACTCGGAAAGCGCGTCCCAGAGCTGATAGGTCGAGGTATATTCGGCATGGATGGAGGCTTCAATTTTGATGCGGCCGCCGTCGTAATTGTGCCACTTCTCTTTGAGCGCGACCAGCTCCTGACAGGCGGGGAATTTCTCAAAGTCAAAATCGTCACCCAAAAACATCGATGTCCCGCGCGAGATATTTGCCTTCATGCCGGACTTGGCAATGACGTCGCAGATATCGTCGCAGAAATAGTACATGTCGGACACGCTCGTCACGCCGAATTTCAAGCATTCGGCCACGGCCAGCATCGTCGCCGCGCGCACGCACCTGCCGTCCAGCCGGTCCTCGCGCGGGAAAATGTAGTCGTTCAGCCATTCCTGAAGCTTCAGGTCATCTGCGTATCCGCGCAGCAGCTGCATCGGAAGGTGCGTGTGGCAGTTGATGAGGCCGGGCATTAAGACCATGCCGGTCGCGTCGATGATCTGCGCAGGCTTTTCTTCCGGCGCGTGCTTGCTGAGATAGCTGATCTTGCCGTCGGTCACGCCGACAAACGCGTCCGTCCAGACGGACATCCGGTCGTCCATTGTGACGACGCAGACATGGGAAAACAGCGTATTCATTCGCATTCCTCCTCGTTGGGTGCAGGCTGCTGCGCAAGCTTATGCAGAATTTCAAAAATTTCGTTCTTCTGATGCAGGATCGTATCGATGCGCGCAATGTAGTCCTGCGGGGATTTTGGATTGTGGAAGCGCTCTAATTGCCCGGCGGGGAGATTGATCTTGTTCATGCCGCCGCCGCCAAGGGACAAAATCGTGTGGAGCTCCTCCATCATATATATGTTGTACCAGCCCGTAAATCCCGGTCTGCACCAGCCGGTATTTTCAAAGCTGCCGGACATGTATTTCTGCCGGTAGAGATAGTATGGTACAAAACTATGCGCCCGAAGCGACGTTTCCGCGCCGGAGAGCATCTGAGAGACATCCTCATTTGTAGGAAGCACCGTCCGGTTCTGGAACAGATTCGCGCCCTTTTTGAGCGCCAGCGTATGAACGGTCACATTGCTGGGGTTTAGAGCCAGCACCTGCGACAGCGATGCGGCGAACTTCTCGGGCGTGTCCTCGGGAAGCCCCGCAATTAAGTCCATGTTGATATCCTCGAAGCCTACCGCGCGCGCCTGCCGGAACGCCTCTACTGTCTGTGCGGCCGTATGCTTCCGCCCGACAGCGGCAAGCACGTCGTCCGCCATCGTTTGGGGATTGATCGAAATGCGCGTCGCGCCGCCGTCGTGAATCACGCGCAGCTTTTCTTCGTCCAGTGTGTCCGGCCGCCCGCCCTCGACGGTGAACTCGAGGCAGCGCGAGAGATCGAAGCTGTCTTTGATGGCGCGAAGCAGGTCCTTCATCTGCGCACTGGAGAGTGTCGTCGGCGTGCCGCCGCCCATGTATAAAGAGCGGATGTGGTAGCCGGAATCCGCCAGCAGCTTTCCCGTATACGCGATCTCCCGATGCAGCGCCTCTAAGTAAGGCGGCAGGAACGCGCCGAAGCGCTCAATCGATTCGCTCACAAACGAGCAGTATGAGCACCTCGTCGGGCAGAAGGGAATGCCGATGTAGACGGATAAGTCGCCCGGCTCCAGAAGTTTCGCGGCCTCCAGCGTGTGCTTCGACGCGTCGACACAGAGACGGCTCCGCTCGGGTGTGACAAAATACGTTTTCTCTAAAAGCTTTGCCGCGTCCTTTTCCGAGCCGCCCTCCAGCATGCATTTGGTCGATAGCTTCGTCGGCCGGACCCCGGAGAGCGCGCCCCACGGGGGAACGGTGCCGAGCACCTTCGTCGCGGCTAAGTAGTAGCTCTGCTGCAAAATCCGCCGCGTCATGCGCACGTCGGCGTTCTCCAGAGGAATTCTGCGGGAAGCAAAGCCTGTTTTCTCGCCCTTCGTCACCTTGGCCGTTGCGGTGAGATACTTCTTACCGCGCGAAAGAGACGACACCGTGCCGTCTCCCGTAAGGCGATGCGTCACAAATTCCGACGGCTCGTCCGGGAACAGCTGCATTTGCAGCTGCTCGACGGGGTAGCGTTCGGTGTGACCGATGAGTAACAGCTTCATACGCGCATGGCCTCGCGCATGTAGTAGTTCGTCCGGCGCTCACGCTCGAGCGTCGTGTCTCCGCCGTGGCCGGGAAGCACGTGATAATCGCCCGGAAGCTCGGCCAACCGCTTGAGAGACGCCAGCATCTGCGCGCCGTCACCGCCCGGAAGGTCGGTTCTGCCGCAGCAGCCCTCAAAAAGCGTGTCGCCCGAGAAAATGGTATCGCCGCAAATGAGGCACGAAGAGCCCCGCGTGTGGCCGGGAGTAGCCAGGACGCGGAAGGTGAGAGGCGGCATTGAAATTTCATCGCCATCTAAAAACGTGTCGGTATAAACAAGGTTCCCATGGCTCATGTTGAGCGTCTCGTCGGTGTCCTGCGCATTGACATAGATGGGGACATCCGGGAATTTTTCGTGCAGCGCGCGCAGCGCGCCTGTGTGGTCAAAGTGCGCGTGCGTCAGGAATATCTTCTGAAGCGCCAGCTCGTTTTTCTCCAGCGTATCGAGAATCGTCTGCGGCATTGCGCCGGGGTCAACAAGCGCGCAGGCCTTGGACGCTTCGTCATACACCACATAGCAGTTGGTTTCCAGCGCGCCGAGCGGTAAGGTAATCATTTTCATACGGTGTGCCTCTACTTTAAATCATTCGTGTCGACAATCAGCGTGACCGGGCCCGCGTTTTCGGACGTGACCAGCATATCCGCGCCGAACTCGCCGTGCTGCGGCGGGAAGCCCAGCCGCTCGCATTCGGAGAGAAACTGCTCATAGAGCGGGATGGCGATGTCGGGCTTGCCGGCGCCGATGAAGCTCGGCCGCCTGCCGTGGCTCACATCGCCGTAGAGCGTAAACTGGCTCACAACCAGAACCTCTCCTCCGACATCGGAGAGCGACAGATTCATCTTGTCGTTTTCGTCCCGGAACACGCGGAGCCCCAGAATTTTTTCAGCAAGCTTTTTGCATTTTTCCGGCGTATCCTCCGGCGCAACGCCGAGAAGGATCAAAAAGCCCCTCCCGATTTTGCCGTGGACCTTGCCGTCAATCGAAACAGACGCGGAATTGACCCGCGTAACAACAGCCTTCATAAAACCACCTTATCCTTCCGCGCGCCGGACCGCGCTCACACCCGAGATGCCGCGCAGGCGCGCCATGACGTTTTGAAGCTCCGTGAGATTGTGCACCTGGAATACAAGGCTCACAAGCGCCCTTCCGCTTCCGACCGAGCGGGCGGACATCTCGTTCATGCGGAGCCGCAGGCTCGTTAAAATCGTCGCTACGTCCAGCATCAGGCCGTCGCGGTCGTTGGAATCGACCTCCAGCGCGGTCGTAAATGTTGCCTCGGGGCTCTCTGCCCACGTGACCTTGACCCAGCGGCCGGACTGCGAGGGGTCCATTGCGCTCTTTGCGTTCGGACAGTCCTTGCGGTGGACGGATACGCCGTAGCCCTTGGTAATAAAGCCGATGATATCGTCACCCGGGACCGGCGTGCAACAGCGGCTGAACTTGATCATGCAAGAGCCGATGTCCTCGACAATGACGCCCGACGCGTCGACGGTGGGCTGCTGCTTGTTGAGATTCAGAAGCTCTTTGGGCGTTGTTGCCTTGGCTGCTTTTGTCAATTCGTCCCGGATCCGGCCCACAGCCTTGACGGCGGTGAGGCCGCCAAAACCGATGGCGGCGTACATATCATCCAGGCAGTCGAAACTGACCTTCTTTAAGACCATCGGCAGAACGTCTTCGGACTGGATGATCTCCGGATTCACGCCGATGCGGCGCAGTTCCGATTCAAAGCTTGCCTTGCCGCGGATGATATTCTCGTCTCGCTTTTCGCGCTTGAACCACTGCTTGATTTTAATGCGCGCCTGATTCGACCGGCAGATGTTGAGCCAGTCGCGGCTGGGCCCCTTGGCAGATTTCGAGGTCAGAACCTCGACGATGTCGCCGTTGCGGAGCACCTGATCGTAGCTTGCGATGCGGTTATTGACCTTCGCGCCGATCATCGTGTTGCCGACGGCGGAGTGAATCGCGTAGGCGAAGTCAATCGGCGTCGAGCCCGACGGCAGGCTCATGACCTTGCCCTTGGGTGTGAAGACGAAGACCTCGTCGTCGAACATGTCGACCTTGAGAGAGTGGATATAGTCGTCGGCCTCGGTGTCCTGCTGATTCTCTAACAGCCTTCTGACCCACTCGAATTCCTTTTCCGAGCCCTCGCCGACGTTCTGCTTGTATTTCCAGTGCGCCGCGACGCCGTATTCCGCCGTCTGGTGCATTTCCCACGTGCGGATCTGTACCTCGAACGGAATGCCCTGCGAGCCGATGACGGTCGTGTGGAGCGACTGGTACATGTTGGGCTTCGGGGTCGAGATATAGTCCTTAAACCGGCCCGGAATGGGGTTAAAGAGGTCGTGGATGTGGCCTAATACATTGTAGCAGTCCGCGATGTTGTCGACGATGACGCGGAAAGCATATAAGTCGTACAACTCGTCGATCGTCTTGTTCTGTGCGCGCATCTTGCGGTAGATCGAGTACGTGTGCTTGACCCTGCCGTAGATCGAGCCGTGGATGCCGACGGAGGCCAGCCGGTCCGTGATTTTCGACTGGATGGCGTTCATGAAGTTCTGCGCGCTTGCCTCGTTTTCATGCAGGTAGTCGATGATTTGCTGGTAGCCCTCGGGGTCGAGGTACTGAAGCGACACGTCCTCGAGCTCCCACTTGATCTTCTGCATGCCGAGCCGGTGCGCGAGCGGCGCGTAGATTTCCATCGTTCCATGGACTTGGAGATCTGCTTGGCCGGGGTCTGGTACTGAAGGGTTCTGGTATTGTGGAGCCGGTCGGCGATTTTGATCAGGATGACGCGGATGTCCTTGCTCATGGCCATGAACATCTTGCGAAGGTTCTCCATCTGCTGCTCTTCGGTCGTGGAGTACTGCACGCGCGTTAATTTCGTAACGCCCTCGACGAGCTCGGCGACGGTCTGGCCGAACATGTGGGAGATTTCATCGAAGCTTGCGTCGGTGTCCTCGAGACAATCGTGAAGCAGCGCCGCGACAATCGCGTCCGTGTCCAGACCGATCTCCGCCACGATCTCTGCCACAGCCAGCGGGTGGATGATATAGGGTTCGCCGGACTTTCGCAGCTGATCTTTGTGCTTGCGGTCGGCGTATTCGTATGCTTTTTGAATTTCTTCGAGGTCCGCCGACGGCGCATAGCGCTGCACAGCCTGCATCATCGAAGCATAATGTTCTTCTCTGGTTTCCATTCAGATTCCTGCCTTTAATCGTTCCTTGAGATGCTGAAGCGTGGGGCTTTGCTCGAGATCGACCTTCTTGCCGTCACTGGTCAGATGGATGACAAGCAGCTTCGGCCGCTGCTCCATCTGTAAAAGTCCCTGCTCCTGAAAAACGTCGAGACACACGCGGATTTTGCTTCCGCCGCAGGCGTATCCTGCGAAGCGTGTGATCTTGCGCGCGAGGCAGCCAAATTCTTCGCAGACGACGCCGTTCTGCGCGCTGGCGGCCAGATACTTCCAGACGGCGACAAAATCCTGCCGCGACGGAATCAAGTGCTCCAGGTCCTCCTGACTGAGCGCCTGCCCCTGCATGTGCCGCCGGTAGAGGGCCTTTCCCTCCTTGAGCCGCGAGCGTGCCTGCTCGTTGGGGCGGATGTCGAGCAGATTCAGCTGCACCGTCCGCAGACCGCGATATTCGTTGACCTGCGGCGTATAGGCGATATCGACCACATCTCCCAGCGCCACAGCGGCCAGCCGCGCGGTCGTGGAGAAAAAGATGCCGTTAAAATGGTACCCATGCCCGGACAGGCGCAGCCGCAGATGCTTGCCGCCGCCGACCTCGGAAAGATCGGTCACGGTCATATTGCGCATGTAAAGCACCGGACGCGGACATCCCGCCCCACAGGGCTCGAGCTCATCTAACTGCTGGACATTCGGAACCGTCAGAAGCTGCGGCGGAATTTCGCAGTCGATTTTTAAAGATGGATTGCACGCCGGCGAGCGGGAGAACGCGTCCGTCAGCGCCAGAATCCGCTCGCGGAAGAGGTCAATCTGCTCGCGCCGGATAGTAAAGCCCGCGGCCAGCTCGTGTCCGCCGTAGCTCTCGAGCAAATCGGATAGTTGCTCGAGAGACGCAAACAGGTTAAATCCGCCGTAGGACCGGGACGAGGCTTTTCCCTTGTCGCCGTCCAGACAGATTAAAAACGTCGGACAGCTGTATTCCTCTGCCAGCCGAGACGCGACGATTCCGACCACGCCTTGGTGCCATGTCTCATCGGCCAGAACGATGGCCTTCGGCGCTTTTCCGGCGGGCAGCATCGAAACGGCCTGCTTGTAAATGCCGCTCTCCACATCCTGCCGCTTGCGGTTGAGCTTGCAGAGCTGGCTGGCAAGGGACACGGCGCGCGCCGCGTCGTTCGTGAGAAACAGCTCCGTCGCAATGTCCACATGGCCCATGCGCCCGGCTGCGTTGATTCTGGGGGCCAGGGTATAGCCGATGGTTCCCGCCGTGATGGGAGGGCGCATCGCGCCGCACTCGGCCATGAGCGCCGCAATGCCGACCCGCTTGGGGTTCGCGAGTGCCTGAAGCCCCTGCCAGACCATTTTTCGGTTCTCGCCTGTCAGCGGCATCACGTCCGCCACGGTTCCGAGGCAAAGCAAATCGCAGTATTCCGCCAGCAGCGCCTCCTGATCGCCGTGAAGCGCGGCGGCCAGCTTGAACGCCACGCCAACGCCCGCCATCTCCAGAATTGGCTCCGGCTGTTCCTTTCGGTGCGGGTCGACGACCGCGACGGCCACCGGCAAATCCGACTTGCATTCATGGTGGTCGGTGATGACGAGCTCCATGCCAAGCTCCCGGCACAAAGCCGCCTCCTGATTTGCTGTAATGCCGCAGTCGACGGTGATGATCAGCTTCACATCCTGCTCGTGAAGCGCCCGCACGGCAATTTCGTTGAGGCCGTAGCCCTCTTCGAGCCTTGCGGGAATGTAGCTTGTCACATGTCCGCCGCGCTTTCGGAGAAAGTCCGTCAAAAGACACGTGGCTGTAATGCCGTCTACATCATAGTCCCCGAACACGCAGATATGCTCGCGCCGCTCGAGCGCCTTTTTGACCCGCGCTGCGGCCTTATCCATATCGAGCAGGGCAAAGGGGGAGGAAAGCGGCACATCGGGGGATAAAAATGCCTGCGCCTTTTCCAGTGTGTCATAGCCCCGGCTGCAAAGCACCGCCGCCGTTATCGGCGACCAGCCCGCCGCCGCGAGTGTAGTTGCTGCTTCCTGTTCATAGGACGAAATCGTCCAGCTTCCGTACTTCAAATCCGATACACATCCATCTGTCGCCCTCAAAATCCAAAGGGCACTATTTTTCTGCATATCATTATAGCATCCTCCCACGCATATCACAATAAAAATTCGATGAACAAATCCAAAAGCCAGAAAATTTGTGGAAAATCTGTAAAGCGGCGTTCTCAAAAGCGCTTTTCTTTGCCGCATGGCTGTGATAAAATGAAAAAAATTTTTGAAGGAGGCGCAGAAATGGGAAGCTCCGCGAAAAAATCACATGGCGCGCGCTGGGCGCTTCCGGCGGTGCTGCTCACGGCAGGGCTTTTGTGGGCGGGAAATTTCACGCTGGGGATAACGGAAGTGGACGCGCCGTCCAAAAATCTCCCCGCCGGATTTGACGGCTTTCGCATTGCGCTGATCACGGATTTACATGGCAGGAGTTTCGGGAAAAACAACGACGCGCTGGTGGAAAAGACCCGCCAGGCGAAGCCGGACCTCATTGCGCTTGCGGGAGACATCGCGGACGAAACGTCTGACTTGGAGGAATTGGCTGCGCTTCTTCCACGTCTGGCCGCCATCGCGCCGTGCTGTTATGTGACAGGCAATCACGAGTGGCGCATGGAAAACCGCAAGGATTGGTTCCGTCTTTTGGAGCGGTGCGGTATCACGCGGCTGGAAAACGAATTTGTGACGCTCTCGCGCGGGGAAGATACGATTGTGCTCGCGGGTGTGGACGACCCAAACGGCCCCAGGGACCAGAAAACGCCGGAGGCGCTTTTGGGTGAGATCCACGCGGAGAATCCGGACGCGTATACCATCGTCCTCTGCCACCGGAACGACCAGCTGGAGCGCATGGCGCGCTTAAGTGCCGATCTCGTTCTGAGCGGGCACGCGCACGGCGGCGTGGTGCGGCTGCCCTTCGTCGGCGCGATTTTCGGCACGCACTATGAGTTCTTCCCGGACTACACGGCAGGGCTCTATCGGCTTGGGAGAACCAGCCTCGTGG
>ERZ773178.2347-NODE-2347-length-17864-cov-6.597956_pt1 | contig 17864 bp, 17 predicted proteins | sample MGYA00580533_ERZ773178 | MGnify/ENA primary metagenome ERZ773178 (study PRJEB29015, sample SAMEA2737859) | human gut metagenome | biome: human gut; feature: human-associated habitat; material: faeces | place: China | collected 2012 ...
TCATCATCCCCAACGGCCGTCGTTTGGCGCGCTTTGGGCGCGCCTGCGGGGCGGGTGGAACCCGTTCCCTGCAAAAATTCTGCTCCCATTATACCGGTTTTCCCGCAAAAATACAAGCAAAGCTTGTAACCGGGCGCTGGATATGCTAAAATAGCGGAGTCCTTTTGGGATCGTCAGTCGAAAGATCCTGACGCTAAATAAAACTAATGCCGCAACCGACGGCATCCAAAGGAGAAATGAATATGAAAAACCGCACGCTGCGGCAGATCACTGCCGCCGGGGTCATCGCGGCTGCCTATGCCGCTCTTTCACTGGTGTTGGCATCCATTACCTTCGGGCCGGTGCAGTGCCGTGTTTCGGAGGCACTGACGCTGCTGCCTGTCCTCAGCCCAGCCGCTGTTTGGGGCGTTACCCTGGGCTGCGCCATCACCAATGGGGTGGGCGCTGCCACCGGCGCCAACTTTTTGGGAATGGTCGATCTCTTTGTGGGGACGGCTGCCACGCTGCTGGCTGCTATTACCAGCCGCCTGCTGGGGAAGATCCGCTTCGGCGGGGTACCATGGCTTTCGGTGCTGCCGCCCATTCTGTTCAATGCTGTCGCCATCGGCGCGGAATGGTGCTATGCTGCCACCGGGTCGATCAATGTGGCATTTTGGGCATTTGCCGGGCAGATCGCCCTGGGACAACTCCCTCCCTGCCTGCTGGGAGTTTGGCTTATTCACCTGCTGGAGCGCCGCGGTCTGCAAAATATCATCGAAGGGAAGTGACGCCGCATGGCACTTTTTGGCCGCAAAAAGGAGATAGTCCCCCTGCCGCCTATTGCCCAGTGGGAATACCGCTGCGGGGACGGCCACCATTGGGGGTTCCATTACCGCGTGGCCGAAGAGCAGGACCATGTACGGCTCACCTATTCCCGTACCATGCCGGAACACCTGGAGAGCATAGCGGCTCCGGCCGTGCTGTGGCAGCAGCTGAGCGAGCTGGGCGACCGATACCATATCACCGCCTGGGCCGGGTACAATGAGTGCCGCCTGCGCACCCCCCGTACCAAGCGCTGGCTACTGTATATCACCTTCGCCGATGGTACCAGCCTGCGGGCGGAGGGCTGCGGCGCCGCCCCAAAAGGACACGAACAGTGGGAAAATGACCTGCTGGCCCTCCTCAATTCCTGCATTGATGTATGATCGCTTTTTTGCCCCGCCGGGAGCCTCGCACTGGCCCCCAATAAACCAAAAGGCTCCCCCGCATGCCTGCGGAGGAGCCCCATTTTTTATTTTGCCAGTGCCAGCCGGTCTATCTTGGTGTCGCTCATAAAGGCGGAGGTACTATACAGCACCAGCACATCGGTAATGCCTTCCTGCTCCATCAGCTCACTCAGGGAGCCAAGATAATACCGCAGGTCCACCGCCACGATCTTTTCGTAATCCGCTGCGGCAAAGGGCAGCAGGGCATTGGCATAGCTGTCCTTCAGCACCAGCAGGCGGCGGCCATTTTCCGGTCCGCCGGTAATGGTCACCGTGGGCCAGTTCCCGCCAAAGAACACTTCGTACATATCCTTTTGCTGGAGTTTTTCTGTATCATAACAGCTGGCATGATCGGCGTTATCGTAGGTCACGGTCAAGGCGGCATCGCCTTTCCGGTGGTACAGCTCTACGGTATCGGTCGCCGCGTTTTTATCCAGCACCTTGCTGTACAGCGTCCCGCGGAAGCCCTCATACCGCTCTACGGTGTAATCCGCCGCTGCGGGAATCGAAAGCCCCATGGCCGCGCGGTAGCACTGGTAGCCCAGCAGAGCGCCTGCCGTTTTCCAGTGGTGGTCGGTGCGGTAATAAAGCTGCTCACTCTCTGCCGCCTTGGCAAAGTCCGTTCGCAGGTCCACCAGCTGGTCATCAAATACCAGCTTCATCTTGTCAAATACCGCATCCTCATCAAAGAGGGTGGCATAACGCGGCAGCTTATTCCGCAGGGTATAGCCGGGGGTCGGCACCGGCATAAAGGTCAGATTTTCTGCCGCCAGTCCTTTTTCCTCGCACCGGGTAAAGAAATCCTTCACCGTTTGCAGGTTCTTTTGCAGCCTTGCTTCGTCCACATCGGTTTGGGTCACCTTTTCGATGTAATACCCATCCTCACACAGGTACACCCCGCCGATATCCTTGTTGCGCAGCAGCATTTTCATTTTGCTGCGGGCGGCGGTCCAGCTATCCCGCTGCCAGAACTGATCGCTTAAATAATCCTCCACCTCATCGCCAAAATCTCCATTTACCATGGTATCTTCGGAAAGCTTTGGCAGCTCCTGCAGGTAGCGGTTCTCGTTTTCGGAAAAGGCTTGATCCGGGGTGAGCCACCCCAGCAGCCCCAGCCCAAAGATCAGCGCGCCAAAAACGATGATAATGATAATATTCTGCTTTTTCATTTTAGGCGCCTCCTCTCAGAACCGGAAATACAGGAACGGGTTGTAGCTGTCGCCCACCAGGAAAGCGACGCACATCAGCAGCACCGCCGCGTAGAACAGGCACCGGAGCAGCGTCTGTGCCGCCTGGGGAAGCCGTGCCAGTAGGTCATTTGCCGCGTGGGCCGGCCAGCGGGTACAGGCCAGCGCCGCCACCAGCAGCAGGGAGATATTGGTAGTCAGCAGATACATCGTTTGGGCATCGGCGCCGCCGTGCGCCCCAAAGAGCGCCGCAAAATAGTTCCCGATGGCCCCAAAATCGGTCAGGGCAAAGATGACCCAGCCAAGGATAATCAGCAGCAGGGAATAGAGGCGCTGCACCACACCGGGGGCTTTTTGCAGCGGCTTTTGCAGCCACACCTTTTCGATGATGAGAATGACACCGTAGTAAAGCCCCCACAGCAGGAAGTTCCAGCTGGCGCCATGCCACAGGCCGGTCAGCCCCCACACGATGATGAGATTCAAAATCTGTCGGGGCAGGCCACACCGGTTGCCGCCCAGCGGGATATACACATACTCCCGGAACCAGGTTCCCAGCGAAATATGCCACCGCCGCCAGTATTCGGTAATGCTGCGGCTCAGATAAGGATAATTGAAGTTTTCCAGGAACTCAAAGCCCAGCATTTTTCCCAGCCCGATGGCCATATCGGAATAGCCGGAAAAGTCAAAGTAAATCTGGAAGGTAAAGGCGATGGCGCCCAACCAGGCCGTCCCGGCGGAAAGACTTGTCCCCGGCAGCGCCGCCACGGTATCCCACAGGGCGCCCACCTGGTTCGCGATGAGCACCTTTTTCCCCAAGCCTATGGTGAACCGTCCGATGCCCGCGGCAAACTGCGCCGTTGTTTCCCGGCGGTGAGAGAGCTGCTCCTCCACCGTTTTATACTGCACAATGGGCCCTGCGATGAGCTGCGGGAACAGCGCGATATAGGTGCCAAAGGTGATGGGATTCTTCTGTGCCGCCACGGTGCCTCGGTATACATCAATGACATAGCTGAGCGCCTGGAAGGTGTAAAAGCTGATACCGATGGGCAGCGCCAGCTCCAGCAGCGCAATTTTGCTGCCGGCGATATTATTTACGGTGCCAATCAGCAGATCCGCGTACTTAAAGAGCCCCAGCGCCCCGATATTTCCCGCAATGCAGAGGATGAGCAGCCCCTTGGCCAGGCGCTTTTTCTCCCGCTTCTGCAGGGCAGCTACCCCCAGTCCGCACAGGTAGTTGAACAGGATAGAGGCCGCCATCAGCCGGATATACACCGGCTCGCCCCAGGCATAGAACAGCAGGCTGGTCAGGAGCAGCCATAGGTTGCGCAGCGCCCGCGGGCACAGGTAATACACCCCCATCACAAGGGGGAAAAACAGGAACAAAAAGGTAAGGCTGCTGAATACCATAGGAACTCCTTACAAGCGGGCAAGGGTCGCGGAGGATTAGTCTCTGCGACCCTTGGAATTTTGCGTCATAGTCGGGGGAAAAGCTTGCCCTCCCCAAAGGGATGGCAAGTTAGTTACCTTACAGTTTAGGCAAAGTACTGGTCAATGACCTTGTTTACATTGTCGGTATCACTGGTCACAGCCACCGCTACATAGTTGCCCATGCTGTGGATCTTGGCATTCTGCAGCAGCGCCACTTCATCCACATTGTACTTGGCGTCAATGCTGTCATCAATGTAGGTCTGGATGAGCTTCTTTACCGCAGCGGCAGCGTCCTTATCCTTGCAGGCAAACACCGCGCAGCGCAGGTAGGCGGAATCATTCGCGGCCAGATAGGCCTCGGTGCCCTCGGGCAGCTCGCCGCCCAGCAGCACGCCGGCCATGCTGCCGTCCAGCTCGGTAGCGTTGTCGGTGTAGGTCACATCGGTCAGCAGCGCCTGGAACATGGCGGCCGCATCCACCGTCTTATCGGTGGCCTTATCACCGCCGCAGGCGGCAAAGGAAAGGCACAGCATGGCGGCCAGCAGTACAGCTACAAACTTTTTCATGGGTAATCTCCTTCTCGTCAGTATTTTCAGTTCGATGGCTTAAAATCATAAACGGTCACGCCGTCCACCACCACATCGCCGGGGTGGTAGCCGGTCGGTACATCGTACTCGCCGTTGTAGTCCTCCGGCAGTACCACATGGCACAGCAGATAGTCCAACCATGTGCGGCAGTAGCTGGCGTTCAGATGCACGCCGTCCCAACTGGCATCATCCAGCAGGTAGCCTTTTTCATCCACCAGCGTTTCGGGGATATCCAGGTACCAGATCTGCTTTTCGATGCAGACCTGCATCAGCGCCTCGTTGAATTCCTTTACATGCGCCAGCGAAAACCCATTGGCCGCACCGCTTTGCTCCTTCAGCTCAGTTACCGGCAGTACCGCCTGCGCGTAAATATCAGCGTCCGGGTGGCTCTTTTGGATCAGATCGACCAGACGGCTGAAGTATTGCCCGAAGGTATCCGCCGAAAGTCCCATATCATTCATGCCAAAGATCAGGTAGAACCGCTTGCCCTCCACCTTCGGAATTAGGTTAGCTACCGTATCGGTGCCCAGTCCGGGCAGCGTCGCTTCCTTTTTGGTGTAATTGGTCAGCGAAAGCGATTTGACCGCCAGCGAGGTGCAGTTAGATAGGCTATTGTATAAGATCAGCCCCTGCGAGCGGCTGTCGCCCAGGATCACCGCGTCATCAAACCATTTTTCACTTACCTGCTGGCTTTCCGGCACCACGGGTCCCGGATAAAAAACAACATCGTCACCGTCCGGATTCGGCGTTGGTGTAACATCTCCGGTGTCGCTTGGGTCGGTGGTCGGATCTGTTACGGGACCGGGCGTCGGGTCGGGCGGGTTTATTTCCTTATTCAGCGCGGGGATGACCCAATGCACCATCGCAAATACCACTGCGGCCACCAGCAGGATTGCTGCGGCGATCACCATTATACGGCGGCGCCTTAGCACCCTCCGGCGGGAGTGATTATAGTGTTGCTGCATTTGTGCCACCTCGCTTCGTACATAACTATGCTTATTTTACCACATTTGCGGAATAAAACAACACCTCAGCAAAAGATTATCGGCTTCTTTCCCTTGCGGGAGGGCAGAAAAAGGGAAGTGCTCCCCGCCAGAAAAATTTCAAACGGGGAGCGCTTCTACTGCGGTTTATTTTATGCTGCGGCGTAGAGGAAAGGCTCCACATCGGTGTGGTTCTTCCATTCGTTGGTCACACCCGCATCGCTCAGCAGCTGGATCACGGCGTCATTAAACTCTGCGGTCTTGGCGCTGTCCACGGCCTTCAGGTCAAAGCCCGCATCACCGGCATCCTCCAGGATCGCCGCGTCCTCGTCGCCGTTCAGCAGGGCCAGCGCGGTCTTCATGGCCTGCTGCCACTGGAAGGAGAAGTAATCCTTCTGGGTCTCGTTCATCCCCTCCAGATAAGCCTTTACGGTCTCCTGGGCCTTGCCGCTCTCATCCATCGCCAGCTTCATCACGGCTACCGCCGCGTTGGCCTGCTGCAGGCTGGCGCCCGCGCTGCCGTAGCTCACTTCATCGATGGAGACCAGCAGCTTGGTCAGCTCATCCTCGGTCTCGGGGGTGTACATCCAGTCAGTCAGGCTGCCGCTGTAATCCACCTTGGTGGTGGGCGCGGGGTCGGGGGTCGGCTTAGGATCAGGGGTCGGGGCCGGTTCATTGTTGTTGCAGGCTACCATAGCCAGTGCCATCAGCGCGGCCATCAGTACTACCAAGAATTTTTTGCTTTTCATAATTTAAGCTTCTTCCTTTCTTTTTTTGTTTGCCCTTTCTGCAAAAGGTCGCTTGTTTTTCCCGGAGCGTTTCTCCTTCGCTCCGTTGTCATTGTAGTATATTCCGCGGCGCAAATCCTCACGCGTTTGCAAATAAATTTCCCTTATTTTATGAACACGCATACAGTTTCCACCCATTTTGTCTTTCCTCAGTAGTCTTTCCCACAAGTTTCATTTTTCCCCAAGAATTTATACATATTCACCAAACAGAACCCCATTCCGCCGTTCAAATCGTATAAAATCAAGTCATTGACAAGCGCGAACTGTGACGGTATAATAAAACCAGCACCTCGGTATTACCGGGGAAAAAAACAAAATACAGTTTGCTCGATATAAATCAAATGATATGGTTTTGAAGTCTCTACCCGGCCGCCGTAAATGGCCGGACTATCGATGCAGAATACAGGCGGCGGTGCCTTTTGTTCCGCTGTCGTGCTTTGCATTGTGGGAGATCATCAAAATCTCCCGCAATTTTTGTTTTTTAGGAGGAATCGCTCATGCAGCTTTTAGAGGACCACATCCGCCGTGAGGGCAAAGTAGCCCCCGGCAATGTTCTGCGCGTCGATGGCTTTCTCAATCATCAGATCGATGTAGTGCTGCTCACCGAACTGGCGGAGGAATTCCACACCCGCTTTTCCGGGGAAAAGGTGGATAAAATTCTCACCATTGAAGCCTCCGGCATCGCCATCGGCTGCCTTGTCGCGCAGCAGTTCGGCGTTCCGCTGGTCTTTGCCAAAAAATCCCACTCTTCCAATCTGCCCGCTGATGTTTACGCCACTGCGGTGCACTCCTATACCCACGGCAATGTCAATCAGGTCGTGGTATCCCGGGAGTATCTGCACAGCGGTGAGCGTGTCCTCCTCATTGATGACTTTTTAGCGCATGGGGAAGCATTGGCGGGCCTTGTTTCTTTGGTACAGCAGGCGGGCGGCACCGTCGTCGGCGCTGGCATCGTCATCGAAAAGGCCTTCCAGGATGGCGGCGACCGTATCCGTCGTCAGGGCATCCGGGTGGAAAGCCTGGCCCGTATCGCTGCGATGAGCGTGGAAGAGGGCGTCACCTTTACCGATTAAGTTTTGTGTTCGACCGCCTATGGGCGGAACAAATAAAAGAAGTCATGAATGACAAAGGAGATCACACATGAAAAAGATTCTGGCATTTCTTCTTGCTGCAATGATGGTTCTGGCCTTCGCCGCCTGCGGCGAGGATAACGGCGGCACCCCCACCCCTACCCCCGATGTAAAGGGTATGTCTGCCGATGTCCTGCCCCGCAACGCTATGACCCCCTCCGTCGAGATCCCCGCTGATTTCAAGATCGGCATGATCTGCCTGCACGATGAGAACTCCACCTACGATAATAACTTCATCCAGGCCCTGCGCCAGGTGCAGAAGGACCTCGGCCTCTCCGATGATCAGGTCGTCATCGTCACCAATATCGGCGAGGACAGCTCCTGCTACGATGCCGCCGTTGACCTGGCCAAGAACAAAGGCTGCAATGTTATCTTTGCCGATTCCTTCGGCCACGAATCCTTTATGAAGCAGGCTGCCCAGGAGTATCCCGAGGTTCAGTTCTGCCACGCCACCGGCACCTCTGGTAAGACCGCCGGCATCGAAAACTTCCACAATGCCTTCGCTTCCATCTATGAGGGCCGCTACCTGGCCGGCATCGCTGCGGGCCTCAAGCTCAATGAGATGATCGCCGCCGGCAAGATCACCGCCGAGCAGGCTGTCATCGGCTATGTCGGCGCCTTCACCTATGCCGAGGTTATCTCCGGCATGACCTCCTTCTACCTGGGCGCCCGCACTGTCTGCCCCTCCGCCACCATGAAGGTCCGCTACACCGGCTCCTGGTACGATCAGGCCAAGGAGCAGGAGGCCGCCACCGCCCTCATCGAGAAGGATAAGTGCGTCCTCATCAGCCAGCACGCCGATTCCCTCGGCGCTCCCACTGCCTGCGAGTTGGCCGGCGTTCCCAATGTTTCCTACAACGGCAGCACCTATTCCGCCGGCGAGACCACCTTCATCATTTCTTCTGCCATCAACTGGGCTCCTTACTTCCAGTATATCATCGAAACCGTTGTGAAGGGCGAGGCCATTGCCCCCGATTGGTGCGGCACCATCGCCACCAATTCCGTCGTTCTCTCCGGTGTCAATCAGGATGTTGCCGCCGAGGGCACCATCGAAAAGATCAATGAGGTCATCAAGGCGCTGGAAGCCGGCACCCTGCATGTCTTCGATACCGCCAGCTTCACCGTCGATGGCAAGACCCTCACCGAGTACCTGGCCGATGTCGATGGTGACTACACCGGCGAGACCAATGTCATCCACGATGGCTACTTCGATGAGTCCAACGCGGTCGATTTCCGCTCCGCGCCCTACTTCGATATCATCATCGACGGCGTGACCAATCTGAACACCAATTTCGGCGGCTAAGACCGGCTCTGCAGAGCCGCTTGACGGCTGAAACCTGCCATCAAAAAACACAAGCGGGGGCCCTGGCCCCCCTTGTGCTTTGATTTTTCTCCCCGCCCTTTTCCTGGCAAGGGCAGACCTCCCCGGTTTGCCCTTGCCAGAAGAAGGGAACACACCACACCGATGAGGAGGCTTTTTGTGAACGCACTGGAACTGCACAATGTCACCAAGCGCTTTGGTGAAAAGGTCATTGCCAATGATCATGTCAGCCTTACCGTCCGCCGGGGCGAGATTTTGGCCGTGCTGGGCGAAAACGGCAGCGGCAAAACCACCCTGATGAACATGATCGCCGGCATCTACCACCCCGATGAGGGCGAAATTTATGTCAACGGCCAGCCGGTCACCATCTCCTCCCCGCGGGATGCCTTCCGCTGCGGCATCGGTATGGTGCACCAGCACTTCAAGCTGGTCGATGTCTTTACCGCCACCGAAAATATTGTCCTGGGTGTGGAGGATGGCAAGCCCTACCGCCTCAAGGAAGCCACCCGCCGCGTTGAGGAGATCTCCGCCCGCTATGGCTTCGAGATCGACGCCAAAAAGAAGATCTACGCCATGTCTGTTTCCGAAAAGCAGACCGTTGAGATCGTCAAGGTGCTGTATCGCGGCGCGGAGATCCTCATTCTTGATGAGCCCACCGCCGTGCTCACCCCGCAGGAAACCGAAAAGCTCTTCGCCGTGCTGCGCCGCATGCGGGAGGATGGCAAATCCATCGTCATCATCACCCACAAGCTCAATGAGGTGCTCAGCCTTTCGGATCGTGTCACCGTGCTGCACAAGGGCAAAAACGCCGGCACCGTCAATACCGCCGAAACCAACGAGGCCCAGCTCACCGAGATGATGGTCGGCCAAAAGGTCGTTCTCAATATCGAACGCAAAATGCCCGAAAATCCGGAGGATCGTCTGGTGGTCAAGGATGTCAGCTGCCTCAGCCGGGATGGCGTTCAGCTGCTCGACCGGGTCACCTTTACCGCCCGCGCAGGCGAGATCTTGGGCATTGCCGGCATCGCCGGCTCCGGCCAGCGGGAGCTACTGGAAGCCATTGCGGGCCTGCAGCCCGTCACCGGCGGCGGAATTCTCTACGAAGACCCCAAGAGCGGTGAGACCGAAAACCTGCGGGATAAGACTCCCCTGCAAATTCGCGAGCTGGGCGTCCGCCTTTCCTTCGTGCCGGAGGATCGCCTGGGCATGGGCCTTGTCAGCAATATGGATATCATCGATAACATGATGCTGCGCAGCTACCGCCGCGGCCGCTCCGCCTTCCTCGATCGTCAGCCCCCGCGGGAACTGGCCGAGCGCATCATCGAAGACCTCGGTGTCGTTACCCCCAATGCCACCACCCCTGTCCGCCGCCTTTCCGGCGGTAATGTGCAAAAGGTGCTGGTCGGCCGCGAGATCGCCTCGGCGCCTACCGTGCTTATGGCCGCATACCCCGTCCGCGGCCTGGATATCAATTCTTCCTATCTTATCTATCATCTGCTCAATCAGCAAAAGGAAAAGGGCGTTGCTGTCATCTATGTCGGCGAAGACCTCGATGTGCTGCTGGCCTTGTGCGATCGTGTCATCGTCCTCAGCGGCGGCCGCGTCACCGGCACCGTGGATGGCCGCACCGCCACCAAAGAGGAGATCGGCCTCCTGATGACCAAAGCCGAAAGGGAGGGTGAAAGCCATGTCAAAGCTGAATAAACCGCAGGCCACTGCCCGTCCCGCCCGGGAACCCTTCCTCTATGTCACCCGTCGGGATCAGATCCCGCTGGGCCGGGCCATCCTCATTCGGGTCATTGCCATCCTGCTGGCGCTCATTGTTTGCAGTGTGGTCACCCGTGTCCTCACCGGGGATGACCCCCTCTCCATCTACGCCACCATCCTCCACGGCGCGTTCGGCACCGGCCGTATGCTGGTCACCCTGCATGATATCGCCATTCTGCTGTGCATCTCGCTGGCGGTCACCCCGGCCTTCCGCATGCGCTTCTGGAATACCGGCGCCGAAGGCCAGGTGCTCATCGGCTGCCTTTCCACCGCGGTATGCATGCTGGTGCTGGGCGGCAAAGTGCCCGATGGTCTGCTCATCCTCATCATGGCAGTTTCCGCCATCCTCTCCGGCGTTATCTGGGGCATTATCCCCGCCTTCTTTAAGGCCCACTGGAACACCAATGAGACCCTCTTCACCCTTATGATGAACTATGTTGCCATCCAGCTGGTGGAATACTTCCTCAAGGTGGCGGATAAGACCGGCTCCAATGTCGTCGGTCCCGATCTGCTCACCCACGGCTGGTTCCCGGAAATTTTCGGCGTCAAGTATCTGCTCAATATCCTTATCGTCGCCATCGTCTGCATCGCCATGCACATCTATCTGCGGTACAGCAAGCACGGCTATGAGATCGCCGTTGTGGGCGAAAGCGAAAATACCGCCCATTACATCGGCATCGATGTCAAAAAGGTCATTATCCGCACCATGGCTCTTTCCGGCGCCATCTGCGGCCTGGCCGGTCTGCTGCTGGTCGGCGGTTCCTCCCACTCCATCGATTCCAACCTCGTGGATGGCCGCGGCTTCACCGCCATCATGGTTTCCTGGCTCGCCAAGTTCGATCCCTTCACCATGATCCTTACCACGCTGCTGCTGGTGTTCCTGGCCCGCGGCGCCGATGAAGTCACCTCCAAGTTTGGCCTCAACAGCGATTTTTCCGAGATCCTTACCGGCATCATCTTGTTCTTCATCATCGGCTGTGAGTTCTTCATCAATTACCAGGTCCATTTCAATTATCACAAAAAAGAAAAAACGGCGTCGGCCGTCCAAAGCGGGGAGGGGAACTGATCCATGGAAATCATCATCAGCTTTATCCAGCGCGCCATTCTGCAGGGCACCCCGTTGCTGTTCGGCGCCACCGGCGAGATCCTCACCGAAAAATCCGGCAACCTGAACCTCGGCATCCCCGGCATCATGTATATCGGCGCCATCTCCGGCGTGGTCGGCGGCTTCTTCTATCAGAATAGTGCCGCCCGGGTGCAGCCGGTCCCGGCTATTCTCATTCCGCTGCTGTGCTGCCTGGCGGGCTCACTGCTCACCTCGCTGCTCTATTGCTTCCTCACTGTCACCCTCAAGGCCAATCAGAATGTCACGGGTCTGGCTATCACCACCTTCGGCGTCGGCGTCGGCAATTTCTTCGGCGGATCCCTCATCAAGATCGTCAAAAGCGATGTGCCTTACCTCGCCCTCGTCAAGATCGCCAAGGCCTATAAAACCACCCTGCCCTTCGCCAAAGATATGGGCCCTATCGGCCAGCTGTTCTTCTCCTATGGCTTTTTGGTCTATCTCGCCGTCATTTTGGCGGTAGCGGTCAGCCTGTTCCTTAGCCGCAGCCGCGCTGGCTTGTACCTGCGCGCCGTGGGCGAAAACCCCGCCACTGCCGATGCCGCGGGTATCAATGTTACCCGTTATAAATACCTTGCCACCTGCATCGGCGGCATGATCGCCGGACTTGGCGGCCTTTTCTACATCATGGATTACAGCAACGGTATCTGGTCCAATAACGGCTTCGGCGACCGCGGCTGGCTCGCCATCGCCATCGTCATCTTTGCCACCTGGAAGCCAACCATGGCCATCCTCGGCAGCTATCTGTTTGGCGCGCTGTATATCCTGTTCAATTATCTCAATGTTCCCATGCGCCTGCTGCCCCTCATTCAGATGCTCCCTTACCTCGTCACTATCATTGTGCTGGTGGCGGTCAGTATCCGCAAAAAGCGGGAAAACCAGCCCCCCGCCAGCCTCGGCCTTTCCTACTTCCGCGAAGAGCGCTGAACCAACCCCAAAAAACTCCCCCGACCAACATCCGGGGGAGTTTCCTATATAAGCTATAAGCTTTTCAAGGGGGGGGAGAACCGGAGCGGATTCACCCTTCGCGTTTCATCAGGGCACAGGCTATCCCTTAGCGCAGGCTTTTGTTCCCCCTGGCACCAAATAAAAAAGACGCCCCAGTGTATTTCTTCACAAACTACCCCCATCGGAGGGAAAGATAGTGTGAAAGAAAACCGTCAGGGTTGTCTTTCGCGTTTCATCAGGGCACAGGCTAGCTTTTAGCACAGGCTTTCGTTCCCCCTGGCACCAAATAAAAAAGACGCCACATGGCGTCTTTTTTATTTGGTGCGGGAGATGGGACTTGAACCCACACACCATAGGTACTGGCTCCTAAGACCAGCGCGTCTGCCATTCCGCCACTCCCGCAGGGAACAACCCCTATCTTACCACGAAAAGGGCCCCGCTGTCAAATCCCCGGCGACGAAGGAGGTTTGGCGCTGGCTTTGCGGCGGTTCGACAGGCATCAGCCCGCCTGCGCTTCGCTCCAACGGGCATCAGCCTGCCTTCACCTGCCGCTTTGCCATCCTCCCAACCTCCCCCGCCGCCTCGGGGGATCACCCGGTAAAAACCGTCACTTCACTTATTTTTTGGAATCCCAGCCCGGCGTAGAAGCTCTCCCGGTGGGTCTCACAGGCCACCAGCGGGATGAGGTTCTTTTCCTGCAGCCACCCGGCGCAGTGGTACACCACCGCCCGGCCATAGCCCTGTCCCTCGTATTCGGGCAGCGTCGCCACATAGCTGATCTGCCCATACCGGGTGCCGCAGTCGGTCACCGCCGCCGCGGAAACGGCCTTTCCGTCCCGCTGCAGCGTCACGGTGTAGCCCACCCGGCGCCGCTCCGCCAGATGCAGGTTCACCACCGCCGTCTCGTACTGGGCCGGGGTCAGCTCCACCACCGCCAGGTTGCAGTCGGCCACGGCAGTCGCCGTACCGGGGCAGTATGCCGCCTCCGGCAGATGCCCCTCCGGCAGGGGCAGCGCATCGGGCAGCGCCATCACCGCCAGCGAAAGCTCCGGCTCGCCGTTCTCCTCCCGCCACAGCGGCGAAAGGGCAGGGCACAGCATCACCCAGCCCTCGTTGCGCCACCGCAAAAAGTCCACCATCACCGGCGCAGCCTCCGGGGTAAAGGCGCTTGCCCACAGGGAATGTCCCTTTTGCAGGACGACCCCCTGCGGGGTGCGGTCCCGCAGCCCCCCGTAAACGCCCCAGAATTCATACACCAGCCCCATGCCGCAGCACCGTGCCGCCGATTCGATCATCGTAGCGAGCAGCGGCTCTCCGGGCAGATCCCGCAGCCTGCGGTCATCGTAGGCCAGCCGCCGTATCATCATAGCGCCAGCGCCCCGGGCAGCAGACGCAGCAGCTCCAGCGTATTCTCAATGTCCTTTTCATCGGCCACGCAGGCGGGGGAATGCAGGTACCGGCTGGGAATGGAGATCGCCAGCACCTCGCTGCCGCCCGCGGCGGTCATCAAGCTGCGGCTCTCATTGCCGCCGCACACCGCTTCCTTGGTCTGGTTGGGGATGCCGTTTTCATCGGCCAGCGCCCGCACCTTTTTGTACAGGTCGTAGGTGTATATAGTGCCCCGGTCCATAAAGGATACCACCGGCCCATTGCCCAGACGGCACACCTTTTTCTCCTCCGGCACCCCGGCCAGGTCGCCCGCCGTGGTGGTCTCCACCGCTATCGCGATGTCGGGCCGCAGGGTGTAGGCAGCGGTCTTGCCGCCAAAGCAGCCCACCTCCTCCTGCACCGTAAAGGAGAAGCAGCAGTCGCAGGGCAGCTCCTCCCGAATCATCGCCAGCAGCATGGCGCAGCCGGCCCGGTCATCCAGCGCGCGGCCGGCCACACGGCCTTCGCCGTAGTGTACCACCGGCCCGGTAAAGGTCACCATATCCCCCAGGGAAACCAGCTTTTCGGCCTCGGCCTTGTCCTTGGCGCCGATGTCGATCTTCATATTGCTGATCTTGCCGGGGTCACTGCGCTCTTTATCATCGCACAGGTGCACCGGCTTGCAGCCCACCATCCCGGGGATGGCATTATCGCCCACCAGCACCATGCGGCCGCCGGTCACCTCCGGCTGTACGCCGCCTACCGGCGCAAAGGAAAGGAAGCCCTTTTCATCAATGTTGGTGATAATAAAGCCCACTTCGTCCATATGGGCGGAAAGCTGCAGCACCTTTTTGGCAGGGTTTTTCCCCTTTTTGCGGACCAGCAGGTTACCCAGCGGGTCCACCTCATACTCTGCGTGGCCTTTTATTTGCTCGATGAGATACTCCCGGACGGCAGCTTCCCGGCCGCTGGGGCCGCGCAGGGCGCACAGGGTCTCTATATCTTTCCACAGCTGTTCGTATTTCATGTTAAAAGCCCTCCTTTGCCGCCAGCGCCATCAGCCGGGCGGTATTCGCCGCGTCCTCAGGGTCAATGGTCTCGGCCACGGTATGCATGCTCCGCAGCGGGATGGAAAGCAGCGCCATTTTAATGCCCCGTCCGGCGGTGGCCAGCTCGTCAGCGTCGGTGCCGGTGCGGCCGCCCATCGGCTCGTGCTGCAGCGGGATGTTATTTTCCTCGGCCAGCTTTTTCAGCTTCAGGGTAAAGTCCCGGTTCAGGGTGGGGGCGTAGCCCAGCATGGTGCCGCCGCCCAGGGGACTGGTTTTCTCCGGCGCGCAGCCAAAGCCATCTCCAAAGCTCACATCCACCGCGATGGCATAGTCCGGCTGGCTGGTAAAGCCGCCGGTCTCGGCGCCCTGGCCGCCCACTTCCTCCATGCTGGAAAGCAGCACCGTTACCCTGCAGTCCGGCTTTTCGGCCGCTATTTCCTCGGCCGCTGCTATCACCGCCGCGCAGCCGATGCGGTCATCCAAGGCGGGCCCCGCCAGCCGCTTGTTTTGCAGCTCCACGGGCTTCGCCGCAAAGGTCACAATATCGCCGGGCGCAAAAAGCTTCGCCGCCGTTTCGGCGGTAAACCCGGTATCGATCAGCAGATTCTCGATCTTGATGGAATGGTCGCTGCCATCCCCCGCCAGGTGGGGCGGCACCGAGGTGATAATGCCGGGGTAATCGCCCGCCGCGTGGATGACCACAGGGGTGGCAGGCAGCCAGCGGGCGTCTATCCCGCCAATTTTGCTAAAGCGTAAAAAGCCTTCCTCCACCCGCGTCACAATAAACCCGATCTGGTCAAGATGGGCCTCCAGCAGCAGGTGGGGCGCGCCCTCCTTGCCCTCATTGACGCAGCACAGCAGGCTGCCCAGCGGGGTACGCTTTACCTCTCCCATCGGGGAGAGCAGCTCCTTGGCGGCGGCATAGGCGGCGCATTCCCGGCCGCTGGGGCCGGGGGCTTCGCACAGCTTTCTCGCAGCTGCCGCTATTCTTTCGGTCGTGATACTCATGGTGTTCCTCCTTTTTTACGCCCCACTCATACCCTGTACGGGGCATGAGCAAAGCTCCTGCTTATTCATCTGTTAAAAATCAGAGTCCCCTCCTGGGGCAGTTACAGCAAACCGCAAACAGCAAACCGCAAAAGGGATAAACGAAATTTCTGCTTACCCATGCGTTAAAAATCCGGGCCTCTTTCTGGAACAGTCCCAGCGAGCCGCAAAAACGGCAAACCGAGTTTCTGCCCGCGTAAGCGCCTAAAATCTGTGCCCCGCCCTGGGATAACCCCGGCAGGCCCCGGGAAGCGCTTTTTCGGGTCCCCGCAAAATCCGGGCACCGGCCCGCCGGGCGCTCCGGCTGCACCGGAGCCGACAGCGGCACAGCCGCCGTCGAAACCGTCCTGCGGACGGTTTGCCCTGCGGGCCTCTCGGCGCTCTTTGCAAAATTTCTTTCCGCCTTTTGGCCTCACTTCAGCCCATTCACCAGCGCCTTGTAGCACTGCCCCCGCACCTCAAAGTTCGGGTAGCAGTCAAAGCTGGCGGAAGCCGGCGAAAGCGAAACGATATCCCCCGCCTTGGCAAGCTCATGGGCCATTGTCACGGCTTCCTCCAGCGTGGCCGCCCGCCGCAGCACCAGGCCGCTTTCGGCATAGCCGGGATGAGAGGTCACAGCCTTTTCTATCTTATCCGCCGTTGCCCCGGTCAGAATCAGCGCCTTGACATGCTCCAGCACCGGCCCGGCCAGCGGGGTGTAGTCCAGGTGCTTATCGTATCCCCCGGCGATAATGATGAGCTTTTGGTCAAAGCTCTCCAGTCCGGCTATGGTGCGGGTGGGGCTGGTGGCGATGGAATCATTGTACCAGCGCACCCCGTCCAGCTCCCGCACAAACTCAATGCGGTGCTCCACCCCGGGGAAGGTATTCGCCACATGGCGGATCACCTCCGGGGGAACCAGCCCCCACACCGCCGCGATGGCCGTCAGCATATTTTCCACATTGTGCAGCCCCGGTATCTTTATCTCGCTCATCGGGAAAAGAGGGGTATCCCCCTTGCCGTCGGAGTAGTGCAGGGTGCCGGCTTCATCCAGCCATGCGCCCCGTTTTACCGGGTGCCGCCGGCTGAACCACCGGCAGTCGCCCCGTACCTCCGCCGCAAAGCCGGCAGTCGTGGGGCAGTCCGCGTTCAGCACCGTAGCGGTAAAGGCCCCCTGGTGCAGGAAAATGTTTTTCTTGGCGGCGATGTACTCCTCCATCGTCCCGTGCACATCCAGATGGTTCGGGGTCACATTGGTCACCACCGCTATTTCCGGGCTCTGCCGCATCGAAAGCAGCTGGAACGAGGAAAGCTCTACCACCGCCATGTCGTCCGGCTTTACCGTTTCCAGCTCCGGGAACAGCGCCCGCCCGATGTTGCCGCCTAAATGCACCGTTTTGCCGCTCCGCCGCAGCATCTCGGCGATGAGGCTGGTGGTCGTCGTTTTACCGTCGCTGCCCGTCACCCCTATGATGGGGCAGGGGCAGCACTGCATAAACAGCTCCAGCTCGCTGGTGACGGCAGCGCCCGCTTGCATCAGCTCGCGCAGGCGCGGGTGATTAAAATACATTCCCGGCGTGCGGAAGATCACATCTCCCCGCAGCTTTTGCAGGTAGTCCGCCCCGGTGACGAATGCTACCCCCATGGCGGTCAGCTCTTTTGCTGCTTCGCCCAGCTCCTCCGGGCTCTTCTTATCGTAGATGGTCACCTTCATGCCCTTTTGGGCCAGCAGCTTTGCCACCGGCCGGTGGCTTACCCCCAGCCCTATCAGCGCGATCTCTTTTCCCTGCAGCTCCGCAAATACGGTCGCTGCCGTCAGTTTCTGCATGGTCTCCCTCCTCGGCAGGTTTTCCCGGGGCGCGGGCCTTCCGGCTGCCCGGCAAAGGCTCCGCCTTTTGCCGCCCCCTGCGGGGGC
>ERZ773178.2350-NODE-2350-length-17850-cov-4.295476_pt1 | contig 17850 bp, 14 predicted proteins | sample MGYA00580533_ERZ773178 | MGnify/ENA primary metagenome ERZ773178 (study PRJEB29015, sample SAMEA2737859) | human gut metagenome | biome: human gut; feature: human-associated habitat; material: faeces | place: China | collected 2012 ...
CCCCTTTTTCGCAAGCTTTTCATTGACCATCCGGCACCATGCTTCCCGCCATTCTTCCAGCGTTTCCGGGCTGCCCCAGTCGGTAGTGGGTACGGCGTTGAACATGGGCTTGCCGTTCCTATCCAGCACCCGGTTTCCCTCATCATCCAGCACATATTCCCGGCGCTGCTTCTGTCCCCATGTGCCGTCTGGATTGATGGGGCGCATGGTCGTCATCACATGGAAGTGCGGGTTGGGGATGCCTCCGTCCTCCTTGTCCGGGGCATGGACGGCAAAATCGGCAACCATTCCTTTGTCCACCAGACAGCGCTGCACAAACTCCCTCGCCAGCGCAATGTTTTCTTCCATCAAAAGTTCATTCTGCAAAGCAATATCAAAGCTGTAAGCAAGCTGCGCTTTCTTGTTTTTCTCTACTTGTTCCACCGTATTCCACAAGGTCGCCCGGTCCTGGTATTCCAGCGGGGCATGGGGCGGCAACAAAATTTCGGAACAGATCACGCCGCCCTTGCGGGTGTAGTCACTGTACTCGCCGTAGTAATCACTGTAAAGACACTCCCCCGCCCGGTAAGCTGCGGCGGCAATGGCGCTCTGTCCGGCGCTGCGTCTGATCTGGCTGACCGTTAAATGATAAAGCGCCATCGTCAGTTACCATCCTGCGGCTGGCTGTGATTTTCAACCGCAAGCCGTACCATGTTCTGAACCGGCTGCCATTCGGCAATGCGCTGCCGTTGGCAGTTTATAATGATGAAACGCTTGTCGGTTTTATCATGATCGGCAAAGGCACCGTCGGCAACGAGAAAGAAAGTGAATTGATAAAGAAAAACTACAGCCTGTGGAGGCTGATGATAGATAAAAAGTATCAGGGCAAAGGTTTCGGCAGGCAGACATTGGACGCAGCGATGGTGCTGATTCGCACGTATCCGTTCGGAAAAGCGGATAAAGTTTGGCTTTCATATGAACCCGAAAATGTGCGCGCAAGAGAGATTTACAGAAAGTACGGCTTTGTTGAAAACGGCGAAATGTGCGGCAATGAAATCATTGCTGTTTATGATTTGTGAATCCGATTCAGATGCTGCGGCTCCACCGCTAATGTGCGGCCGCCAAGGGGCAGCAGGGGAACCGCAGCAAAGCATTATTATAACCAATACGCTTTTATTCCAGCGAGATGTATTCTTCCAACGAGTCACAGATTTTATCTGCTTCGCTGCCGGGGCGGGTCTCGTAAATTGTTCCGCTTGCTGTTTGCCAAATGACGATTCCGTCAATATTTGTCTGTTCAATGACATACCAATCAACAGGAACGGAGTTATACTGCCGTTCATCTTGCGTAACATCTACAACATTGAGACGTGCGGCTTTGCATATGCCGGTAAGCTCATGTCCGTAATAGGACGCAGCGCCGAATGCAGCAACATACGCGCGGTAATCGTCAGCGAATTTGAGAGAGAGTGCGCTTTCTGCTGCTTCAATATCATGCGGTGATGCAGCACCTCTTGAACGAAAAGCTTGCAGAGATTGAAATTTTTTTATCAGTGTTATCATACTGCACCTCCCATTTGCTCGGTCATAAGGTCTTTCCAAAATGCTTTGACCTGCTTTCGCCATTCGTATCCGTGGTCGACTTCACTGCCGTTTTTGATTTTATTTAGAACACGTGCATTGCCTCGGTGCTGCTTATATGTAAGCACTGCAAGCGGAGAATCGTTCTTTTGGCCGATATGATGCAATTCATAAGCCTTGCCGTCCGGGCCGAGAGGGCTTAAGCCGTCCGCCACACGCTGTGCGTTTGTGCGTCCGTCTTCGGCATCGCCGATGAAGTCCCAATCGATTTTTTGAACAAGTGCGTCCTTTCCGTTTACTTTTTGCAGTACAAGTCCGGCGTTTTTATACACATTGTATTCATCTTTTGAATGGAAACTTTTGATTATATCCAAAGGCAGTTTGGACTCTTTTTGAATAGCGGCAGCTTCATTCATTGACAAGCCGTTTAAAGTTGCACCTTTAAGGGCAAAACCTTCGCTTACACCGCCGGAAACAGCACCTGAAATTGCTCCCCATTTAAGGCTTTCGCTGCCGGCAAATGCAGCGGCTTTAACGGCCTCATTCATATCATGGGTTTCGATTCCCTTAATAACACCTGCGGTGACACCACTGAACAGACCGGAAGAAAGTCCAATGATTGCACCGCTTTTTGCTGATGCGGCAAAAATCATGCTTACGGCAGGAGCTCCGAGTCCGCCTGAGGCAACAGAGACGGTGACGCACAACAATATGACGCCTGAACCGATGATTACGTTCCGAATGATTTTATCATATGTATCATCGTATTTTTGGAACTCCCTGACTTCTGTTTTTCCGTCGTCCCCGAGAGTAAAGATAAACCGTGTACCTTGAAATTGTTCATCTATTTCGGACAATGTGTATCCAAAATAAATGTTTTCCTGTGAGTTATAAGCTATCTCTTCAAGGTATTCCTTGGAGACGTAGGCTGCACTTACATTTTCAACAAAATAATCAGCACTGTTAAGCGCAGAAACAAGTTGAGAATATACAGAATCTTCCAGGTATGACACCAGTGCTGTGTCATCCAGTCCGCTGAATTCGGGCATCACCGGTTCACCGACAGTAATGAGAGATGTTTCGGTGTTCAGTGCATTTGTTTCAGCAACGGCTGCAGATGCTGAAACGGTCGCTGAAGTATCGGAATCAGAACGATTATTGCCGACTTCCGTTTTTGGAGCGCAACCCGTTATAAATGCACATGCAAGAAGAAGTGCTATTATTTGCCTAAAAAGTTTCATTTTTTATCTCCTCGATCTGAACAGCTGTCTTTTTTGACGGGATCTTTTGCGGAAAACTCCGTTTTCTTCAGATACTTTCCGATAGTAGCTCCGACAGCAAACGCACCACCGACAAGCAGCATCGAAATAATAACCCAAACCCAAAGAACGGAACGCTCTTTTCGACTAACGGTCGGAGAGGATGCCGATTCGGCATTTTGCGTTGGCAATACGCTTGACAGGGGAGTATTCTCCGGTTCTGCCGTAGCAGGTCGTTCGGTGGGGTCAATCGGCGGCAATGTTTCATCCGGTGCAGGGATCAGTGTGCCGTCTTTTGCGACTGTTGCACCGGCAGCAAGCTGACTTTCGATATTGCCGATTGAAAGTCCGGTAGTGACATGCGCCTTTAGCACATCATCCGTACCTACATATATCAGTTTTGTGGTTGTTTGATTCGTGTAAACGTTGCTGACAGTAATTACATAGATACCTTCATCCGTGTACACTTCGCCGTCCTTTGCAGGTTTATTGAATCGAGTGTCTTCGGTAAGTCCTTCAGCCCCCGTCCTTCGTATTTCCTTTTTGATATCGATGTTAAGGTATCTGGATCTTGCAAGGTCCAGATAAAAACCATTCTCTGTTATTGAGCTGTTTGTAAGCTCCGCACCTGTTGCAACATCAAAAGGATATACCATACAGTTGCCGTTTCTGACGGAGAAACGGAAGAAGATGCGGTAATCGTTATAAGTAGGCAACGGATTCCAACCGAAGATGTTCATGTTGTTTTTACGAATTTCATAATTCAGTGCGACTTCATAGTCACCTTCTTCACACAGTTTGACTTCAACGGCTGCATCTTTTGTTGCGGTTGCAGCAAGATAATTGGTATATATGATTGGGCTTGAGACACTGTTGCGATAGTCCGTATGACGGACAATCAACGTTCCGCGGCCGAAATCCGTTTTTTCAATTCCAAAATACTCATCATAACCGTTTTTGTCATCGTTGATAAGCAATTTATCGTTTCCGTTCAGCTTATCAATGTCCTGAACTAATTCGAACCATAAGGTAACGGTATCTCCGACCGTTTTAAGAAAGACTGGGTCTCCGGTTTTGTTTTCGGTAACACGAGTGTAGCCGTCAACATAAAAACTACCGAGTTTCCAACCGAAATGAGGATCGTCATCTTTAATTTTTTGATTCTGAGAATAACCTGTGTCGTGTCCTGCATTCACCGCTTCACCGAGATAGCGCTTTGTTTCGTTGACGCTTTGTGCGGCGGAATATGGCATAAGTACCGATGCTGCAACAATCAGTGCAGCGATAAAGCACACAGCACGGGACATTTTTTTCACTGTACCCATAACACTCCTCCAAAGAAATAAAACTTTACTTACGGTATTATAGCAGACTATGGCGACTTTTTCAATGCAGATAAATTGAAATGCGGCTTTAAATTCATTTCGGAATTCAATTTCATTCAAGGGTTTGGGTTGCTGCCGCAACAACAAGGGGTTTAGAACACTGTGTTGAGATTAAACAGCAGGCTCCCCGCAGCTTGCTGCGGGGAGCCTGAATACATGCAAAACACATGTATGCGTGCGGATTTTAAGGCAAAGTTTATGCCTTTTTGGTCTGAGCCATAACTTCTGCCGCAAAGTCTTCGGTGCGCTTCTGAAGACCTTCGCCCATTTCGTAGCGGGTGAAGCCGATGACTTCGAACCTGCCGTTGATCATCTGGGAAACGCTCTCATCGGGGTTCTTAACGAAGGGCTGCTCAAGCAGGCAGACTTCCTTATAATACTTCTCGATGCGGCCTTCAACCATTTTTTCAATGATTGCAGCGGGCTTGGGCTTGGGATCGTTCTTTGCCTGTTCGCGGAGAATCTCGCGCTCATGCTCGAGTTCGGCCTGGTCGCAGTCCTCCTTGCGGAGGCAGGTGGGCTTTGCAGCCGCGATTTGCATTGCGACATCGTGTGCAACAGCGGGGAACTCGTTGTTGCTGATCTGAAGAAGTACGCCGATTTTGCCGCCGAGGTGGACATAGGTATCAACGATGCCTTCAACGCGATTGAAGCGGCGGATGGTGATCTTTTCGCCGATCTTTGCAACTGCGCCGTTGATAACGTCGCTGACGGTCTTGCTCTCGTCTTCGGAGAAGGACTGAGCCATCATATCTTCAACGGAAGCGGGATTCTTCTTTGCAACATGCTTTGCAAGGGAAGCAACAAGGTTTTTGAAATCATCGGTCTTTGCAACAAAGTCGGTTTCGCAGTTGACTTCGATGATGACGCCGACGCCGCATTTTTCACAAACGAAGCAGTCAACAATACCTTCTGCCGCAATGCGGGAAGCCTTCTTTGCGGATGCAGCAAGGCTCTTCTCGCGCAGATAGTCGAGAGCCTTTTCAATATCGCCGTCACACTCTTTGAGTGCCTTTTTGCAGTCCATCATGCCTGCGCCGGAACGCTCGCGCAGAGCCATTACGTCTTTAGCGGTGAATTCCATTAAAATATCCTCCTGTAGTTATAATGCAAACGTTGACCAACACGGGAACCGAGCGCGGAACGCCCTGATATTTGCCCGCATTTAATCAATGTTACGTTCAAGCGGAGGAAGCCCGGCAGGCTTCTCCGCGGAAAAATCATGGTTGAATGATTGAACTTAGAAGTTATCTGCTTCGTCGGCAGCATCGTTGTCGATGGTTGCATCAACAGCGGCATCGGTCATCTGTTCGCCCTGCTTGCCTTCGAGGACTGCATCGGCGATCTTGGAAGCGATGAGCTTGACAGCGCGGATTGCGTCGTCGTTGCCGGGGATAACATAGTCAACATCATCGGGATCGCAGTTGGTGTCAACGATTGCAACGATGGGGATACCGAGGTTGCGTGCTTCCATAACGGCGATATGCTCCTTGCGGGGGTCAACAACGAACATGCAGCTGGGCAGTTTCTTCATTTCTTTGATACCGCCGAGGTTCTTCATGAGCTTTTCACGAAGAGCGCAGAGCTGAATGACTTCCTTCTTGGGGAGAAGATCGAAATCGCCGTCCGCTTCCATTTTGTTGATCTGGTTGAGCTTTGCAATACGGGTCTGGATGGTCTTGAAGTTGGTGAGAAGACCGCCGAGCCAACGCTGGTTGACATAGAACATTTCGCAGCGCTTTGCTTCCTGTTCGATGCTCTCCTGAGCCTGCTTCTTGGTGCCGACAAAAAGAACGGTGCCGTCGTTCATCGCAATATCGCGAACGAAATTGTAGGCTTCGTCAATCTTTTTTACGGTTTTCTGAAGATCGATGATGTAGATACCGTTGCGCTCGGTGAAGATGTATTCCTTCATCTTCGGATTCCAACGGCGGGTCTGGTGACCGAAATGTACGCCTGCTTCCAAAAGCTGCTTCATAGAAATAACTGACATAACTAAAACCTCCTGTTTTTATTTCCGCCCCGCACATCATCTTTTCGGAGAACCGCAGAGCGGCACAGCCCCGAAAATCCGCACGGGTGAGTTATTTCATACCGAGCTATTATACCATGGCCGTGAACGGTTTGCAAGCATATTTTGCCCGTCGAAACACCGAAAAACAAATATATTTGAAGTCGGAGGCAAATGTTTGCACGGAAAGCAATGTGCGGATCTAAAACAAGTTAGCTCCGCGAAATGCGGCAAAAATATGTCACAAATATGAAAAAGTAATATCAATACAGAAAAAAGTACACCGTAAGCACAAAAGGACGGTTTTCTGCCAAATTCGGCAAAAGAAAGCAGGTAAATTCAGATGATTAGGTGTTGACAAACTGAAAACAGCGTGATACACTGGATATGTCAAATGAACTGCGGCGATCCTGCACGACTCACAGCGTTTTTTCCCGCAGCAAAATTCAATCACAGAAGCCGATAAATCAGTGCGCAGTCCGTTTTGAAAGGATTCAGATTAAAACACGCGTCTGTATTCAATGTATAATATGTGTACTTGCGGAATGCTGATTTGAAAGACAACACCCGTCGGTGCGTATTTTTGCGTACGGCGGGAATCATCCGACAACGGACCGGGGGGAACGGAAGCGGATGCGGGGTTCGGATTGAGACGTTAAACAAAATATAATGCTGTATTTGCAGTTGCACGGAGCATTAACATTCAGTGCCGTTTCGGTTTCGTTAAGCATGTTTCGCCTGTGCGGAAGCATCATCCGAATGCGGAACGGGCTGATTCAAAAGATTCGCGCGCTGCGGCAGCTTTATACAGTCATGCATGGCTGCATTGCACATGCGGGAACAGGGCAGTTTCCCGATCCCGCCGCGCTGCGAGGCAAGTTTTGCGCCGCAGTGCAGCACATGTGTGCAAAATATTATTAATGGGAGGCACTTATTAATGAAAGAACTCAAACGCATCTCTGCCTTTTTCATGGCAATGCTGATGATGCTGACTGTGTTCTCAGCATTCTCCGTCGTTTCGGCGGAAGGCGAAGCAGCGGGCGGCACGCAGCCCGTTTGGCCGGCGCAGGGCTCCATAAAGCTCGACAAAGACGCCGCCGCAGTTGTAGGCGCGGAGAATCTCTGGGAAATTACCCTCGGCATTCAGGGCAAAAACTTCGAAACAACATCTGACGTTGTGTTGGTTATTGACAATTCCAACAGTATGTACGAAAACAATCGCATGGTGCAGACCAAAGCGGCTGCAAATGCGTTCGTTGATGCACTGCTTACGCAGGACAGCGCGACCCGCATTGCGGTTGTTGTTTTCAACCTCACTGTTAAGCAAACAGGTTTCTACGATTACAGCAACAAGGAAGAACTCAAAGCTTACATCAATGCTGTTTCGCAGAATAAGGATGACGGCGGCACATTCACACAGCTCGGCATCAAGACTGCCCGCGATCTGCTGAAATCCTCGGCTTCAACCGGCCTCAACAAGAACATTGTTTTGCTCAGTGACGGTGATCCGACTGCGAGCTACCGTGTAACAGGCACGGCAACGGGAACGTGTACTTGGCTTTTTGGAACCATTCACAATAATGGGTGTGATGAAAACACCGTAAAAGTTAACGGATGCAATTATAATGAGCAGGCAGGTAACGGAACAAGTGCAGATGATGGCTCAATCACCTTGTTACTTACGTGCAAACACGGTAAGACGAAAACCGAGACTTACACCATTAGCCATTCATATGCCACAATTTGGGAAGCACAGCAGGCCGCAAACGACGGCATGACCGTATTCTCAATTGCGCTTCAGGCCGGAACGACCGGTGAAAACGTTCTTCGCGCTTGTGCAACAAACCCTGCAACGGGCTTCTACGCAATCGCTTCCACCGACAATGTTGAAGAAAAGCTGACCACCGCTTTCACATCCATTGCGGGCAGCATTGCGATCGCTGCAAGCAACGGCGTTGTTAACGATCCCATGGGCGAACATGTTCAGCTCAGCTTCAGCGGCTCCGCTCCCGTTATCACCACCGACAAGGCAGTTTACGATGCCGGCAATGCGGATATTTATATCAGCCAGGGCAGCGCGGTTTATGACGCGGCAACCCGTTCCATCAGCTGGACCGTCGGCAGCGTTCGTGAGGGCGACAACCCCATCATGATGTACAAGGTCGGCATTCTCGAAGGCTACAGCCCCGCAACCGGAGAGGTTCTCGACACCAACGGCAAAACAACTTTCAGCTATAAGAACTACCTCGGCGAGGACACTGTCGGCGATTTCCCGATTCCGAAGGTCACCGTAGGCGGCGGCGCGATACTTGTTCACTGGTATCAGGCCAATTCAAAGGGCGAACCCATCAATGAGCTGGGTCAGACTGTTGAAGGCCCTGCTTATGCAAAACAGGTTAAGCCCGCAGAGTATTTTGCGGTTAACGGTTCAACCGGCCTCAGCTACAACACACCGTACACCGTTGCAAAGACCGATTTTGCAGATTATAACTACTACGGCAGCTACATTGTCAACGACGGCAGTCTCACCGCCGGCGACGCGGCAACCGTAACTCTCACCGCAGCGAACTCCAACCAGCATGTTTGGTTCGCATACACTCAGAGCTTCAACGTGGCGCATGTTCAGTTTGACGAAACCGAAACCAATGCCGTTGTGAAGGAAACCACCACCCACACCGTTGAGCTGTTCAACCTGACTTCCGTTGTTTCGAACGGGTTCATTTACGGCGGCGCATTCAGCGATGCGGCATGTGAAACGGTTCAGACCTTTGAGGAAGGACAGAATGCAACCGCGTTCACTCCCACAGCAGGTGATACCTATTATATCTGGGAAGCGGACGAACAGTTCCTCTCCCCGAAGAACCTCAGCTGCTGGAATCATGTTTCCGCAGCCGATGTTGACGTTACCGGCTTCTACCTTGTGACCCCGGTCGATCGCCTGAATTACAGGGAAGTCGGCTTCATGGTCGGCAGCGAAACTCTTCCCGCAAAGCAGTTCACCGAGACTTATATAACGGGGTCCGGTGCGGAGATCACTCAGGTTCTTACCGGCAACGCGTGCTATGTTTACGACACCGTAAAAGTCGATTTAAACAACGGCACAAGCGATATGTACAGCGTTTCAAGCGTTACCAAAAAGACCCACGGATACCTTGCCTGCTACGGCATGGATAAGAACACCTATTGGCCGAGTGCAGACGCTGAAATCACCTTCACACCCTATTGGATCACCCTTGACGGCGTTAAGGTTGCACCGCAGACCCGCACCGCAAAGTATCTCGGCCAAGGTTCGGATGCTGACGATACCTACAAGAAGTTCCATGTTGTTGAAACTGTTGCAAGCGGCATTGCAAACGCTTTTGTTGACGATGCACAGCAGGAGAACATGCTCGTTCTGATGAACAGCTATTTTGCAAACGGAGCACCAATCAATCCCGTTGATGAACCTGTTCAGGGCAATATCGTCACCGTTCACGACGGCGAAACGCTTTACACCGTTGCGGCGGAGAACAATGCGGTTCAGCTCGACTATATCGGCGTTGAAGGAAAGCTCTTTGCAGGCTGGTTCGCGGATGAAGCATGCACCGTTCCCGCAGACCTTTCGAACATTACCGAAAGCATTGATGTTTATGCAAAGTACGTTTCCGATTCCTATCTCGGGCTTCGCTACTATCGCAACGGATTCTTCAGACTCCGCAGCCTGACCCTCGTTTCCGCAATCGACGGCAGAAATTACGCTGAAACAGGCTTTATCGTTAACGGCGAGAGGATTTCCGTTTCCGATTACAGCACCCGTTACGGTCTGCGCAGTGCGCGCAGCCTGTTCGGCAGGGGCGTTGCCAAGGATGCGCTTGTTATGAGCTGTGATTATGCTTTCGACGGCGTGACCTACGGCGCAAGGCTCAACATCACCCCCTATTGGGTAACTTTGGACGGCACGACCGTTCGCGGCGAAACCCGCACCCTTACCTATAATTGGTACGGAATCACCGAATAAGCTAAAGGAAGGATAATACGCATGAAAAAGTTTGATCCGACCCTCAACACCGTTTTCACCGATGACGGCAAGCCCGTTATTGCTCCCATGGGACAGCCCAGCGGCTCAATCATCGAATCAATCGGTGAGAACCTGAACGTTATGACCCTTGGCGACGGAACTGTTATCTACTTTGATAACTTCGGAAACATCGTCAATCCGTAACATATAAAACCATAATGATTGCATAATTCATGAAATTCATGAAATTCATGAAATCGGTGCAATTGACACGAAGGCGACGGGGCAGATGCTGCTCCGCCGCTTTCAACATAACTGCGGATGCGCACGGACATTGCAAAAGAGCTGAACGGAGGCACGGAACAGGATGGAAAAAATCAATATCGAGCTTGCGGGCATCCCGCTTGAGCTGACGCTCAGATACAAAATGTTCCGCGATAGGTATGCGGATTTTCAAACGGAAAAAAAACCCTGCGCCTGCATTGAAATCACGCCGGAGCAATGCGCCTGCGCCGCACGCGGTTACGAACCGGGAACGCTTCCCGAAAGCGTTGAAGATCTTGAGCTTTGCGCCAAGGCCTGCGCCGCGCTTCTTCCGCACGGGCGGGCAATCATTCATGCGGTTTGCTTCGTGTGGTGCGGAAAGGCATGGCTCATCTGCGCTCCGAGCGGAGTGGGAAAAACAACGCATTATAAGCAGTGGAAACGCCTTTTCCCGAATGAAGTGGAAATGCTGAACGGCGACAAGCCCGTGTTGAAGTTCGAAAAACAGTATGTAACCGTTTCGGCTTCGCCGTGGGCAGGAAAGGAAAACATGCGGCAGCTGCGCACGGCGCCTCTCGGCGGCATTGTGTTTCTTGCTCAGGATAAGCAAAACATAATTAAACGCTTGTCTCCGAAAGAAGCGGGTGTTCGGCTGTTTCTGCAATTCATAATTCCGTGCGACAACGCGGAACAGGTGCGTTTTGCAGCGCAATATACGGAACGTATACTTGAGCGCACGCCGGTTTGGCTGCTCAGGAATCGCGGGGACGGAGCATCGGCCGAGCTTTGCCGAAGGACGCTTGAAAGCGAACTTTGCTGCGCTGACAATTAACGATGCAGTGTTTGGAATCATTCGGCTTTTGAAGGGTGCTTTTGAAGGATAATCGACCGAACGGGGGATTGAGAGTTTATTATGGAATACAGAGTTAATCCGAATGCGGTTTATGTTGAAGTTTGTGATGAATACCTGCTTGTTGCCGTTGGTGAGGCGCGGGGAAAACTGCCGCAGCTCAGGAAACTTTCGGAATCCGGTGCATTTATTTGGCGCGGGCTTGAAAAGGGTCTTGCTTCGGAAAGCATTATTTGCGCTGTCATGCAGGAGTATGAGATTTCTCGTGATGAAGCGCAGTCGGGGTTTTCTGCCTTTGTTTCAACTTTGATGAAAGAGGGTTACATAACCGAATCCGAATGATTTTACACGATTGAAACGCTGAATTAAAACCGAATTTAAACGCAGTTGATTCAAAAAAGCAAGGCGTCCGCCCCGCATATCGGGACGGACGCTGTTTAGCATCGGCCTTATTTGTTTGAATTCCGAAGTCCGTTATGATGCTTATGCATCCGCAACACCGCCGTGCATGTTGCTGAACAGCTGAAGAATCCTGCTGTAAGCTGCATCATCAACAAAGATGAAGTAGTGCAGAGTGCCGGCATCGGAATACTCAATTCCGAGTTCGGACAGAGTGTATCTGTCGATGTAACCGTAATCATCGATGAAACTTTTATCATACATTTCATCGTCAAGCTCACTGTTGTATCTGCCGGAAGCTATCGTGCTGAACCACAAGGACAGAACGTGCTGACCCGGCTCCGGTGTTTTGCTGCGGCTCTGTTCAATGCAATTCAACAGAGTATCGATTGTTTCGCGGTTTACATAAGCCTGCTGCGCAAGCGCCGGAGGATTCATGCCGTCAACATTGAAATAGACAAAATTGCTTTGGAACATGTCATCCAAACCTGAAATCGAGCCGCCGACAATGTTGAACGAGCCGCTTTCAAGTGCGCTGAGCGTTTCATTGAATCCGCGTTTTTTCTCCGTTTTCCTGTTTTCGTAAGAAATAAGCATACGAAGAGATTCGGGAGTGTTTTCATCAACAGCAACAACGCGGCAATAGTTTCCGCTTATGTCGGAAAGCACTGCGAATTGGAAATCGTTGCCGAATACACCGCTTTCCATAAAGTTCCATGGATTCATGAATTCCGCCGAGTCTCCGTCGTCCTCACCGCCGATGCCGAACTGGTGCAACAGCTTGTCGGAATCAAGAGCTTTCAGCTCACGTATAAGCGTGTCATGGAAGCTTGCGTCAAGCCCGTGCGGCAGGGCGACTTTTCCGTTTTCGAATCGGGACAGGTTGACATTGCTTTCAACATAATCCGTGTTCATCAAGAGAATGTCGCGCAGCGTAAACTCTTCGTTCTTCCACGAATAGTCATATGAATCAAGGGAGGCCGGATAATAATATGTCTGCCCGCTTTTAAGCTTTACAGCGAGGGTAACGGTGTTTTCGAAACGGTCTAAGGATCTTATGACGGATGATGGATTGAACAGGGAATGTCCGATTATTTGCGATTCGGATGACGTATACGCATAGGTGGAAATATAATCGAAATCGGCTTTTGAAAGCTGTTCACAGTAGTCAAAAAGCATTTCATCATGAAGCTTCATGCGTTCCGAATCCTTGTTTCCGCGCCAACAGAGCGAGTAAAAGCCCGAAGAAGGAATCAATCCGCCCTGCACGGTGACGTATTCGATATTGCTTGCGCGAATTTCGATTTTTTCGGAGACTCTTGTCATTGCCGCCGAGCAAAGCAGAACGATTGCGACTCCCGCAAGCACGGCGGGGAAGAACATCAGCCGCTTTACTGCGGATTTGAAGCTGCGGAGTGTGATCCAGCTGAACCCGAAATACACAACAACTCCGACAATTGCGGGCGCGATGAGATGATTCCATGCAATTTGGGGACTGCCCGAATAAACATCGGGATAGAACACATCATTCGTGAACATGAGCGATGCGGTGAGTGCAAAGCCGATGCTTATCAGAACGTGGATCCAGCGGGTTCTTGCAGGTTTGCCCGCTGTTTCCGCCTGCGCATTGACAAAAGCGAAATATGCAGCAATCAGAACCGCCGCACAGCACAGAACGCGAACAAGACAGTTCAAAAATGTTGACGCGGCAGGGCTGACGGGGAACAGCAGCTCCGTAAACGTGAAGGCTGATTCGGTGTTGTTCATGAGCGCATTATATGCAATATTCGGCAGAAGAAGACAGACGAACGCAAGCACAATGGTCGGGAAAGTACGTGTGGACAGCGAAAAAACAAGCACAAAGCCGCCGAACAGCGTCAATCCGCGAAGCAGGGATTCGCCGATCGCCTCCGCAACCATGGCGAAACTCGGAACAAGGACGGATGAGTTGGAAATTGTTGAAACAAGGCTGCCGACGAATGCTCCGAGAATGTTTGCGGCGGTGCAAATGCCCGCCCACGCAAGCATTGCGGTGAAGGCCGAAATGAGCATGGTTCGTTTTGCGACAGGAATGCTTCCGCGGAAATCCCATGCGGAGCGGACCAGGTGCTTCACAACAAAAACAAATCCGGCAACAAAGCAGAAAAGACTGACGTAACTTACGGCGGAAGATTGGATATACACATTTGCACCGTAGAGCAGCATTGACAGAAGGTTTTGCGTAATCCCGAAAAACGACAACATGGATGCAACAAATTCGATCGATGCAAATACGATTCCCGTGGTTGAAAACTCCCTCAGCATTTCGCGGCAGTAGGATTTGCTGAAAAACGGAACGCGATTCTTTCTCATGGTTGGATTCTCCTTATTTGATTTCATCAAAATTGTAGCCGAGGGAAGACAGTTCATATGTGAAAACTTCCTCGATTGATAAGGGAAGCATATCCATTATCAGCGGCTTCAACGCTTCGATTTTTGCCGAGGTTTCGGCTGCTTCGCCGCGCACAAGAACGTATACAATGCTGCCTTGCTTGGTGAAAGAAAGCAGTTCAACATCCTTGAAGTCCTCCGGCGTAACCTGTCTTGCGAATGCAAGCTGAACCTTAAACAGCTGTGATTTAGCATCGGCAAGGTCGTTTTGAAAAACGATTTTACCCTGATACAGCATTGCAAACCGATCGCAAGTGTCCTCAAGTTCGCGCAGGGAGTGACTGGTCAGAATGACGGTTGAACCGAAGTCACACATATCGCGATAAATAAGGCGTTTGGCAATGTTGCGCGCAATCGGATCCAGTCCGTCAAAGGTTTCATCAAAAAGAAGAACATCCGCATTGCAGCTCAGCGCAAGCACCGTCTGCACCTGCCTCACCATACCTTTGCTCAGGGAACGAACGCGGCGTTTTTTATCGAGCTTAAAAATGTTGAGCAGCGCATCAAACTTTTCAAACGAGAACTTGGGATAGCATGAAGCATAAAAATTTGCCATGCGTTCGATCGTTGCCCCGCCTCCCGTAAGGTGCATTCTGTCCGGAACAAAAACGAGGTGCGTTTTTGCGGCGGGATTGTCATAGACCGGTTCATCGTTAATGAGCACGGAACCGTCATCCGCAGTGTAAATTCCCGCAATTATGCGCATAAGAGTGGATTTACCCGCACCGTTCGCCCCGACAAGCCCGAATATGCTGCCCTTTGGAACAGAAAAACTGACTTTGTCCAATGCTTTGAGTTCGCCAAAGTTTTTTGAAAGGTCGGTTACTTTAATCATATGTCATTTTTCCTCCGTTTGGTTGTTTTCGATAATGTTTTCATCATAGGCTTTGTTCACTGCGTTGATAACATCCGCCCTGTTGAAACCTGTCAGCTTAAGCTCACGGGAAAGTGCGGTTATTTCGTCAAGAAGTTTGCTGCGTGCTTCGTGCAATCGCTGCATTGCGTCCGGCGAAACGAACCTCCCGCTGCCGGGAACGCTGTAACAAAGTCCGCGCCGCTCAAGTTCGGTATAAGCCTTTTGAAGCGTGTTCGGATTCACGGAAAACTGCACCGACAATGCGCGCACGGATGCGACGGGCGAATTGGGTTTCAGCTCGCCTGTAAGTATTTCTCGCTCAATGCCGTCTATGACCTGTTCATAAATCGGTGTTCGAGAAAATTTATCAATCTGCAAAAAGTCCACCTCCGTTCGTACTGAATCAGTTGCCACAACTGTGCTATTGATTATAATACAGCAGCGACGGTTTTGTCAACGCCTTTTTCAAAAAAAGGTAATCCTGCAAAATTTCCCGGGAAATACATTGAATTCATCACTTATTAAGTATTCATGTGCGATTAGGCGGCAAAAAAATGCGAAAAATGAGTGCAGAATTCGAATATTCTGTGACAAAAGTCGAAAAATTACGATATGAGTTTGGAAATGGGTTGAAATGAAGCGCGAAATATGCTAAAATAATCGGTATGTTTGCGAAAATTCTATTTTCGGAGGAGTTGCTTGTGAACAAGCTTTGCAGGCGCGCACTGTGTGCGATAACAGCATTGCTGTTTGTGCTCTGCTCTCTGCCTGCCGGCGCAAGAACCGAGACGGAAGCGGGCGGGATTACTTCATATGCAGAGGATTCAAACGGAGTTGTTGAATACGAGATCAAGCCCCGACATTCGGATGGGGTAACTTTGGAATACAGCGAAACGGTTCTGCGCGGCAACCTGCATTCAGGTGTTTTCACGTTTGCGGAAACAAAAACGGTGACGCTTGTTGCAAGGTTTGCGGAGGGCTGGAGCTATAACGATAAATACAGCGTGTTCTTCCCAAGCAATCCGGCGCGAAGAACGATATTGCTCAACAGCGATGCGAGCATACGTTTTTCGTTTTCCGCAATCGCAGGGGAGAGCGTGGCATTCTCTGACTTATATCTCTTGGGAATTTATGCCGCAGTTGAATCCCTTCCGCGGCTGGATATCACAACCTTAAACGATTTTTCGCTTATCGGCAAGGATAATTGGGTGTCTGCAAATTTCAGTTTGACTCTCGGAACGAAAAAGTATTCAAGCGGCGAGTTCAGCGGCTCGGGCTATGTTAAGGGGCGCGGAAATCTGTCTTGGACGCAGCCGCAAAAGCCCTATTCGATTAAGTTGGAACAAAAAACATCGCTGCTCGATATTCCTGCAACAAAGCGGTATGCAATCGTTGCAAGTTACTCGGATCCTTCCCTGATGCGCAATCTTGTGACATACAAAGCCGGTGCATTGCTTTCGGGCATGGACTATGTTCCGAAATGCGAATTCGTTGACGTTTATTTTAACGGAGAATACAACGGAATTTATATCCTCATAGAACGTCCGGGCATTGAAAGCACAAAAATCGATATTGACGAAGCGAATGAGAGCGATATAACGGGCGGTTATTTCATCGAAAAGGATATTGCGATGAAGGTTGATTTTGCACGGGATATGTGGTTCGACTGTCCGTATTGGGCGAATCAGACGCAGGATTATTTCGTGCTTAAACAGCCGGAACCCGCTTCATCCGAACTCACGGCGCGAATGCTTGAATACCTTGAGGAACACATGAAGAGCGTTCATAATGCCGTGATGGGAATAAGCGGCGAAGATTATCAAAAATACATTGATGTCGATTCATGGATAGATTACATTATTATTCAGGAAATAACAAAGAATATCGACGGTAATTTTAAAACAAGCTGTTACCTGTATAAACAGAGTCAGGACGACAGGCTGTACATGACCGCAATATGGGATTTTGATATTGCGTTCGGGCTGACGGCATTTAATAATGCCAGTGCGGAACACAATGATGTTGAGGACTGCGTCGGCGGAAGAGGACCGGTCGGGTTCATTGCGATAAACAGTTCCGCTCCGTGGTTCAACGCATTGTATCACAACTATCCGGATTTTCAGGCGCGGTTCAAACAGCGCTACAAAGAATACCGCAGCACGTTGATTCCCGAGTTTTTTGCACTTATCAACGAACAGGCGGCATATTTGTACAATTGCACTGCCGCAACCGAAGAAAAATGGGAAAAGAACTTTGACCACGGCGTCAATTTTCTCACCAATTGGCTTACGGGACGAATTGAATGGCTGGATTCTCAATTGCTCGACGGACAGAGCGGAATTACCGATCTTAATTATGCTTTGAACGTTCCGGGCGGCTCACTTGAGTTCACATCCGGGACGGATGATCCGTTTGTCGGCAGCACGACAGTTTCAAGAGGCATGGTCGGCAACACCGTTGTCGGCGGACGCATTGCTGCCGTAAGCTCGAATGCGGGTGAAAACAATTCCGAAAGCGATTTGCGTCTGACAGTGACGATGAAAGCGGGGGACACGCTGAGTTTTGATTACTGCGTCAGCAGCGGGGTTGACACGGACAGGTTTATCTGCACCGTCGGAACAAAGGTCTTGATGAAGATATCGGGCGAAACGGGATGGACGAAATACATTTTCACCGCACCGATCGACGGAAGGTATTGTTTCCGCTGGAGCTATGAAAAGGGAAACGACAAATCGGCGGGTGTTGATGACTGCGCTTATATTGACAACGTTGAGTTGAAAGCCGTGGGGCTGGATGCCTCTCGCGGGGATGTGAACATGGACGGGAAAATTACCCTTTC
>ERZ773178.2356-NODE-2356-length-17809-cov-15.149600_pt1 | contig 17809 bp, 10 predicted proteins | sample MGYA00580533_ERZ773178 | MGnify/ENA primary metagenome ERZ773178 (study PRJEB29015, sample SAMEA2737859) | human gut metagenome | biome: human gut; feature: human-associated habitat; material: faeces | place: China | collected 2012 ...
CGGGGGAAGGTGGCGCGTAGCGCCGGATGAGGGCGCAGACTGGCAGTGCTTTCCCGCAGCGCCGCCGCTTCCGCAGGAAGCAGGCGCTGCAAATGCAGTTGACCGTTACGACCCCACCCGTGAAAATGCAAAGCCGGAGCGTCCGCAGACGCTCCGGCTTTGCTCTATTAAAAATATTCTTTCCGCTATCTATGCGCAGAGCAACGCGGAGCGCATTTAAATCGTTTTACCGCGCATCCCGGTTGGCGTTATACTCGTCCATGGAAACATAGTGGTCGAGGATATGGATGCCCTTCAGGCGGTTCGAGGAGAAGCCGGTGGGGGCGTACTGCCCCTCCCACAGGTTCAGCCGGGTGGCGATGTAGGGCGGCACCGGCAGGCTGAGCGGGATGACCAGCGCATTCTCGATGAGGTACGCCTCGGCCTCGGCAAAGGCGGCGTACCGGGCGTCGAGGTCAGCGGTGATGGCCTTGGCCTTTTCTACCATGTCCATGTAGGTCATGACATAGTCGGCGGTCTCGCCGGTGATGATGCCGTCCTCTACGCCGGTGCGCAGAAAGGCGTAGCAGGTGCCCCGGTCGCCCGCCTCCTGATAGAAGGGGTACACCTCGGTCTCAGGGTCGGAGTAGTCCGCGCCCCAGTAGTAGGACATGAATTCGTAGGCACCCGCGCGGCGCACTGCGTTCAAAAAGTTATCGGACGGCCCCTGCGTAATAATAATATCCACAAAGTCGAAACCGTCGTTCAATACGCCCTCTACCTGCTGCTTGAACACCTGACACTGCTTGTCCCAGTCCACCACGGCGGGGTTGTAGGGGTACTGCACCTTAATGGGAAAGGTAGCCCCCCCAGCGGTCAGCTCCTGCACGGCGGCATCGCGGTACTGCTTGGCGGTGGCTTCGTTGAAGTGGTCGGTCACCTTGGCAAGCGCGCCGCATTCCGTATAGTCCACGCCCTTGCTGTCCGCGCAGAAGGAGGGCGGGGTGATGGTGTGCAGCTTGTAGTTTTCGTACCCTTCCGGCGCGGTGACCGCCAGCGTAACGGCGGGGTTGATGGCGTACAGGAACGCTTTGCGGAAGTTGGTGCTGTTCACCGCTTTGGCCCAGTTGTCCGGCTGGTACTGGGCGTCCACGCCGGTGGTGTTCCAGTTGGAGAACTGGTGGGCGTAGGGCAGGAAGTTGAAGAAGTAGAAGTAGCTCTTGCCGGTCTCCGGGCGCTCCATGGACACCATATCCTTTGTGGTGTCGTCTGCCAGCCAGCTGTCCAGAATGTCCGAGCTGATGGTGGCCTGGTCAATCTCGCCGCGCCGCACCATCTCCGGGCCGCTGATGAGCGCCTCCTGATTGTAGATGTAGCGGACGGTGTCGATGTAAACATTGTCCTTATCGTAGTTTTCGGGGTTTTTCTTCATCACCCAGCTTTCCAGCGGGGTGTACTCTGCCAGATAGAACGCGCCGCAGCTGCAGGCGGTCTCGGCGCTGGTGCAGAACTGGTCGCCCAGCTCTGCCAGCATGGGGCCGTAGGCAGGCTCAAAGGGGGCGTAGTTCAACAGGCTCAAAAAGCCCGGGAAGTCGTAGTTCAAAGTATAGGTCAGGGTGTGCTCATCCACGGCACAAATGCCCACAGAGGAAAAATCCACAGCAGGGCAGGTGGTGGTGCTGCCGTCGGCGGCGGTCACGGTGACGGTGCCTGCGGCGTCGATGGTGTAGGTGGTGCCGTCCTCGGCCACGGTGCCATTCTGGGCGTTGTTGCGCCAGACGCAGTAGTTATAGTAGTCCTCAGCCCCGGCCACATAGGGGGTGACCAGGCTGGCGGTGCCGGAGGCGTAGTCCGGGTTTAGCAGATAGGCCAGCGCGTCCACAAAGTCCTGCGCGGTCACGGGGCCAAGCACCGCGCCGGTATAGTCCACCCAGTTCTCGTCCCGCAGGTGGAAGGTCCATGTCAGGGTGTCGGCGTCCCAGTCCCAGCTGGTGGCAAGGCCTTCGCGGATCTTACCGCGGCTGTCGTACTCCACCAGTGTGTCCACGCAATGGGTGCCGTGGTACAGGTCCGGGTCGGCAGAGCAGATGAGATAATTCAGGGTGGCGGGCTGGCGGGCGTACAGCACAGTGTAGGTGGTGCTGTCGCCGGTTGCGGCAGTGCCGCCCGCAGCGGAGCCGCCGCAGCTGCTCAGCAGCCCGGCAGCAGCGGTGGAAAGGGCTGCCGCGCCGCCTGCCTTGAGGAACTGACGGCGGGAAAAAGCATGATGCATCATAAAAAACCTCTTTCGCTCTTTGTAAAAAAAGAGGCAACGGAACCACATCCGTTACCTCTCTGTAACAAGTCCATCGGCTACCAACGGTAACTTTAAGCCCAGTATAGCATTGTTTGGGTGCAACGTCAAATAGTTTCCACCGGGCTGCCGGTCTGCGCCCTCATCCGGCTGCTTCCGTTGGTCGCAGCCACCTTCCCCCGACCGGGGGAAGGCTTTTGCACGCCCGGAAGGTTTTTCATTGCGCCTAATGCTTTAGCAACGAGCCTAACGGCGTGCGCCCTCTCAGTCGAAGCCTACGGCTTTGCCAGCTCTCCCAAAGGGAGAGCCAAGAGCACTGCCGGAAACATTCTTATTACACCTAATGCTTTAGCAACGAGCCTAACGGCTTGGCTCTCCCTTTGAGGAAAGACTTCCCCCGCTCCGGGGGAAGATGTCACCGTAGGTGACAAAAAGGGGAATCTGGCGCGGGAGCGCCTGAGAGGGCGCAACTCGTCAGCCCTGCCCCTTATTATTCGGAGCGCGGCGCTTCGAGACTGGGCGCAGCCACATTGGCAGGGGTTGCGCTCTGCCCGGCAGGGATGGTATCGGGCAGGGCAGTGGCGGCGGTCTCCGCAGTCTTTACGGCAGCTTCGGCGGCAGTTTCTGCCGTAGCTTCGGCAGCGTTTTCCGCTGCCTTGGCGGCTTCCTCGGCGGCCTTGGCGGCACGCTCGGCCTTCAGCTGTTCGGCGCGCAGACGCGCTTCCTCCTGCCGCTTCTGGGTGCGCGCCTTGATGCGGCACACCGAGCACAGTCCCTCGGCGCTGTCCGGGGCAATGGGCTTGCCGCACTGCTTGCACAGGGTCTTGGTGCACTTGTGCAGCACCACGGGGCCAAGGGTGGTAAGCTGGTACAGCTTCATGCCGTCAAAGCCCTTGTTGGAGCACACGTTCATGCACACGCCGCACTCGCTGCACTTCCACGGGGTAAGCACCATACGGGTCTGGCCGTTTGGCATCTCCTCAAACTTCAAAGCGTTGGCGCGGCAGGCTTTTTCGCACCGGCCGCAGCCAAAGCAGTTGTCGGTGAATTTGGGCATATAGTAGCCGTACTGCAGGGGCGTTTCCATGGCGGCTTTCAGCTGCTTTGTGCGCTGGTGCAGCAGCAGACGGAAGTCCACCCCGCTGTCCTCCTCGCTGCGCAGACCGGGCAGCATTTGCAGCAGCTTTTTGGTGCCGCTCTTGGAGCCGTGGCTCACCTGTTCCAGCATCTCGCGGCGGGTCAGCTCCTGCACATGGTATGGGTACTCCTTTTCCTCGTAGGCCAGCGAGAACCGCGCTTCAAACATCGGCTGACCGAAAAAGTCCACAAGGCGGGTCAGCTCCTTGCGCAGCTGCTCGGCGCACAAGTCGTTCTCGCACTGCCCGCAGGGGGTCAGATCCAGCACGATCTTTTTGTTCAGCGCCAGATACGCCAGCGCCTCCCACGAGAGGGCACAGATGCAACTGCGCACCACGGTGTTCTTGCGGCTGGACTTCTCACAGCCGATCCAGATGGTATCGTTGTCGGAATCCGCAGCGGCGGTATCCCGCTGCACCTGCTCGGGCGAAGGCGCAATGCAGCCGCTGCGGCAAGCGGAAACGCACAGCCCGCAGTCGGTGCAGGGGTCCCAGTCCTTGACGAGGTTCGGGCGGGTAAAGATCTCCTCGCCGTATGGGCAGATGTCCTTGCAGGTCGTGCAGGGCTTGCGGTGAGGGTGCAGGTTCCAGCACTGGCGGCGGTTGATCTCGGGATGGCTGGTCTTCATCAGGGCATCCATTGCAGTTCTGGTAAAAAAGCCCATGGTCTTACTCCTTTTCCACAACAGAGGTAAGGGCGGCGTGGTCGAGCAGGAAACGCTGCACCTTCTGGTTGGTCACGGCGGCGGCGATGGCGTCCCGGCTGAGCACCTTGCGGATCTCCTCCTCCGGGGTGTCGTGCAGCTTGGAAAGGCGGGCGATCTCGGCGTCCACCTCCTGCTGGGTCACGGTGATCTTTTCGGCTTCGGCAATGGCGCGCACTGCCAGCAGTGCCCGCAGCTGGCGCTCGGCTTCCTTGCGGTAGCCCTCCCGCACCTGCTCCGGGGTCAGCCCGGCGCTCTTACAGTAGAGCTCCATGGTCATCTGGCTCTTGCGCAGCCGCTGGCGCAGCTGGGTCATCTGGTACTCGGCGTTCTGCGCCAGCAGCTCTGCGGGCAGCTCCACGGTCAGGTTTGCGCCTGCCATATCCAGCAGCGCCGCCCCGGCAATGCGGTCGGCGTTGGCTTCGTGGGAAAGGCGTTTTTTCTCCCGCAGGCTCTCCCGCAGGGCTTCCAGATCGTCAAAGCCCAGCGTCTTGGCAAAGGCATCGTCCACCGGGGGCACCTGCTTGCGCTCTACCGTGTGCAGGCAGAGCGCAAACTGCGCCGTCTTGCCGGAAAGCTCCGGCACCCGGAAGTCGGCGGGGTAGGTGAAGTCGAAGCGGAAAGTCTCGCCCGCGCAGTGGCCGTACACCGCTTCCTCAGCGGCGGGCATCAGCTGCCCGGTGCCCAGCACTACGGTCACATTTTCCATCCGGCTGTCCGGGATGGGCGCCCCCTCCAGAAAGCCCTCGAAATCCAGCGTGACACGCATCCCACGGGCGGCGGGGTCGCCGGTGGGCACAAAGGGCGCGTGCACCCGCGCCATGTTGGCGATATCCGCGTCCACGGCCTTTTCCGATACCGGGCGCACCCGGCGGGTGAAGGCAAGCCCCTTGTACTGCCCTAAGGTGGCAGCGGGCATGGTGTTTGCAGTCTGTTCCATAGTCGAACACTCCTTTTATATAGCAAAGCGGCGTTACAGCCTGCGGGCGGCCAGCCAGCTTTCTGCAATCTCGGAGAACATCTCCGGGTACTGGGCATCTTCTTCTTTAAAGGCGCTCAGGTAGTATTCCACCTCGGCGCGGGTGGGGCTTGCGGTGCGCCGCCATATCGTAAAGGTGGTGCCGTTGCCCATATCAAAGGTGGCTTCCTGTGTAAAGTATTCGTCCCGCACCGCAAGGAACCTCTCGTTCAGCTTGTGGGACATCTCGCCGTTGCCCACAAAGGTCTGGGGGAAGGGGTCGGCGGTAAGGACGTATTTGGCCTCGAAGAACTGCATGGGGAAGTTGTGGGTGCCCGGCACCGAGAAACCGAAGGCCAGCTTATCGTTGATGGGCATTTCGGGCAGAAGGCAGTTCTTGAAGTGATCCGGGCAGTACAGCATATCGTGGGGGATCATGTAGCTGATCTCACCCTCGGCGCAGTGGGTGTCGATCCAGTTGGCAATGGCCTTGATCTGCGGCAGATCCTTGCGGTCGTAGATCAGCTTGTCCAGCCGGACGAACTCCGACGCCGCCTTGAGGGGGAAGTGATCCACCAGAAAGCCCGGCATCGCCACAACGGTCAGCGGAGAGCAGCGCACCGAGACGGCAAACACCAGCGTGAACACCCAGTAGAAAAGCTTGAGGTCCCGGTGCTTCTGGATGCCCTCCACCAGCGCCGCTGCGCCCAGCAAAAACAGGAGGAACCACCCCGGCAAAAACAGCAGCATCTGGTGAGAGCCGGTGTTCTGAATGCGGGTGAACAGCAGCATGCTCAGCAGGATCTCCAGCCCGGCAAGGCAGGGCAGCGCGGGCATTTTGCGCTTTTTCAGGCTGAACCACAGCCCCATGCCCACGAGCACAAGGTTCATCAGACCCATGCGCCAGAACTGCAGGCTGATCTCGGCTGCAAAGCCGCCGCCGTTATAGTAGGAATAGCGCTCGGCGTAGCTGTAAGCGAGGATGCGGCTGACCATCGGCCACAGCAGGATCAGCATGGCCACCATGCTCATCAGGCCGAACAGCACGAGGTTGCGCACCTGCAAAAGCGCCTGCTTTTTCTGCCCGGCGCGGGCAGTGCGCGCGCTGCTTACCAGCACCAGCACCGCGTAGGCAAAGTAGTAGCCCACCACAAAGTATAAGTACCACCGGCGGGAGAGGATGATGGCTGCCGTGGCGGCAAACAAAAGGCAAAAGCGCACCGGCTCCAGCTTTTCAAACCGGAAGTCCAGCGTGAGCAGCAGGATGCTGAAGCCGAAGATGAGGCCGAACCAGTCCGGCTGGCTGAGCATGGCGCTCATGCGCAGCCACGGGTAGGTGACCATCCACGTCATGCCGATGAGGAAGTACCAGAAGCGGTTTTTCACCCGCAGCATCTGCCCCACCTTGATGGTAAGCCCCGCCAGCAGCACCAGCAGCATGGGCAGGATGCTGAACACCTGACAGAAGGCAAAGCTGTCGCCGGTGCGGTCGCTCAGGCAGAAGGGAAACTCCAGAAACAGGGTGATGAAGTTGGTGTAGTCCTCGGCAAAGGAGCCGAAGATGAACCGGAAGCCCGCCGCCGGGCTTTGCAAAAAGGCGGCTTCGGCGCTGTACTGCTTGCTGATATAGTTAAAATAATCCCAGATGTAAACAAAGCTGCGGCGACCAAGCGCCCAGAAAAAATAGACCAGCGCCGCCGCCCACAGGCCAACAATGATTGCTTTGTGGAACAGGTCGAACTTTACCCCCGCTACCCGCAGCACCAGCAGCACACAGGCAAACAGGGCAAGGTTGCACCACAGGCTCACCAGCGGGAAAAAGAACTTACTGCCGGGCGCAGCCAGCGCAAAAACAGCCAGCAGCACCGCCGCTGCAGCCAGCACCAGCGCAGTTTTCGCCGCAGCGGAAACGCGGGGCTTTGTGATAGTATCGGTCATGGAACAAGACCCTCCTTGCAAAGTTTCACATTCTACAGTATAACAACTCCCCGGGGCACTGTCCAGCACCCCGGCGGCGAAAAATGCAGAATGTCCCGCCGCTTTCAAAGCAGACGGGACATTTTTGCATAAATATTACTTATCGGAAACTTCCGCAGCGGTCTTAGCAGCCTTTGCCGCCTTGCGCTTTTGCGCCAGCGCCCTGTTGGCGCTCAGGCGGGCGGCGTCCGGGTTCGGGGCTTCCGGGGACAGCCGCAGCAGATAGCTGCCCATGGCGGGCAGGTCCAGCGTCAGGGTGTAGTCCCTGCCGAACACGCCGCCGTCGGTGGTGTGGAAGTTCTGCTTGCGGTGCGCCTTGTGCACGCCGCCCCAAGTGCCGGCCTCGGTGTCCAGCACCAGCTCTGCGCTGCAGGGGAATTTAAGATACAGGGGGAACTTTTTGTGGGCGTGGTCCTGCGTGTTCATCACGCAGAGCAGGTTCTGCCCACACCCCTTGCGCAGCCATGCGTACACGCCCTCGGCGCAGCTTTCGTTTGCCACCCACTCAAAGCAGTCCGGGTTGTATTCGCCATCGTAGAGGGCGGGCTCGGAGGCGTAGATGCGGCAGAGGTTTGCAAAGTACTTCTGGAAGGCATCGTGGAAGGGGTATTCCAGCAAATTCCAGTCCAGCTCCCGCTTTTCGTCCCACTCCCGGAAGTGTGCCAGCTCGTTGCCCATAAAGTTCAGCTTTTTGCCGGGATGGGTGTACATATAAAAATACAGGGTGCGCAGCTGGGCGCATTTTTCCGCGTAGCTGCCCCACAGCTTGTCAATGATGGTTTTTTTGCCGTGCACCACCTCATCGTGGCTCAGCGCCAGCAGATACAGCTCGTTGTAGAAGTAGTGCATACTGAACAGCAGCTTGCCGTAGCAGCCCGGGCGCTCGCCGAAGGGGGTGGCAAAATAGTCCAGCGTGTCGTGCATCCAGCCCATGTCCCACTTGTAGTCAAAGCCCACGCCCTCGTAGCGGGTGGGGGCGGTCACCTTTAAAAAGTTGGTGGAGTCCTCCGCCATGTAGATGCCGGTGGGCCAGCGCTCGTTCAGGCCGTGGTTCAAACTGCGCAAAAAGTTCACCGCGCCCTGATTTACGCCGCGGTTGGGGTCGCCCTGCCAGTACAGCGCCCGGGAGATGGCGTCCATGCGGATGCCGTCGCAGTGGTACACGTCCATCCACAGCCCGGCGGCGCTGCTCAGAAAGCTGCACACCTCCCGGCGGTAGTAGTTGAAGTTGCAGGTGCCCCACTCGCTCTGTCCCACGTCGCTGTCGTACTCGTACAGGTAGGTGCCGTCAAACTTTGCCAGCGCGTCGGCGTTGGCGGCAAAGTGCACCGGCACAAAGTCCATGATGACGCCAATGCCCATGCGGTGGCAGGCATTGACAAAGCCCGCAAACTGGGCGGGGGTGCCGTAGCGGCTGGTCACCGAGAAATAGCCGGTGGTCTGGTAGCCCCAGCTGCCGTCAAAGGGGTGCTCGGCCAGCGGCAGCAGCTCCACATGGGTAAAGTGGTGCTCCAGCAGCCACGGGATCAGCTCCCGCGCCAGCTCCTCATAGTTGTACCACCCGTCCGAGCCGTCCGGCTGGGTGGTGCCGGGCTTATGCTTCCAGCTGCCGGCGTGCAGCTCGTAGATGTTCAGCGGGCGGTTGCGGCATTTGTCCCGCCGCTCCATCCACGCGGTGTCATCAAAGGTAAAATCCAGCTTTGTCAGCTTGCTGGCGGTGCCGGGGCGCAGCTCGGTGGCAAAGGCGTAGGGGTCGCTGCGCATCACGGTACTGCCGTCCGCGCCATGCACGCGGTATTTGTACAGATCTCCCTCCGCAAGGCCGGGGATAAAGGCGCTCCACACGCCGGTGTCGGCTTTTTCCATGGGCACGCCGCGCTCCCAGCCGTCAAAGCCGCCGCACACCTCCACGGCGGTGGCACCGGGTGCCCACACGGCAAAACGCCAGCCCTCGGCGCCGTTTGGGTCGGTGCAGGGGTGCGCACCCAGAATACGGTAGGCATCGAAGCAGTCGCCACTGAAAAACGTGCGGGGGATCACAGGGTAATTCATGCAAAGATCTCCTTACTTCTCTATGTTGACCGGCGGTGTGCGCCGGTTGATACAAGGCTGTTTGGGCAAACTATCCAAGAAAAACGGCTGTTTACCGGCATGATAGCCGATAATCTTAGCGAATCTTGACAAAAATCGGCAAATTTTCACATATTTGCCAAATCTTGTGGTATACTGTTGCTACTGCCGTGCAAGCGGCGCAACTTTTTAAGCAATAGAACGGGAGCGAATGATCATGGCTTGGTATGACGAAGCAGTATTTTATCACATTTATCCGCTGGGGCTGTGCGGCTGTGCGCACGAAAACGACGGCCAGCCCACCCCGGGCGCTTTTGCAAAGCTGGAAGCATGGGCAGCCCACGCGGCAAAGCTGGGCTGCACGGCCATCTACATCGGCCCGCTGTTCGAGAGCGGCTCCCACGGTTATGATACCATCGACTACCGTCTGGTGGACCGCCGCCTTGGCACCAACGAGGAGTTCAAGGCCTTTGTGGCAGCCTGCCACGCCCGCGGGCAGCGGGTCATCGTGGACGGCGTGTTCAACCATGTGGGCCGCGATTTCTTCGCGTTCCAGGACCTGAAGGCGAACCGCGAGAACGCCCGCTATAAGGACTGGTTCTGCGATGTGAACTTCTGGGGCAACAACGAGTATAACGACGGCTTTTCCTACGGCAACTGGGGCGGCTACAACCTGCTGGTCAAGCTGAACCAGCGCAACCCGGAGGTGCAGCAGTACCATTATGATACCGTCCGCTTCTGGGTGGAGCAGTTCGACATCGACGGCATCCGTCTGGACGCAGCCGATGTGCTGGATTTCGACTTCATGCGCGGGCTGCGCCGTCTGGCAAACGAGGTAAAGCCGGAGTTCTGGCTGATGGGCGAGGTCATCCACGGCGATTACAGCCGCTGGGCAAACCCGGAAATGCTGCACTCGGTCACCAACTACGAGCTGCACAAGGGCCTGTGGAGCGGACACAACGACCATAACTATTTTGAAATTGCCCACACCATGCGCCGGCTGCAGGGGCTGTGCCACGACACCCGGCTGTATCTCTTCTCGGATAACCACGACGTGGAGCGCCTGCCCAACAAGCTGCGCAACAAAGAGCACATCCGGCATATCGCCATTCTGGTGTACAGCCTGTGGGGCATCCCGTCCATCTACTACGGCTCGGAGTTCGGCATCGAGGGCAAAAAGGAGTGGGGCAGCGACTGGCCGCTGCGCCCCTGTCTGGAGCTCAGTGACTACGCTGATGCAGAACGTACAAATCCTGTTACCAGTGTATACAAAGCGCTGGGGAAATGCAAGGCTGAGTTGCCGGAAATGACCTACGGCGAGGTAAAAGAATTGCAGCTCACCACCCAGTGCTACGCCTTTGCCCGGGTGCTGGACGGCAAGGCCGTGGTGGCGGTGCTGAACAACGGCGATACCCCCGCACAGCTGGAGTTCCAGCTGCCGGTGGAAACCGCCAAGGTCACCGACCTGCTGGCGGACACCGTGGGCGCACAGGAGGTGCTGGTCTCTACCGAGTGGAACCGCATGAAGGTGCAGCTGCCCTCCAATTACGCCACCCTGCTGCGGGTAGAATAAAGCAACGCCTGCGGCGTGACCGGAGCGAAAGCCTTTACCCTTTGGGGATAGGTTTCCCCCGTCCGGGGGAAGCCTTTTTTCGGAAGCCTGCGGTTGGAATAACCTTGCACATTGCGCTGCGTTTTGCTACAATAAGGAGAGAAAAGTCGTTTTACGGAAAGGAAGCCTGACCCTCTATGAATGCAGCACAGCGCAGAGAATGCATCCTGACCCGGCTGAACAGCGCCGGTGCCCCCTTAAGCGCCAGCACACTGGCGGCAGAACTGGGGGTGTCGCGGCAGATCGTGGTAGGGGATGTGGCACTGCTGCGTGCCGGTGGGGCGCAGATCGATGCCACCCCCCGGGGCTACCAGCTGCACCCGGCGGAAAAGGGCTATACCGGCATTCTGGCCTGTGTGCACCGCACGCAGGAGGAGATGCGCCGGGAGCTGTACACCGTGGTGGATCAGGGCGGCACGGTGGTGGATGTGGCGGTGGAAAACAGCCTTTACGGCGAGATCCGCGCCACGCTGAACCTGTGCAACCGGTACGATGTGGACAACTTTATCCGTCAGGCAGCGGATGCGCCTGAAAGCCTTTTGAGCCGCATGACCGGCGGCGTGCACCTGCACACGTTGCGCTGCCCGGACAAGGACACCTTTGCCCGCATCCGCGCTGCTTTGGAGCAGCAGGGGCTTTTGTACCGCAAGGAGTAACGCTGCTCCGCTTATACCCAGTATAAAAAGGCTTGCGGGGCTTGTCTATCCGCAAAACCGGAAAAATGTTGGAAAATCAACAAAAATGCAAAAGAGGTGGGTTTTCTGGATATCCGCATTGAAAAGACCGAGCGCGCCATCAAAGAAGCCTTTATGGAGCTGCGCCGCGAAAAGCCGGTGGAGAAGATCCGTGTCAAGGAGCTGTGCGACCGCGCCTGCATCAATAAATCCACATTTTACGCCCATTATCAGGATATCTATGCGCTGGCCAACGCCATGGAGGACGAGATGGTGCACGCGGTGGTGGAAAGTCTGCCCCGCCTGACTGCCAGCGATGTGAGCGAGCGTACCGAGTGGCTTGCGCGGGAGATGTTCCGCGCCTTCACCGCGCATCAGGCCGAGATCAGCGTGCTCTTCTCCGGCTCCCGGCAGGGGCTGTTCATCAACCGGGTGGAACAGGCCATGTGCCAGTGCATCGCCCAGACCGACCCCACCTTTGAGACGGACGTAGTGCGCAAGGTGGTGCTTTCCTTCTGCGTGCAGGGGTGCTACTACACCTTTACCAGCTACTGCGGTCAGATGGACGAAAAACGCCTTGTGACCCTGCTTGCCTCCATCGCCCGCGCCGCGCAGCGGATACGGATGTAACGGGGCTGGTTTTGAATGCGCTCCGCGCATAAACAGCGGAAAAAATTAGTTTTATTTTCGGGATAGCGGAGCGTCTGCGGACGCTCCGCTATCCCATTTTCACAGAGCAGGGACGTAACCGAAAACGGCAGTTGCGCCCCGCCCATAAAAATACAAAGTCGGGCAGTCTGCGGGCTGTCCGATTTTTTGTTTTCACGGGGGGAGACACACCTTGACAAAACCACCAAAAAATAAGACGAAAATTCGTCATCTGCACTTTTTTACCAGATTTTTTAAGAAAGAGTTTACACTATGCCGGAAACAGTGGTATTATATAAAATAGTATACCATGGCGTAAAATGCGCCTGCGTACGCCGGGAGGGTATTGACAAGATGAAGAACAAGATCTCGCGCCGCAGCTTTCTGGCGGCGGCTGCGGTCTCGGCAGCGGCACTGGCTGTGTCCGGCTGTGATGCGAAAACGAGCAAAAAAGAAGTGACCGACATCACGGTCTGGAACTACTACAACGGCGACCAGCTGGAAAGCTTCAACCGCCTTGTGAGCACCTTCAACGAGACCATCGGCAAGGCAAAGGGCATCCGGGTGTCCGGTTCCAGTCAGGGCACGGTGAACGATCTGGAGGCCAACGTGATGGACGCTGCCGAGGGCAAGGTGGGCTCTGCGGAGATGCCCACCATTTTTGCCGCCTACGCGGATACCGCTTATAAGCTGGACCAGATGGGCATGGTGGTGGACCTGAAGGATTACCTGACCGAGGATGAAAAGGCCGCCTTTGTGCCCGGCTATATCACCGAGGGCGATTTTGACGGCAGCGGCAGCATAAAAATTTTTCCGGTGGCAAAATCCACCGAGCTGATGTTCTTTAACGATACCGACTGGCAGCGGTTCTCAAAGGAGACCTTTGTGCGTTACGGTGCTCTTTCCACCATGGAGGGTGTGACCGCAGTGGCCGAGCAGTACTATAACTGGTCCGGCGGCAAGGCGCTGTTTGGCCGGGATGCGATGGCAAACTATATGATTGTGGGCGCAAAGCAGCTGGGCTGCGAAATTTTTGAAGTGCACAACGGCAAAATGACCCTGCACTTTGACCATGATGTGGTGCGCAAACTGTGGGATAACTACTATGTGCCCTTCGTCAAGGGGTATTTTGCTGCGAATGGCCGCTTCCGCAGCGATGACGTAAAAACCGGCGCACTGCTGGGCTGTGTAGGCTCCTGTGCCAGCGCCACCTTCTTCCCGAAGCAGGTGATGCCCGGGGACAATCAGGTCCACGATATCGAGATGAAGGTGCTGCCTGCGCCCCGGTTTGCCGGGAGCGAAAAGGTGGCGGTGCAGCAGGGAGCCGGCATGGTGGTCACCACCGGCACCGAGGCCGAGATCAACGGCGCAGTCACTTTTTTAAAGTGGTTCACCGAGCCGCAGAATAACATCGCTTTCGCGGTGGAGTCGGGCTATCTGCCGGTGACCACTGCCGCCAACGACATGGACGCCATCCGCGCAAGCGGGCTGGAACTGACCGACAATATGGAGCAGACCCTTTCCGGCGCGGTGAAAACGGTGCGCGAAAACGAGCTGTACACCCCTACGGCCTTTGCAGGCGGCAATGCAGTCCGCAAGATACTGGAATACAGCATGGGCGATCAGGCCAGTGCCGACCGGGACACGGTGCTGGAACGCATCGCCGCAGGCCAGAGCGCGGAAGCAGCCACGGCAGAGTTTTTGACCGACGACTATTTTGAGGCGTGGTATCAGGCCACCCTTGCACAGTTACAGCAGTACGAGGGCTGACCGCCCGCAAAAAAGACGGAAAGGAGGCAGGGCGATGTTTGACGCATGGAAACAGCGCCAGCGGCAGCGCTTGAAAAACAGACCGGAAAGAACCGTGTTCTACAATATTTTTGCCACCATGATGCTGGTGCTGGTGGTGGAGCTGCTGATGGCGGTCGCCAGCATCCTTGCCGTCAACGTGACCGGGCAGCTGGACGAAAACGCCAAGGATCTGCTTACCATGCGGGTGCGCAACCGCGCCAGCTATGTGCAGGAGATCCTGCGGAACGCGGAGGATCTGGATCAGCTGAGCGAGCAGATCACCGCCACCACCCAGCAGCTGCTGAAAAGCGGCGATATCTCGCTGGATACGCTGGATAACAGCAGCGAGCAGAGCGATGCTTTGCTGGTAGCGCTTGCCCCGCAGCTTCTGGACACCCTGCGCACAAAGCAGGTGACCGGCATCTTTCTCATCCTGAACACCCATGATCTGGACACCTGCGAGGTGGGCAAAAAAATGCCCGGCATCTACCTGCGGGATATGGACCCGGACGCCCGCCCTTCGGAGCGCAACAGCGACCTTTTGCTGGAACGCGCCAGCGCCACAGTGGTAAAAGAACTGGCCATCGGCACGGATAAGGGCTGGCAGCCCGCTTTCCCCTATCAGGGAGATACCAAGGGCGGCATCCTGCGCACGGTGTTTCAGACCGCGTATAAGAGCGGTGCCAGCCTTTCGGCGGAAAGCTATGGCCGCTGGACCACCAACTCCTACTGTCTGGCAGGGGACGACCGGCACGCCATTGCCTACTCGATGCCGCTGATCCTGCCGGACGGCACGGTATACGGCGTGGTGGGCGTGGAACTGCTCACGGACTATCTGCAAACAAAGCTGCCCTTCACCGAGCTGGACGAGGACAAGGCAGGCACCTATTTTATCGTGACCACTACCGATGATGCGCTGACGGACGACGTGCTCTCCCTGCGCAAGACCGTGACCTCCGGCGAGGATCTGGTAACGGCGGATGCACCGCTGGGCGTTTTGAACTGCCGCAGCGACGGCAACGGCGGCAACTGGGCGGAGCTGAACGGCAAGCGCTATTATATGGTGCTGGAGCCGCTGCTGGTGTATAACCGCAACGCGCCCTTTGCCGCCGAAAAGTGGTTTCTGGCCGGTACCATGGAGCAGTCGGTGCTGCTGGCTTTTTCCGACCGGGTGCGCGAGGTGCTGCTGGCTACCTTACTGTTCACGCTGGTGCTGAGCGTTTTGGGCAGCCTGCTGATCTCGGCACGGCTGGCCAGCCCCATCAACCATTTGTACCGCGAGGTGATAGACGCGCAGGAGAAAAAGACCTTCCCGCACCTGTCCCGCACCGCCATCCGGGAGGTGGACCGCTTTGCCGAGACCATTACCGAGCTGAACAGGGAGCTGGTGACCAACTCCACCAAGTTCTTGCGCATCATGGATATGGCCAGTGTGGAGATCGGCGGCTACGAGCTGCGCACCGACACCGGCAGCGTGTTTGTGACCGATAACTTTTTCTCCCTGCTGGGCAAGCCCGAGATGCAGGGCGAGCCGCTGAGCGTGCGCCGCTTCGAGGAGGTGCTCAAGGGCATCCGGGAAAAGAATCCCTGTGACCACACCGCCGAGGGCGACGAGCTGCTGACCATTCAGCAGCCGGACGGCGTGCGGTACATCATGCTGCGCAGCACCATCGAGGGGCACGCCAAGATCGGCCTTGCCGAGGACGTGACCGCCGCTGTGCTGGAGCGGAAGCGCATCGAGCACGAGCGCGATCACGATATCCTGACCGGGCTGTACAACCGGCAGGCCTTCAACCGGGTGTGCACGGAGCTGTTCGCCGCGCCGGAGCGCATGGGCGTGGCGGCGCTGATGATGATGGATCTGGATAACCTCAAACACATCAACGATACCTACGGCCACGACTGGGGCGACCAGTACATCCGCCGCACCGGTCAGTGCCTGCGGGACAATACCCCCGCCGGGACGGTGTGCGCCCGCCTTTCCGGCGACGAGTTCCTTGTGCTGTTCCACGGCTACCGCAGCCGGGACGCAGTGCGGGAAAAGATCGACTGCCTGACCAATGCCATGCAGCAGAGCGTGGCGCTGCTGCCCAGCGGCAACGCTTTGCACATCAGCCTTTCCGGCGGCATCGCGTGGTACCCGGACGATGGGCAGGACTGGGAGACCCTGAAAAAATACGCCGACTTTGCCATGTATCAGGTCAAGCACGCCGACAAGGGCCGGGTGGAGGAGTTCGACATCGGGGTGTACAACCGCGAAGCCTACGCCGAGCGCACCCGCCGGGAGTTCCGGCAGCTGCTCAGCAATGCGCAGGTGTTCTACTGCTTCCAGCCCATCTTCTCGGCGCGCAGCGGCAGGGTAGTCGCCTACGAGGCGCTGATGCGCTCCGACCTGCCCACCCTGCGCTCCCCGGCCACCATCATGAAGCTGGCGCGGGAGCAGGGCGCACTGTACGAGATCGAGCGCATCACCTTTACCAAGGCGCTGGAGACCTTCGACAGCCTGTGCCGGGCGGGCAGCGTGTCCGAGGAGGCTATGCTCTTTGTCAACTCCATCGCCAACACCTGCCTGTCGCATGAGGACGGCAAATATATAGACAACCATTGGCACGAGCTGTGCCGCCGCATGGTCGTCGAGATCACCGAAGAGGAAGAGATCGACTACGAAGCACTGGAGAGAAAGCGCAATGCACCGGGCTTTTCCGGGATGTTTGCACTGGACGATTACGGCAGCGGCTATTCCAACGAGAATACGCTATTGCAGCTTGCACCCCGGTTCGTCAAGGTGGATATTACCATCATCCGTGGCATCGACACCTCGCCGGACAAGCAGCAGATCCTGCGCAATGTGGTGGCTTATGCCCACCCCCGCAGCATGAAGATCGTTGCCGAGGGCGTGGAGACCGCCGCCGAGCTGCGCACGGTCATCGAGCTGGGCGCAGACCTTTTGCAGGGCTATTTTCTGGCACGCCCGGCCATTGTGCCGGGAGCGATCGCGCCGGAAGCAGCGGGGATCATTCAGGAGTTGCAGCGCCGGAAAAAAGACTGAAATATATGCCCTCCCGGGCGCTGCGGCGCTGGGAGGGTTTTTGCAACGGAGGTAAAAAGATATGGTTCAGGTGGATCTCATCACCGGCTTTTTGGGCGCAGGCAAGACCACCTTTCTGCGCCGCTATGTGCGGTACCTTGTACAGCAGGGGCATAAGGTGTGCATTCTGGAAAACGACTTTGGCGCAGTGAATGTGGACGCCATGCTGGTGCAGGAGGTACTGGGCCCCGGCTGCGATGTGGAGACCATCAGCGGCGGCTGCGACTGCGACACCCACCAGCGCCGGATGCGCACCAAACTCATCGCCATGGCCATGCGCGGCTTTGACCGTGTAGTGGTGGAGCCCAGCGGCATCTTTGATGTGGACGAGTTTTTCGATATCCTGCGGGACGACCCGCTGGACCGGTGGTATCAGCTGGGCAGCGTCATCGCGATCGTGGATGCCCTTCTGCCGGAAACGCTTTCGCCGCAGGCAGAGTACCTGCTGGCCTCCGAGACCATGAACGCGGGCCGCGTGCTGCTGAGCCGCGCCCAGCTGGCAGCACCCGCCCAGTGCGCTGCCGCCGCTGCCCACTTGGAGCGGGCACTGGAAGCCGCAAAATCTTCCCGCCGCTTTGCGCCGGGGGAGATCCTTGCCAAGGACTGGGACGCCCTTACCGATGCTGATCTTGCCGCCCTTGCCGCCTGCGGCTACCGGCAGGCCAGCTGCGAAAAGCTGCATTTTGACCAGCACGCGGCCTTTACCTCCCTTTGCTTTCTGGAACTGCACCTCACCCCGGAGCAGCTGCAAGCCGCCGCACAGAGGTTGTTCGCAGCGCCCGAGTGCGGGCAGGTGTTGCGGGTCAAGGGCTTTGCGCCCACCCCGGCGGGCGGCTGGCTGGAGCTGAACGCCACCGCCGCCGGCTGCACCCTTGCGCC
>ERZ773178.2359-NODE-2359-length-17793-cov-9.444751_pt1 | contig 17793 bp, 33 predicted proteins | sample MGYA00580533_ERZ773178 | MGnify/ENA primary metagenome ERZ773178 (study PRJEB29015, sample SAMEA2737859) | human gut metagenome | biome: human gut; feature: human-associated habitat; material: faeces | place: China | collected 2012 ...
ATCTCACTTGTTTATAAAATATATTAATTATAGAAAGCTATCAAATAGCTTATCAGCTAACCTGTCAACTTAAGATAGTCCAACACTCAAGAACTTTAGAGAAATCTTCATTTCTCATTCGAGCAAAACCACCGTTGCCATAAGAAACTCCCCAAGAGTTCTTAATGATTATAGAGTTCTCATCAAACCCTACAACTGCAACAGCATGACCACCCAAATTCTGACTGCCGTTCCAAAACTCAGTAGAGTCAGACCGAACAATAGTAGCAATGATAGCCGGACCATTAGCAAGAATCGAACGTTTAAGAGAATCCAAAGAGGAAACTCTCGAATAGACATCTAAACGTCCTTCTGAACCAAGAATATCAAATGCTTCCTTAACAGTCATTCCTTCAACAGACTTGTCCTTTCTTTTATTGTAGCAGTAATCATAAGGGATATCAATATCCTGACCGATAGACTTTCTATAAAAGAAATAGGCTTCAGTAACAGAACAAGAAACACAACTACCTTGATTTCCTTGATCAATCACACGATAATTAAAAGGAACTTCATAATAATCAGGAAGCTTGATATTATCAACACCTAAATCCTTGAAGTCTCTTTCATCATATTGACTTTGAATAAATCCGTACTTCATTCTTTTCTATATTTGATTTGATAAATAGAATCATTCTGCTTTACAGATACGGTAATTATCAGAGTTCTTTTGTTGACTTTCTGATACCTTATGTATTGAGTAGTAATAACTGAATCACTACCAACAAAGAAATTCTTATCCCACTGACTAAAATCATACAATGAAGTGCCATTAGAATTAGAAATACTATCAATAACCTGTTGAGGTTTTAATGTTCTGAAAATTGCAAACTCAACCTTAGGAGTTATACAACTCATGAACAATAACAAAGGTAATATTCTTAATACTTTCATATTCTAATATAGCAAATGTGCCAAGAATCATTACAATTCTCAGCACATTTAATTTTAAATTTGTGGATTGAACTCTTGAAAGAATCCATAATCATCGTACAAAGGTCCGTTTAATACACTTAAGCCCCAAGAAGCATCATCTAATGCCCTTCCTGTCAAGGAAATGTATTGATTTCCATACAACAATACACCAACCAAATCGGGTGTTATTGCTGTTATTATAGCTAATCCTTTTCCGGAAGATAGCTGAATTTTACTTCTGTTCGTTACAGTCACATCACAACTATAAATTCCAGGAGCTGTAAATACAGAATCATTAAAACTTTGATAGCTCTCATCAATTGTTAAACTGATAACAGGAAATGAACCAGCAGGGCCAGTAGGCCCTGTCGGTCCTACAGTTCCATCTTTACCATTGGTCCCATCCTTTCCTTTAATGTTTCGAGCTGTTGGAACAGTAGATGTAGTGTTCTTAGCCCATGTCAGATTACCGTTAGTATCAACTGTTGGGTACCATAAACTGTTATTAACTGGTCCTGTTGGTCCTGTTAAACCGGTAGGACCGGTTAATCCTGTAGGTCCCGTTGGTCCTGTTAATCCAGTAGGACCTGTAGGTCCTACACTTCCTGATCCTCCAGGTCCGATGGGTCCAGTGGGACCTGTTGGGCCAGTATCACCCTTTTCTCCTTTACCTTGTGGTCCCGTTGGTCCTGTGGGTCCAGCAGCTCCTGTAAGTCCGGTAGGGCCAGTGGGTCCTGTTGGACCCTTAATATTCCTTGTAGTCGGTACTGTAGAAGATGCGGATTTAGTCCAAGAGAGATTGCCACTTGTATCAACGGAAGGCAACCACACATCTAAGACGCCAGTGTTCACCTTATCTAACAGAGCCTCAACTTGAGCCCCTGTATACTTTGAATTAAATGCCATAAATTAACCTCCTTACTAGTTAAACTCTTTAACTAAAAGGATGTATAGATTATGACCTTATACTCCTAACTTATGAACACTGCTCCATCTTAGTTAGATACCATTCAGGAGTTTCTCTTTGCTTAGAATTAAGCACGAAATACATTACTAAGTTGAAAAGAATTGTGTAACTATAACAAGGCTTTCCTAATAAAAGAAGTTGAGTAGCTCCATTCACTATCTCTTCAACAAGATCAGAATCAATATCCTTAGAAATTTCAACAAGAAACAAATCAAAGAAGTTCTGATAGAATTGATCAATCTTGTAGCTTTCTACTTCCTCTTCTATACAAGAGCCACTACCTCCACAGTCAGGACAAAGAACTTCTTCACCTCTCCAATCCTCATTCTCTACATAACCAGTGCCGTTACACGTGCTGCATTCATACTCTCGCTCAATGTAAGTTTCTTGAAGAATATTAGTGTTTCCATTATTGGAATACTCATAAGTGAGTCGACAAATAGCTCGAACCATCTCTATTTGAAGAATATCAGAACAACCTTCATCAGGTACTTGAGAAAGTAGTTCTTGATATTCTTTATAGTAAGATGCTGTTCCGTTATAGAAATCCTCACCTGGATTGAAAATCTTAATATTAGGTAAATCGTGTATCTTCATAATTAATATTACGATCTTCTTGAATTACACAGAATTAACTCTTCTCCAAGAGATAAATCCTTAACCTTTCTTACTGAATCTAAATCTTGCAGATGTTTCTTATTGTAAGATAAAGTTTTAGCATAAAAAGTATGATAAGGATTCATCAATTTAACACTTAAACCGTTCCAACTAAAATCAAAATATCTAATGCAACCATTCTGAACTAAGAATAAATCTACTCTCAAATCCTTGATTAGAGATTGTCTATACTCAAACTGTTGATTTTTCCTTAAATCTGAACATTCAAACTTATCAAGTAACTTCTCGTTAGAATAACAAAATACATCAATATCATGTATTTCTCTATCAATTAAACCATACATTACCAATGAAGCTGAGCCACCTATTACAAACTCTGTGTTCAAATAACTCTTCAAATCAGATATTGTTTCAACTATTAACTCTTTAGTAATAACCATAACTTAATCATTCATTGTTAATGTTGCTCTAAATTCAGCTGCATCAAAACAATATCTCTTAGTTCCTTGCTCAGCAGAAGTTATATAAGGATTTATTTTAACAGCTCCCCAATTCATTAAAGTATACTCACTTCCATTCCAAGTCCAATTAGCATTAGCTCCTGTATACTTACAACCTAAATCTGATATCAATGAATAACTAGATTGTTCGGGATCACCATCATAAAGTGATATAGTCTTATGAAATGTTTTAGTTCCATAATCAGGACTGTCAATGTTAACCTGCTCCATTGAAGAATCATATTGTGGCCAATCATGAATATTCTTACAATAAAAGTATGTCGGATAGCAAACTATATCAAAATTAAATACAAGTTGATAAGGAAAATTACCAGGATTAAATTGCAGAAGAAAGTCAATGCTTTGTAAATTTTTACTTATAGAAAATGGTACCTTTGTAAGCTTTCTTACAATATCATTAAACAATACCAATTGTTCATTGGTGTAATCAGTAGCAGGTCCAGGATCTGATGAGTTATAAATAGGCTCAGAAGAGCTACTTATAGGCCCAGTCCCTTGCTTCACTGCAAGTAATCCTAAACTCTTAAGTTTAGAATAAGTTACTGCCATTTCAGCATCTTCCGATGTTGATACCTTGAACGTATCTATTAAATCTTGATAAACAGCTACCTGCTTATTAGCTTTTCCCATAATAAATCCTCCTAAATTAAGTTAATTATTAACTCAAGTTAGGAGGAGATAGTTCTTCCGAATTCAATGAGAGGAGCGAGATTACCCCCCCCACTTGATATAAAAGATATATTTGTTTTACACTTTCAAAGAATTTAAAAGTTGATCATAGCTAATAGTTATTATTTCTTGATTAAGAGTATCACTATTAGTTAATTCGCCTTGTCCTACATAAACTATATTTTTACATTCATGTTGAGAAACAGATGCATTTAATAAATTATTCATCAAGGATGTGAATCTTGCAATATCTTCAGAAGACATTCTTTTAACTTCGGCAGTAGATGCTACACAAACACCATTGCTCAAAAGAAATACTCCTTTAAATTTAGAATTTGATTTAACTAACTTCAAAGCCAAATCATAACATTCAATAATCGTTGCATCAAAGGTTATGAAATTACCTCTACTATCAATTAGTGTCTTCTTATAAGAATCACAATCTAACACTAACCAATCCTTATCAGAACTTAACTTATCTTTGCTCATACTTTATCAACTCTTCAACATCAAATTAACAAAGTCATTAACATCAAGATAATCCATACCAACATTCTCAGCAAACTTCTTATCCGAATCAGAGAACTGACCTTCAAATCCAGAAGCATCACCAACCATCAAACTATCGTCTTCACGCGTACCGAACTTCAAGTAAATCTCATCAAACATTCCTGTGTTTGGTTTCCTTCTTTGATCTGTTTTATCATTTGACTCACAGACAGCCATACAAACATGAGGGTTATCAATATAATCAATCAAAGCTTGCATTATATACTCACCCTTGGCATGAAAAGATTGATGTTTTACATACCCTTTATCAATACCACCCTGATTAGTTACAATAAACACACCTTCAGGTTTCATTGCTTTAATAGCATCAAGACAATCTTCTTTAAATTTCATGTCCCAAATTCCAGTAGGAAATGTACTTCCTGAAACTGTTTCAATCAACGTATCATCCAAATCAATGAACAACCACTTCTTATTTAAAACTTGTTCCTTACTTATCATCCTTGACTTTATTTAGCTTGATTTTCATTTCCTTCTCAGCCTCCTTAACTCCTTTCTTATAACCTTCAATAAAAGCATCTGTGCAAACTCTCATAAACATAGGATTGCAAAACTTAGAAATCTTCTTAACAGGACAGTGTCTACACATTTGACTTCTACTATTCGCTAGCTTGGCTTTCTTGGTAACTCCTCTCATAAATTACAATTATTTATTGTACACTGTCCTTAATACGAAACAGATTGTCTCTCCATTTACTTCAGAACAGATTTTCCTACACTTACAGTTCTCACACATAAAGATTAATTATTTTATCCGGTATTTCAAAATCAGGTTTCCACAACATCAACTTGCCACCTACATTCAAAATAGGCTCATCATAAAGAATCGGATTTCTTAACACGAAATTATAAATCGGTCTTTGATGATCTTCTCTTCCAAGAAGTTTCAAATCATCATAAAGATGGCCCATATTATAGTTATTCTTTTCTGCCCATATTGAAGAATGATTTTCAACACAATCTACAATCTCAACAGAACCAATTACTCTTGACACCTCATTATAAGACTTAAGAATCTCAAACATCCTTTCATCTACAATATCAGCTTGCTCATCAGTAAACAATTGATAAGGTTCTGCTGCAGGCTTAGATGGAACATTAATGAAAACAGTCCCTCTGAAATTAGTCTTCCAATACCTGTTCTCGATATCCTTGATTCCACTACAAATCAAATAAGCCCAAGGGTTCTTAACAGATAGAACCCTTGTTGGCAACTTACTCTTACATAATTCTTTTATATTCATATCAACGAAACCATCGAATTAAATACCAGTTCGTAAATAAATCTGCTGTAAGTTTAAATACTGCCATAGGTATTTGTTGGATTAATGTAAGAAACACCTTGTCTACCATCTGATGCTGTTATAACATAATAACAAAAAGTGGGAGTAACTACCTTGTGAATAAGGACACATTGACCTTTAAGAAGAATTGATCTTTTACCTTGAATTGTCTTACAATCAAGATGATGCTCAAGAATACCAGTCATTAGTTTTACAGATTCACCTCCACAAGTCCAATAATTCATTGTTTTAGGTGAAGGTGGTGGTGGAATCAAGGGTTGACTTACTTTCTTCCTCTTAACTTCTCTACTCTTCAAGAAGTTCTTAGATTCCTCTATAGCTTTATTAGCTTTTCTTGTCTTCTTATCCATATCACTCTTCAATTAACGGAGACGGTTCAATCTCTTGATCCTTAACGATAGTTATGAACTCATTCAGAACTCTTTTAGCATCTCTCAAATCATGAAATGCGTAATTACCACACAGCTGAGGTTCGGAGAATGGAACTCTTTCGGCAAGAGCTGATCTATTAAGTGCCCACCATGCAATCTGTTTAAAGAAAGTTGGAGGAATTGTTGAAATAACTCCAAATCCTGTCAAACAGCCGTAAGGAAATACAGATACAATCTCACCGGCATCCCTTCCTTCAGTATCTTCACAAACTTGTCTCAAGTTATAAGCAAGAAGATGCTCGATAGTATGAGAAGTTCTTGGAGAAAGATGGTCATACCTGCAATTATTAACCTTTTTAGGTTCAATTACCCGAAGGTCGTAAAAATACAAACATACACCTGCAATTTCTCTTACTTCTTGCAAGTGAATTCCTGACTTTAATTTAAAATGGTCAACTTGTGCTGAAACTACATTCATTTTCTTCTATATTTTAATATTTTATACTTAGGTTTCTTGCGAAAGAATTTAAACGGATTCTTAAAGAATCTTATGAGCTTTCTCTCAAACTTAGAATAAACAAGCTCAGTTTTAAACTCTACATATTTACTCTTACGACGAGTGATATAATTATACTTCTTACCAAACTTATTCTGAAAACAGACTTCAGGATGAATTAAATGTATTATATCGTCATGATACTCCCATTCTTTAAACTTCCTACCTGTTCTTAAATCATATGCATATCTAACCCAAATCATGCTATCCAATACTCAGGAACTTTAGCCATTGTTACTTCTAAATCATGTTCTATATTCAATTCATAAATCGGACAATTGAATTGAAATAAATACTCACAATCAAAAGATGCTTCAATCTGAACAAGGTTATCACTCAATCTGATGATTGAAAAATAAACCTTTCTTTGAATAGAGCTCGAAGCTATTCTCAACTCCTCAATTCGATAACCATCGAACATGACTTGAAATATAATCAATTCATTATTAGGAATACTTATTCTTTTAAATTCTCTAAGTAGAGCTTCTTTAATGATTTCACGGTTAGCTGTTGTCATATGTTTTATTATTCAATACGTTAAGATAAAATAAAAGCGAACATATACTCACGTACCTGCTCGCCACTGCCTAATAAGATTATCGTATTTAACCGTAACTTTCTAATATGTAAAGCGAACAAGAAGTCGCTATTCGCATGGTAGGATTGTCCAATGTGATCATCTTCTCAAATTTAAACTTTAACTCTCCAGTCAAGCCCTTCAACTTAACTGTTTCAAAACCTCTGCCAGGCGCTATCAAATAAAGATTTCTATCATGAACCTCAAAGTTCCAAGAATAAGCCTGAGTCATATTCAGATACCTGACACACAAATAATCATTAATAATATGACGAAGCAGACTCACTTGAAGTCTTTCTCTAAAGAAAATAGCAAGTCTCAACAAATCCTCATCACTTAACCCACAAAGAACATTAAAGACTTCTTCTTTAAGATTAACTAAAGGAAGTCTATTAAGTTCTTCAATAGCTCTCATGACTCCAATAGATTCAACAAATGAAACTCCAGGTATACCAACATTCTCTTTTGTCTCAACTTCAGAAGCAGAACTTTCTATAAATCCTGATAAGTTCATAACTTCAATACCTTCATTTAGTCCATCCTTCTTCAGTTCTTTTAAAGCCTTAACTGCAGATTCTTCATCGAAGAATAATTCATCAGACATTAACTTCTGACCTTTATGCAGACAAAATAACTTATTAATGTTAATTGAGTTCATATCAATTCAATCCAATTGTTAATTCAGAACCATCAACATCTAAAGATTGAAGAATTAATGATTCTTGCGTTACATGATAAATATAAACTTTTGTATTCATTCTGATAGCATCATCAATAGATGGAATCTTTGTACTTACGTTCATAACCCTGCCATTTGGCTTTTCAATAGTATAATGACAAATATCCATTTCTCTCCGAGGTCCTAAATTCTTACTTGCAGAAACTGAAAGAATACCTCCATCAGGAGCTGATTTAAACTTCACGTGAAGCCATTCAATATCAGCACTCAAAACAGCTTTTCCATTAAACATAAAAGGTATTAGTTCTTCATCTTCCATAACTATCAAATTAATAATTATAAATACGAAAAGAGGAGCACTAACTTAATAGAACTCCTCTGCCGTTATTATAAATTAAAAGGTTTTATTTGCCCTATTCACATAGAGCTATGAACAAATTAGTGCGATGCCTTATCATTCAGCGATTTCTTTTTAAATAATCCTATTATCCATTCGATTAGACCGGTGTCAAATATTCCATTAGCTGCTAACGATGCGCCCAAACCGTATAATAAAGCTTGCCACCATTCCAAACCGTTAAGAAATCCCAAGTTAAATACCCATCCGAACATTGTTATTACTATTCCTGTCAGCCAACTGACGACTTGTGTCCATAGGCTCGAGCTTTCAATAGACGGAATTAACTTTTTAATACCTTGAACTACAAATGGAACAACTGCAACAAGAGCAGCAAACGTTGCAAAAGCAGCTTCGTAATCAGTCGTTTCGGTGACATCTCCCGTACCTTGAGCTATTGCTGCCATAGGCACTGCAAACAGAAGCAATAGCATAGTAAACATTGGCAAAAGCCATCTGAACTTAAATAAATCTTTCATAACAACTTACTTTAATTGTTTAACACTGAAATATATTCATATAAACAAAAGAGCAGTATCTCACGACACCACTCTTCTCAATTTTAGTTCTTCAATTATGAAGTGAAACAAGTTTATTCTTCAGGTACTTGAACACCTGTAATGTTTCCCTCGCAATCCATCTCAACAACTGCTACTACATTTTCAGGTTCTTCAGACTGAACTGATTCAACATCAGGTTGAGCTTCTTCAACCTTCTGCTCCTTCAAACCATCTTGTTCTTCCTTTGATTGCTCTTGAATTTCTGATTTCTTATGCTTAGCTCTTGCTTTCTTTTTCTTAAATCCTTTTGATTCTTTCTTGAAAGGCCAATCCTCATGGACTTGAGAAGGTTGTTCTTGAGTTTCAGGAGATTCATTAATCTGTTCAGAAGAAACACCAATCTCTTCTGCAAAAGATTCATCACCGGTAGATTCTTCAGGCTGAAAATCATTCTCAACTACAAAAGACGCTTTACTAAGAGCTCCTTGAATACCTGCAAGTTGCAATTCAAGAGCATTGACTCTATTCTCAAGAAGAACATTGTTATATTGGAACTTAATAAGCTGAGCATAAAGATATGCTTCTATTTCCGGACAGAAGAAAGATGTTTTAATGACATTATTCTTATCGACCGACATGACATGAGAAAGATGTTCAGCATCATAATAGAATGCCTTAACAACCGAACCCTCATGCATATATTTTGTTGCAAAACGAATCGGGATGTTCTCACCGGCAATAAAACAGCAACCGCCCTTAAATTGAAGTTTGCCAAGATCATCAAATGCAATAGGAGGTTCAGACGTTACTCTTTTACCAACGGGTACGAGAAAATACATATCCGGATAGGTGATCTTAACATCAACGTTAAAATTACCTGAATCAGGAGACCAGCCAAGAATATCAACATCCATTTCCTCAAGTTGTTCTCTTCTGAGAGAAGGGTTATCAAATAACAACTTTGTATCGTTACCCGATGAGAAAATGAAATCTTTAATCATCTGAGAATAAATCTCTTCAAATGATATTTGAGGAACAGGAGCGAGAAGCTTATCTAAAAAGATTTTATCATTCATAACTTATATTAATGAGGTTATACTTAAGATATCAAAACAAATACATAATCAACATCAAAGTTATAGAACCAAAAATGTGAATAATGCCAATAGAAAACATTCGGTAAGTGGTCTTATTATAATCTCTTGTGTAAGATGCACGGTCTTCATCGTTCATATTCTTAGTAAACAAAAGAAAAGTCTTAATACTCGACTTGCCAAGTGAATAACCAAGACAAAATACACCTATGAATATTGCAACTGCAGCACACATAGATATTATAGCATCAACAGTTAAATTTGCCATATTATACTTAGAGTTAGCTTAAAGTTTAAGTTATAATTAACTTACAATTCGCTTATAATGAAATTATAATTTCACTTATAATTCGCTTACAATTCACTTATATTTTAATTCAATTATCTTAGAGTCAATCTTATCAATTGAATCTTGAAGAATTGACGGATAAAGACTGCCGACCATCTGACTTTGAAGTTGCTTAAGTTCTCTTTGAAAAGCGATTGCCTCTTCGACCGTCTTAAGTTGTTCTATTCTTTTATCATAAAGTCCCATAATTCGATGATTTAAATCATAACTTTAATAATCAAAACTTAATAAATCTACAATACGTCAATAACTACAAGATTTACACACGAGGAATGACATTTAAAGAATCACGACATTAAACTTGAAATAAGTGTAAAGAATGACTTGAAATATCCAAACAAAAAATAAACCGAGTGTTATTCCAAATGTTATGCCAATAGCAAGAAGAATAGCCTTATCCTTTGGAAATAAAGCGGCACATGAAAGACATTTCTTAAGTGGAACTTCACGAGAAAAACATTTGAACTGTTCGGGATACTTGTTTAAGTATTTAACGTGATAACGAATATAGTACCAATCTTGGAACTTCTTCCAAAGAGGATTAAACAACCATCGAGTGGTACAAAACACTATAACAAACTGTGAAATAATTATCAAGAGCCAAGTCCAAGCTGGAATAATTTCAAACAAGGTCTTGTAAAATGTCATAAAATTAGAATCTGTAAATGGAAACATACTTAATTAGTGATTTACTTCAATAATACTTTAAAATTACTTAGAGGTTTTACTTAGATAGGTTTATGATTTCGACACCTTGAGCGAGGAACCAGCGTTCATAATCATAACCGTTTCCTTTTGTACCGTCCGGGTATCGAATAGAATTATTAACAACTGCATACTCATAAAGGTGAATATCGTGTTTAAAATATCGAGCTGACAAAAGAGTGACTTTTTCATTTGAATCAGGCATCCAATTACCATGCCAACAATTAAAACATTTCTGAATGTTATGACCGTCAAATTTATCATCGACCAATTCATGGTTAATTAGTTTTCTCTTATTTCGTGAGTTAAACTTAGAATTAAATCGAGGATTGAGGTCTCTTTCTATTCGAGCTCTTGATGCAATGAACTCTTCAATTGCTGGAAGAGATAATATCTTTAGTTGATTATCTTTTGCAGATTGTAACTTTGGTTCGGGGCGAGGTCTGCCTGTCTTTCGATTAAAGACTTCAGTCTCATTTTCAGACTTAATTATAACAATTGATTTTGGGGTTATTTGTTGAACATAAGCATATCTTATTCCAACACAAGTCTCAACTAAGATTCTTATTACTTTTATACTTTTCATACTCGTTTAATAGATTACGTTAATCAGCAATAGTCTTATTATCAAACTACATACTTTATTACGTATAAAGAAAATAGGAGCAGTTATACTAATAACCACTCCTATTTAATACCAATTAATCAAAACAAATTACTTAGGCAAAGCTTCGCTTTCATCTGCAAATGTTGCATCCTCTGCAATTGCTACTTCATAATCTTGAGAAATGATGGTTCCTCCAACCACCCAATTCAACTGAATTGTTTTCTTCTGTCCGGCAACTGACATCAAAGGCCACCAGTTCAAAACATATTCATCTTCACCAATCGAATCAAGAGCTGTACCATTATACTTCTTGCCATCAATGATAAAGTTGGATTTGTACACGTTAACTCCTGCTGGTGCTTTAACCTGAACACCAACTCTGTTTCCTTCCGTTCTTCCTATTGACATATCAGCCACATAATAAGGAATCTTTCCGGAGAATGTAATTACATTTCCTTTCACTTCAGCAGTAGCGCCTTCATAAGTCATTCCAACATTCTTCTCGATGTCAGAGACTGTAATTGGTGCTTCTACAGCTGCGCTTTGATTCATTTGAATAGCATACAATGTGTCAGATGCTTTGTCAGGAGCTACTGCAAACAATGTTTGTTTAGTAGCCGGAGCAGACAGCTCAAGTGTTGCAATTGTGCCATCATACAAAGCTATTGCAAGGATTACCTTTGCATCAGAATCTGCAATATTATTTACATTCAAATTGAACGGGAACACTTGATAATCATTCAAGTTAACTTGAACCTCACCTACTACCTTCATGATGTTGATATCTATGATAGCATTATCACTATCAAGATTGATTGTTGCAGTTTCCTGCTCAGAAGCCAATGCAACACTATACAATGTGCGATTCACTGCACTCGGAAATCCGAAACGAGGATAATCTTTCTTAAAGTTCATATCTTATAAATTAAAAGTTTAATTAATTTATAACTCTATATTATAATCATCTTACTTAAATGACTACTATTATACAAATAACTGTATTTGCTTCCATAATATTAGACACATTATTACATTTAATAACATTTCCTCCATTTAAAACCTTATAGAAAACTATTGATTTTCCATAAACTTTAATACTTCTGAAAGTCAGCGACAGCTCTCTGTCTTGAGTCTGCGTATTCACATTTAATGTGAATAATTCTTTTTCAGAGCCAGAAATATCTGTATAGGTTATCCTTAACACTTTAGTTTCTCCGAATAATGAAGTAAACTTAAATATTATTTTTCCTGATTGTCCATTTCCTAAAGTTCTTACCGTGTCGGCTACATTTAAACTTGGAATTAATGATTCAAGTTCTGAAAATGTAATAGCTTTATTGTCTGGTAAAGATGAAGTTACTCCAAGTGCTTCAATAGCATTTGATACTTTTGCTAATTGATTTTGTTCTGACATAATAAATCCTCCTTATTTAAACAATTATTAAAATTATTCAAATGAGGAGGCGGTAAAATGAGAAGAGTATTTCTACCCCCCCACTTGCTATTACAATATACTAAACTAATCTTTCTTTTGCTCTTTGATAACAAGTCGGTCCAAAACCTCTCTTGACTGATTCAGGGTCGGTCATTACCCTTCCGCAATATGCACATCTTCCTTCATGATAGAACTCTAACCTTAAATCATGGTCATTGCTCTTGATATAATGATTGAAAATGTACTCAAATCCTCTGAAAGAAGTTGAATCTTCTGATGGTGAGTTCTTAGTAGAAGAAAATTCTCCGTCTCTTATTAAGCCAAGATAAGAGAATATTTCATATTGAGTGCAGTACTTCACAAAATAAATCTCCGGTAGTCTGTAACCAGTATCTTCTGCATGCTCTTTCTCTTCCTTAGAGTATTCTTTCTTCTCTACTTTGAAAGTTAAATGATTTCCAGTTTCTATATTTTCAACAGAAAACAGTGCTTTGCCTGCAAGAATAAATGCCTTTACATCGTTATTATTCAATAATCCTCTTACTAATTCTTTCATAACTGTACCTTGTTAATTACAGTTTATAATACGAACTTAGAAAGACATGAACGCATACATTCCACTGTTTATTAAGACATCCTCTATAAGTTTCTTATCTTCAACTCTTGTTCCTAACCCTAATGAATCAGAACCGGAATCACTAATGATTACTTCAGCATAACTCATCACCTTTCCGTCACTGATTTTCTTCTTCTCAACACGTTCAATCGAGAAGAATCCTGCAGAAATAGGTTTAAATCCTTCAATCTTTACATCTGCATGAACACAATGCTCCGGCACTATTACAGGAACTAACAAATTCATTCTTTGGAAGACTACATACTTCATGACTTATCTAATAACCTTACAATTTTAAATCTTCTTGAACCTCTATCAAGAACTTCCTTCTTATATGAGACTTTAATTATATCTCCACACTTAATAGTCGGAACAACCTTACCTTCAATTACTTGAAAGAAACCACCCACATTGGAATAAAGCTCTTGCTTAAATCCATTATTAATATCTGTGCCAACATGAACAACCGGTGAAAAGAATGATACCTTTTGATCATCATTGTCAATAGCTAACACTAATACTGATACTCCTCTCACATCCACCCCAAGGTACTTTCTGTGAGATTGTTTTACAAACTTTGAGCTATCATATTCACGGACTGAGATTACTGTTAAATTTGCTTCCATAATGTAAATTGAAATAAACTCGTTCATTAACATATCCAGGATACTGAGCTACAAACTTATCAATGTTCTTGTTAAATTCACTCATCTCCTTATAAAATTTATCAATATCAGCTAATTGCCGTTTATCTTCTGTCAACCCCTTGAGAGCTCCCATTCTGTTCTGAATATTCTTCATCTTATTAATGTTAGCTGGATTTATTTCCACCTCATCAAATGAATCCCATTCAGATAACAACTCTCTTATCTTAGAATCAACCTTCCTTACTCTCATTCTGTTCCTTAATTAGATTAATAAACCTTGTTATTAAATGAACTTCTTTAAAGAGTCTTGTTCCAATACTTGAACGTAAACTATCACCTGTTCTCATTGCTTCTTGAGAATTAAAATGAGCCTGACGATTCTTCGTTTCCTTAATCTCAAGTAGCTCTTCAATCGTTTTAGATTCTAAGAATTGCAAATAAGGATAACTATCAATCTCCTTAATAATAGGATATTGATTAGCTAAACTCTCCATATTAGAAATCTTATCAGCTCTTAATTGAGTCTTTATACCAAGAATGTTCGGAAGCTGATTAGGATTAATAATTATAACTTCTTTCATCATTTTCTTAGCATAATTATAACAGTTAGCTGTTCCTCCATAAGTTCCATCCCAAACTGCAAGTACTACATTAGCCCTATCAACCATATACTCATTTCTTACTTGCATACACTTGTGTTCATAAGGCTTATTAGTTACCTGAACTATTTCATCAGCTCTATCAAGAATACTTCTATACTCTCTTTGAGAGTAAGGTCTCCACATTGACTCTTGCCCTAAACAAGGGATAGCTGCTACAAGTCTAACATCAGGATGAGTATCTCTAAAATCAATAACTTCTTCAGCTGCCCACTGATCAACACCTAAAGCCATACCACTTATAAATTCCCTATAGCCAAGGTTATATAACCTCTCTATTTCAAATCTGATAACTCGTATCAACTTGAAATTATCTGAACGATTATAACCGTTCAACTTATTTGGTCTATGTCCTGTAAATGCAACTGATAACATAATATTCCTGTTTCTTTATTATACGATTAGACTTTCTACATACTTTCTGTAGTTATCTATGTCAGATTCAGAAATAACCTTATTCGGTTTAATATTTGGAATATACTCCAGTATCTTAGACGGATTATAATGAATACCTACATTAAGCTTAGATTTAACCTTGTAATTATAAACAAGAATGTCAGCTTTGATAGCTGCTTTAATGGTCGGTGATGTTGATAATTGAACTCTGCCTGACGGTATTGTTACATGCATTCCCATAGCTCCTTTAGAAGCCCATACATTATAAGGAAGTTTTGTTAACATAACAGGTCTTAACTCAAACCTCTTCTCAATGTGCTCAAATATCAACTTAGTTGAATAATAAATCCTACAATAGGATGTGTTTCCAAGTATGGAATAATTAAGTTTCTTAACATCAATATCAGGGTCCAGCTCTAACAACTTGTTATCATAAGCAAGAGCTGCTACCTGCTCATCACGATACATAGATGTCCAAGTTACTCCTTTATATTTGGTTTGTGCTCTCCATCCGGTTCCTCTCTTACAAACTCCATAATACTTTGAATCCTTCACAGCTGTAATTTGCCTATAATGATGAGCGTCTACATAAGAAACATTACCTCTAACAAAATTCTGCTCCTTAAAGGAGTCGTTATTAAATGACTTGAGATAAAGAACCCTCTGATTAGGTTCTCTACCAAGAAGAAACTCAGATAACTTTAATATCCTTCTATTGTGATTCTTATAAACATACAATGTTCTATAAGGAGAGAATCTCCAAGGACCTGCTTTTGCAATATCAACGACGTCTTCGTAAGAACAATAGAAGTAATTCTGACCATTAGGTGCGCAATTTACCGTATAAACCTTACAATATCTCTTATCTTCACAAAACTCCCACATTATTTCCCTCTCCTTTCTCGAGCTTGTCTTCTTTCTCTTGCCTTCTGTTCTGCAATTGAATTGTGACCCTCAATTCTTATAGGTTTCACAGGGTTCATTCTCTTGAATTTGAGCTTTGCTTGCTCAACTTTAAACCTTACTGACTCTTCAGTATCATTAGGTTCTATTTTAATCTTAACAGGTCCATCATAAACATATCCTTGATATTCAAACGGATGCGGTATTCTTTCCTTCTTTACCTGAATTTCACCCTTAGTCAGGTTAATTATTTCTACTTCTTGAGATAGGAGCCAGGGCTCAAAATCAAAATTGAACTCACTCAAATCTTTCATCTTGAAATTAACCTCTTCTCCTCTCACATTAAACTTTGGTTTCCAATGTCCATGCCAAGTGTTAGAAATGACTCCTTTCTTCTCAAGAAACTGATTGATTTTGTCAATATCAAGCAATCTCATAGAAGAATCTGACTTAAACCTGTGAAGTCCTGTACTTCTCATGAACTGAGTTGTTTTGGACTCATCATCAATTACAACAACTACATTTTCTGTAACTTGCTGAACATAAGCGAATCCTCTATAGCCGTCAGCTCTATCGAATCTTATTTTAAGAACCTGTTTCATCAGTAACCATAATTTTCACTTTCAACTTCAATTGGTTTTCCTGCAAATGAAAAGCTTGGCTCGTCATATTTCCCTTCCCATGCATCATAATTTTGTGAAATGCGAAGATTCTCAGCTACATAATCATTTAACTTCTCTTGAAAATGCTTGTTCTCAAACAATTTGTCTATCAATTCATCAGTTATTTCCATAATACTTCAAATTAAATTACACTCTATAATACGAAAAGAGCATCACTGTTTAAAATAATGCTCTACAATCGGTTTATTGAATAGTTAAATCTCAATCTCCAATAAGAATGGCATATTATAAGGACCGTTAAATGTTATTCCTTCATCATCTCTTATCATCTTAATGTCAGACAACCTTAACTTATCAGGCTCCAGTAAAGCATAATCTGTCTTCTCAAATGAGACCATCTTATGGCATAAAATCCTATGACCATCCTTAAACATATAAAGGATGGTATTCGCTATCATCTTTCTCATCTCGTCAGATGATGCACCATTCTTAAATGCCCTATCAACATGAGTAAATCTGTTAAACTGATGAATACTCACCATCCTGTCTGAGACTCCGGCTACTTGATTATAAATAACATTACTATAATCCTTATCCTCGGATTGATAGATTATCTCAAATGAATTCGTACCTTTACTGATAACCTCTTTAATTGTGCCTTCAACTTGAGTTTCGTTACCATCGGAGTCTTTCTGATAAAACACTTTGCCTGTTAGTGCTTTCTTGATGTAAAGAAACTCTTCATCAGGATTCAATGAATCTGAAAATGGTTTATCCATCTTCAATTTCCTACATAAATTCTCAAAATCATACTTGCTAACAAACTCTGATGTTAGATAACACGTCCCATCAGGTGTTGCTTTTCCAAGGCAGTGACCATAGTAATAACTACAATTATTAGCTTTATTGTAAAGCTCCACTGCTTCCTTTTCAGAATTAGCAATTATTATTTGAAATGGCTCCTCTAATTCAAATTTGGGTTGTTCCATCAACCCACCTGTTAATAATCCTACTAAATATCTCATAACGTTGTGATTAATCTTGTACTATTTCCTGACCTAAGTCATTCATTATCT
>ERZ773178.2382-NODE-2382-length-17659-cov-4.229380_pt1 | contig 17659 bp, 19 predicted proteins | sample MGYA00580533_ERZ773178 | MGnify/ENA primary metagenome ERZ773178 (study PRJEB29015, sample SAMEA2737859) | human gut metagenome | biome: human gut; feature: human-associated habitat; material: faeces | place: China | collected 2012 ...
TCTTGAGGAGTAAATCTTTCTTTTCTAGACATAAAAAATACCTCCAAAGTAACAGAATTTTATATTTAATCTGTCTACTTTAGAGGTATCATATCATTTAATGTACTTGTCTCTTAGAATTAGCCAAAAAAGTTTTTTGAGAAAATGGTCCTTTATAAGCTTCTTCATCAAGAAATCCAAGTATTATCTTGATTTTTTCTTTATCATTTGGAATTACAATTTTTTTATCCTTCACATCAATCTCTACTCCAACCAACTTTGCTCGTGCTTTTATCTCTTTTGCCGAATAGTTATCCAAAACTTGTGAATCATTAATCATAGCAATCTTTCTTCTTATCCAAGTATTTGCTAGCCCTTTAAATGCATCTGAATCATCAATTGCTAGTTTTGAACTCGTAGTAAACGATTCGACCTCGCTGTCAGTAGCTGAACGATAACATTCACTCAAGTCAAATATTTGCCTTGCATAATAAAATGATGAAAATCGTAATTCTTTATCTGTATAATAACAGTCAATTCCATCAGCTATACTAATTCCGAATCTTTTCTCTTGAAAAAATGTATTGTTTTCAAAAAAAAGATTACACCATTTTGTTGAAATGTATTGTTCTTTTCTAAATCTCTGAAAAACCACGTTAAACTTTTCTGTTTCTCCATCTTCTGTTCTCTCACCAACAAATATTGCCTTAATTTCTGGAAATACATCATTTTCTTTTTTGAAACTTGGTACTCCCAAAGGATCTCTTATTGCGTCTTTTATTTCATCAGATAACTGATAATTTTCTATTTTTAATATTTCATCCTCATTCGGCTTATAACTGCCATCAAATATTATTTGTGTTTTTTCAGCAATCAGATCATTTAACGCATTCCTCATAGAAGCAATTATTGTATTTTTAGTTTGTACATCAACTTCTATTTTATATACTACTTCTTCTTTTGTATTTGCCCTCAATACCATTATAGAACTGTTTTCAAACACTTAATCTTACCTCCTCATTTCTCAATTAACAAAAATTCAAAAATTCTTCCTACCGCTTTTATATCTTTCTTATTTCGTATTTTCTTTTTACTTATCAAAATGTATGATGATATGCCATTCTCTGTAGCTATATTATAAAAATGATATCCTCTAAAAAATAGTAATGGATGAGGAATTGCAGAATTCACAAATGGTATTACTACGCTTATTATCAAGCTGATTCCCACTAATATAAACAAATTCAATTCATCTATTACCATATTAGCCAGCGGTAACAAATAGGAGAAAATATATCCTAATATCCATAAATCACCCGTAGATACATCTGTAACTCTAATTGTCATAGGTGCAATATTTTTATAACCATATCTAAATGATACAATAAATAAAACACTTCCTATCATTGAAGCAGATACTAATATTGATGGAAACATTATTCCTTTACCCTGAATAATCCAAACCACTGAAAATGTTATGCACACGGGTGCAACCGCTGAGAAAAAATAAAGTAGCTTTTGTATTATATTAGCCATATCTCATTCACCTTCTTTTATTTCTTTGCTCCATATGTTGCTGTACTTTCAGCAACCATCATGGGTACATAGTTTGATTCAGCATATGATATTGATTTGTCTCGAAAGTTAACAACCTTTTCCTCGCCCATATCATTATTATCTGTCCAAAGTTCGCACTGTGTCATAACAGTCTGAACTGCATCTTCCATACCCTCAGGCGGATACTTGTGCTTTTTCAGCAGTTTCTTTATAAGCATACGCATTTTTGCTCTTGCTGATTCTCGCTTCTGCCAGTCAATTGTTTTATTTCTTCGTAGAGTATCTGCAAGTTCTTTTGTAATTGCTATCAGTTCTTCATTTTCGTAGAAATCCTTTATTGCCTGTGGCTTCGTTAATGCATCATAGAAGGCAAGCTCATCAGCAGTAAGCCCAAGCTGGTCACCTTCCTTTTTGGCTGCTGCAATCTGTTTTGCAAGATTCAGCATTTCCTCAATAACTTCTTCATTTGTCAACATACCATTAAGATACGCATTAAGCGAACGCTGCATAATTTCACTAAACTTCTCAGATTTAACTACATTAGTTCTGCGATATATCGAAACCTGTTCTGCAATCAGCTTCTTAAGAAGTTCAACCGCAAGATTCTTTTCTTTCATATTGGCAACTTCTTCAAGGAACTTCGGATCAAACAGTGAAAATTCTTCTTTGATATCTGAGAAAAGATTGACAACTCCATCACTTTTAATACTTTGCTTTAAAAGCTCATTTATCCTTGCATTCATTTCTGGAAGAGAAATCTTCTTCCCAACTCCTGTATTAATCAGTCTAAGGACAAGAACACGCACTGATTCAAAGAATGCTGCTTCAAATCGACTTTCCTCATCAACCAGAGAAGAGCAAAGAGACAATGCCTGATGCAGCATAAGTGCTTCTTTTACAAATGAGTCCTTATCATCCACTTTCTCTCTGTCCATAATAAAGTTAACTGCACCACTAATAGTTTTTGCTCTTTCAAGGTCTGTTCCGCCTGTAAACTTCGAGTAATCATATCCGTGGAACATATCCCGACAAACTGATAGCTTTTCCAAAAACTTCGGATATGCTACCTTTGCAACATCAGTATCGCCATAATTCTTTTTATCACGAGAAGTATAATCATTCATTGCCTGTTTCAATGCAGATGCAATTCCAACATAATCTACAACAAGTCCACCTTCTTTATCACGAAATACGCGATTTACACGAGCTATAGCCTGCATAAGATTATGTCCGGACATTGGTTTATAAACATACATTGTTGCAAGTGAAGGAACATCAAAGCCTGTCAGCCACATATCAACAACAATTGCTATCTTCATAGAGCTGTTATTATCTTTGAATTTCTTAGCAAGTTCATCCTTATGATGTTTATTGCCAATAATCTTTCTCCATTCTTCCAGATCATTATTACCAGAAGTCATAACAACTCCAACCTTCTCAATCCATGTAGGACGAAGTTCTAAGATACGCTTGTATATCTTCATTGCAATAAGACGAGAATAAGCAACTATCATTGCCTTTCCTGTTAAAAGATTCTCTCTGTTATTCTCATAATGGTCAAGAATATCACAGACAAGTGAATTGATAGTATTATCATTGCCAAGAACAGCTTCCATCTTACCAAGTTCACGCTTGCTTTTCTCAACTACTTCTCCATCAGCATTTTCAGCCATAACATCATATTCACTATCAATCAACCTAAGAGTATCTTCATCAAGGTTAAGCTTGATAACCCGGCTCTCGTAATAAACAGGTCTTGTTGCTCCATCCTCAACCGCCTGTGTCATATCATAAATATCAATATAATCACCAAATACTTCACGAGTACTGCGATCTTTTGATGAAATAGGAGTACCTGTAAATCCTATATATGTAGCATTAGGCAAAGTATTTCTGATAATTCGTGCCGTTCCAATTTTTATCTTACCAGTTTTGGCATCAACAGTTTCTGCTAGTCCATATTGTCCTCTGTGTGCTTCATCCGCCATAACAATAATGTTGTTTCGCTCCGACAAAGCTTCGTGAGATTCTTCAAACTTCTGCATTGTAGTAAAAATAATACCATTTGCCTGTCTGCCAGCAAGCAAAGACTTTAAGTTTTCTCTGCTTTCGGCATGTATCGGCTCTTGTCTTAAGAATTCTTTACACTTTGCAAATTGCCCATAAAGCTGATCATCAAGATCATTTCTATCAGTGATAACAACTATCGTTGGACTATCCAATGCTTCCTGCAACAAATGTGCATAGAATACCATAGAAAGTGACTTACCACTTCCTTGTGTATGCCAGAACACACCACCCTTACCATCCGTAACAGTAGCGTGTTTTGTGGATTCAATTGCTTTTCTGACTGCAAAATATTGGTGATATCCTGCAAGAATTTTGAATGAGTTAATACCCTCATTTGAAAAACAAATAAAGTTCTTTATAATATCAAGTAGTCGTTCTTTCTTGAACATCCCCTCAAAGAAAGTATCAAACTGTGCAAACTGTGTATTCTCATAATCTCCATCTTTCGTTTTCCATTCCATAAAGCGGTCTTCACCTGAAGTGATTGTACCTGCTTTAGATGTCAACTGGTCGCTCATAACGCAGATGGCATTATAAATAAACATAGATGGGATTTCCTGCATATAATTACGGAGCTGTCTGTATGCTTCCGAAGCATCCGTTTCTTCACGAGAAGGAGATTTCAACTCAACTAATACAACCGGCAAGCCATTTAAAAAAAGAATTACATCAGGACGCTTATTACTATTTTCAATGAAAGTCCACTGATTCGCTACGATAAATGAATTTTTGTCAGGATTTTTGTAGTCAACAAGATAAACTATAGAGGAACGCTCCTCACCATCTACAAAATATCTAACCGGAATGCCATTTTGCAGATAGTCCATAAATGCAGTATTTTTCTGCACAAGTTCTCCATTTTCAAAATTTTTAAGCTTAAATAAAGCATCCTGAATGGCATCATCAGGAAGATCTCTGTTAAGACGATACAGAGAATCAATCAGAACATCCTCATATAGCGGATTGTAAAAATCTCTTTCTATATCTGGGCCATAAACATATTCATATTCTAAATCATTTCTAAATAGCTCTATAACTGAATTTTCATAATTAGCTTCCGTAAATATAGTGGACATATGAATCACCTCTACTCTTTTTCGTATATAATTTCTTTTATACGCTTAGCTTCTTCGCTATTATTATTCTTACATATCATACGATAAAAATCCTTAACATCAACATCCTTTAAAATATATGTTACCTGATTGTTTTCAAGTGCAATTTTAAATAATTTGCATTTTTGATCTTCTGACCATTCTATAATCTCTGACATTTGTTCAATAATCGAATGTGTATTAGCAAAATTGCTACTATCTTCAAGTTTATCAATTAGTTCTTCCTTTTTTAATTCTTTCTCACTTTGACCTCTTGTTTCATCTACCTTTTCAGCTATACAATCAAAATGAACATCTTCTAGTATTTCATTTGTAATCGTCCTATCTATTATTTGCTGTACTAACTGTTCAAGCTTTGACCCTTCTGTGTAGTCAGCCGGTGCAAAATATTTTATACGATTTTCATCAAGCATTCGAAATACCTTTGACTTGTCTTTTGTTTCAGAATTATATACACCTATTGAATGTCCTCCATTAATATTGACAAGTTTCATACACGGAATATCTGTATCACTATCGCCAATGTATACCATATTTCTAAATGGTACGCGATATTGGTTAGGCTCAAAATATGAGTTAACAGCTTGATCATTTATATCAAGAACACCTTTTTCTATTCTAAATAAGAATTGCGTTTTATTAGTATAATTAACAACCTGAGCTGGCCATACTGCCACTCCATCCTCATCAAAATAAAACGAACTAGCATAGATTTTTTTGAACTTAGTAGCCACCTTAGTTCCTTCAATCATTTCTTTTAGCCCTGAGGAAATAATATAGTGTTCCACTATAACCCCTTTACTCTTACCATACTCATTAATTCGATCAAACCATGTTTCAACTCCAGAAAACAACTGTACTTTTCCGCCATCTTTGTGCAATGTTTCCTTAGTAAATAGAACTTTTCCTCTTGATTTACTAGCCATCATGTACATATAGGCAAGATTCTGATCCATATCATTATCCGATGCTAATTGGTTTGATTGTTTCCAAAATTCTGCTATTTCATAATCTATTGATTGTATATACCCCTGTGCCTGCATATCATCGGGAGATAACGTTTTATCAAAATCATAACAAATTGCTAAAATTGGTTGTTTCATAGGCTCATCCTTTCTTGAATGTAATATTGTAAAAATTATAAACAATAATTTGTTGGCTTAAAGGTCAATGTCGGACACATTAAGTTCCCCGGACATAAGTTTTGGCAACAATGCATCACGAAGCTCTGATAGGTTAATATTTTCTTTTTGATTCGAAAGTATTGTATCAAACAAGGGCCTGCATAGGGAATCAAAGTCCTGTAACACACGTTCGGATGGAATCATTACCTGTATCTTGCCAAACTGTGTTTTATTTAAGTTGACTATTGTGCTACCACTTTGCCCAAGTTTGTTGATAGTATCAGCTAATGTCTGCATTAATAGGTAGATATAATATACAGAGATACCTTCTTTGGGAATTATTGAGTTAATCTGTTGATTAGATTGACTCTCTTCAGATACCAAAGTTACCAGACCGGCTGTCCCTATACAACTTACGCATACAGTATTAGGTGGAAGTGTTTTCTTCGGTTGAGAAGCAACACCTGCATCTGAAAGATAACGCTCGGTAGAAACAATATAAACGCAGCCATGCATATCAGGAATTGTTATGAATGGAGTATTACCACCATAATATTCACTTTTCTTGGTAGAGGGTGTTTTTCCACATATGATTTCAGTTCCGAGATCATCAATTGTACCATCTGACCAATCATCTGGCTTCGTTCCGTCAAAAGGTTCATAATTAACAAACCAAGAACGGTATATAGCCTGAGCTTGCTGCTCTAAATTATTGTTTATCTGATTGTTTTCTTCGATTTTCTTGTCTATGCTCGATAAAATAGCCCCTATTCTTTTCTGCGTATTCAATTTGGGACAATCTATTTCGTACTGCGAAAAGCTACTTTTATTAACAATAGGAACTGCTGTTGAAGTTTTGCTATGAAAATTAAGTACTTTTCCAAGTTCAAGCATTGAGTAATATACAAAATCTATATCAAATTTGTCTGTATCCACAACAATGGAGTTAATTTGTTGATTTGTTACCGTTTCTTGTGTCGTAATAACAACTTTACCCAAATCAGAACCTATACAACTAACACATATTGCATTTGCTGGGAGTGTTGCATTTTTTACGGACAATCTCCCCAGCTCTGTTATATATTTGTTTGTCCTTCTGACATATTTAACTGACATATCATCTGAAGGGGTAAGAAAAGGAATGTTTCCACCATAATATTCACTATTATATGTTTTAGGTGTTTTTCCAGTAATTACTTTTCCAATATCTCCAACTTTTACCTTTTCCCATTCATCCATAATCTTTTCCTTTCTATCCAATGTATTTTCGGTGGGCAATTTTCACATTGCTCTGTTTCACCATTGCGTATTGCAAGGTAGTATCTATTTTTCTATGCCCCAAGAGTTGTTGAAGCTGCTCAATTGACATTCCTTTATCTATTGCCACAGTTGCAAGTGTACGCCTAAACTTGTGTGGATGTACTTTGTTAATTCCTAATTGCTTTCCAAATTCTCTCAGACGTACTTCAATGCTACCAATTTTCAATCTGTCATATGGTGATTTCAGTGAAACAAACAGTGCCGGATTATTATCATTTCTGCTCTCCAAGTAATTCTGTAAATGTATCTTTGTGCGAGCATCAAAATAGACCACTCGTTCCTTACTTCCTTTACCGAACACGATACATTCTCTCTCATTGAAATCAATATCATTTCGGTTAAGCAGTACCATTTCACCTACACGCATACCCGTTGAAGCAAGCATGTCAATAATTGCTAAGTCTCGAAGCTCTGTACAGTTATCTCTCATAAGCTCTAACGCTTCATCGGAGTATGTCTCCTTGATATTCGTGCCGGTTTTTACTCTGTGTATGCGTCTAACTGGGCTTTTCAATATATAATCCTCGTCCTCTAACCAAGAGAAAAAGCTGGACAAGATACGGCGGATATTGTCTATCGTAACCTTGCTCGACTTCTTCTTTTCTTGATATTCTGTCAGATATTCTCGTATATCGTCTGTTACTATGTGTTTGACGTCTTTTTGAAGTTCATCAAGCATATCTTTAATAGTTGCCTTATAGTATTTAAGAGATTTCTCAGAACAGCCCTCTATTCGCTTTGCTGAAAGGAATAACTCCACATAGTTCTGCTCCGAGTATTTCTCTTTATTTTGATTTTCCATTACCTCATACTTTGCAAGAGTGTATCGCAACACCTCTTGCAGTTTTTCATTTTGTGCATTATTCAGGTAATGTAACATTCCCTGAATAATATCTTTGATCAAATTCTGTTTCACAGTCACTTGTCCTTTAAAATATTTTTAGAGAACGACTATGGGGCGGAAGTCCCCTGATATTAACTCCCGCCACCCACGGAAGTTGTGGGATATGTTATAAACAATAATTTAGAGCAACAAGCTCAGGCGTATTTTGATGAACTTTTCGTTGTCAATGCTGATCCAAATTGGTCGGAATGTACTCTATCCGATATCGGCTCTGTTGTTGCAGGTGGTACGCCTTCAAAATCGAAGCCGGAGTATTATGCAAACCAAGGCATTGCATGGATAACACCTAAGGATCTATCGGTTAATAAGTCAAAATTCATCTTTCATGGAGAGAATGATATCTCTGAGTTAGGATTTTCCAAGAGTAGTGCCACAAAGATGCCTGCTGGAAGCATACTTTTCAGTTCAAGGGCTCCAATAGGGTATATTGCTATAGTTCAAAACGAGGTCACTACTAATCAGGGATTTAAATCTGTTATTCCGAATGAGAATATCAGTACAGCTTATATGTATTTCTTGCTGAAGAATCTTCTTCCTACAATTGAAGGTATGGCTTCTGGATCAACTTTCAAGGAAATATCTGGAACAGCGATGAAATCTGCACCTACTGTTATGCCTGATGCTGATACCATTCAGCTTTTTAGTAGTTTTTGCGAACCTGTATTCAAGGAACAAGAGATTCTTGAAGCAGAGAATCAACGTCTTTCAGCATTTAGGGATTCACTACTTCAAAAACCGATGTCCGGCGAGCTGGATGTCTCCAACATCGAACTCTAAGCAACTAAATTATTGTTTATCTTTTCATTTTGACAGATTTTTCTATCTATGGTGTCTAAAATGGACACTATTTTACTTTGTATAATTAAATTAGGTAGCTTAAATTCTAAATTCTCTATATCAGATGGCTTAATAGATGGATATGTTGATACACTTTGTTCTGCAATCGCCTGCAATTGCTCTGTTGTATTGTTCTGTATTAAGAGATAGTAAATGAATTCTGGTATTGCTTTATTAGTGTCAACATCAATTACTGTAAATCCTGTAGAAACTAATAAATTATCAATTGGCTCCTTTATAATTCCATAATGTAACTGATTTGGTCTTACTGTAGAATATAATATGCTATTCTTTATTACTTTTCGCCTGGCTCTACTTGGCATCTTATCCGTTTTAGTATTGATATACTGTAACTCCGTAATTTTATTTTCTGTAAGACTCCCCGTATCTAAATAATTAACAAATTTCCAATAGTCATTTCACCAAAGTATCTATTCTAACACTATAAAATCTGATACATTGCAATCACCCATCGTTAAAGTTTCATAATGATTTGTTAATAATACATCGTCATTAAAATCATAATAAATATCAAACTGCCTTTCTCCTATAATTTTATACATATCTCTATCCTTACACTTTGCGTAATACATTTTTATTTCTATCTCAACCTTATATAATATCCTGTTATGTATCTTTATATCATTACAGTTAAGAATATTAACTTTTTTCACTTCGAAATCTGATATTGTATCACCATCATTCCATACAGGATCTTCCATAAGCAAATCATATAATATCTCATTATTATGACTTAGGCAGTTTTCTATTCTCTCATTAAGTTGTGAAGAAAATGTCTTCTCTGTTTCATTTTTATTACAAAGTGTAGTAAGTCTTTTCATTAGTGCATTTTTCTGCTCTATATATATTTCATCTCTGAAATCTTCTTTAAATTCTTTTCTTAATGCATTACTTGCTAGCAAATTATCATTACAATAGAACACTATAGTATCATTTATATGTTTTTCCTTATATTCTTTTATAGATTCCCAAATCAGTACATCTTTAAATCCTTTATCACTATGCTTTTCTTTTCCTTCGAATGGAGGTTCTTTTTTTATAGCCCTTGATATTATACTCTTGAGCCTGTCTGAAGCAGGAAAATCCACAACTTCCACTGCAACAATGCCTTGTTTTAATTCCGTTATTGCTTTTTTAAATGTTGGTTCTAAATATTCTCCATAGTTAAATGCTCTATCATATTGCATATTCGGCATGCTTACATTTTCAAGCCTTTTATTCAGATCATCAAACATTTCTAATTGCTGTTGATATAATTCATTAAGTACCATTCGAGGCAATAAAATTTTAATTTCTGTATAAATGTCATTTATCTCTATCTCTTCAATGATTTCTTTTAATTTTTCTACAAACAATACTTTATCTAATTGTTCATTTCTGCTATGCAAAATATTCGTATCAATAAATACATCTATCATAGATTATACCCAATCGCCCCCAGTTTCCTGCGAATTTCTTCTTCCAACTTATGAGACTTTGCAAACATATCTGAAAGCTCTGATGTAAGGCGTGTCATCTTTTCTTCAAATGGTTCTCCATCGTCCGGAGCTTCTTCAATACCAACATATCTACCCGGTGTCAGAATAAAGTCCTGCTTTTCGATTTCTTGAAGGTCTGCTACAACACAGAAGCCCTTCACATCTTCAAGCGTACCATCTTGAAATGCTGTAAATGTATCAGACAACTTCTGAATATCTTCATCAGTAAAATCTCTGTGCTTACGGTCAATCATATAACCCATCTTTCGGGCATCTATAAATAAAGTTTTACCTTTCTGCTTTTTGTTCTTAGAAATAAACCAAAGCGTAACCGGAATTGTAACGCTGTAAAATAACTGCGTAGGCAATGCAACGATACCTTCTACAAGATCAGCCTGAATAATATTCTTTCTGATTTCTCCCTCACCACTGGACTGAGACGATAAAGCTCCATTAGCAAGCACAAGACCAATTTTTCCGTTTGGTGCAAGATGATGTATCATATGCTGAATCCACGCATAGTTGGCATTTCCTGCTGGCGGAGTTCCGTATTTCCATCTAACATCATCTTTTAACTTGTCTTGTCCCCAGTTTGAAAGATTGAAGGGCGGATTTGCCATAATAAAATCAGCTTTAAGCGTTTTATGTAAATCATTGAAAAATGTATCTGCCTGATAAGGTCCAAAATCTGCATCGATACCACGAATAGCCATATTCATTTTTGCCATCTTCCAAGTATCAGCGTTAGACTCTTGACCATAAACAGCGATTTCTCCACGCTTGCCACTGTGTGCCTGAATAAATTTTGCACTCTGAACAAACATACCACCAGAACCACAACATGGGTCATATACACGACAATTTTTAAATGGTTTCAAAATAGCAACAATTGTTTTAACGATACTTGCAGGAGTATAGAACTCGCCACCCTTAACACCTTCATATGCTGCAAACTGCTGAATGCAATACTCGTATGTTCTGCCAAGCAGGTCTTTGCTTTCTTCTGTATCTCCCATATCCATATTGGTGAAAAGATCAACAACCTCTCCTAATACTCTCTTATCCAAATCTGGACTTGCATAATTCTTTGGAAGCACATTTTTAAGAGTTGTATTTTCCTTTTCAATAGCTCGCATTGCATCGTCGATAATAGTACCGATTTCTGGAGTATGTGCTGCAGAAGCAATCTTGCTCCAACGGGCATCCTCCGGTACAAAAAAAATATTATCTTCTGCGTATGCATCCTTATCATCTTCAAAACCATCGCCCTCATCAACAAGCTGTTGATAGCGTTTTTCAAATGCACTTGATATGTAACGCAGAAAAATAAGTCCTACAATAACCTTTCTGTATTCTGCTGCTGGAATGTGTCCCCAAAGAACACAAGCCGCATCCCAAATTTGTTTTTCAAATCCAATATTAGCATTATTTTGAACTGCCATTTATAAATTCCTTTCTATTAGCAACTTGCTATATTTATCTGTACATATTTCTTCATTTCGCAATATCACTCTCGTTCTATCTCTACAATATCATCAAAACCACATTTCAATTCAACACATATCCTAGCCAGTATATCTAACGATACTTGTTGGTCGTTGTTCATTTTGGTAAATGTACTTGGTGCTATCTGTGTTTTCTTTCTTAATTCCGTTTTTGTCATACCCCTATCAATTAACAACTTCCATAAAGGTTTATAAGTTATTTTTACTTGATTTTCTGACATGTTATTTCCTCCGATTATCACGTCAAATAGTCCTTTTATCCTGACTTTCATTATATCATCAGTTTTTCGCTTATGCAATTACAAATTTCGAGTTCTCGAAATCATGCATATGATTATCCACAAAAAATTGAGCAGAGGAATCGCCTCCCTCTCCCCCTATTCCACATCTTATCTTCCACCTTTCCTTTATCAACATCTCTGACAACACTCTCATCATAAATCCTCTGGAACTCCTCATAAATCCCATCTCCAGCCAGCTTTGTCCACAGGTTCAGTTTCTATAGTTTCCACAAATTCACTTTTATCTGTTACATCCGTTATACTTTCGCCAACTCTTGCCACATTCACATCAGACGAATTATGAATCTCTTGTTTTCCTATGCCATCTAAATCAAACTGTTGTTTTCTCGCACTATCAGCTTGTTCTCTTTATCTGCCTATTTCATTCTGATTATTGTCGGACTTAATTCCTTTAACACTTATATCCGGCTCAACAATCATTTTCGCTGTGCTCTCAGCCAGCATATCCACTTCCATACCCGGTATCTCAATCTCCCTGTTAGCAACAATCTCCTCATTTCCCGACACCGCATAATATGCCGTATACAAATCTTCTTTCACAATGCTATCAGCAAGCTGCAACTGTCTCTTAAGCTCCCTTTTCTCCTGCTTCAGCTCATCCACTTCTTCCTGCACTTCCACATGCCATATCTGATATTCCCGGTACTACTCTTCATTCTTTATACTGCGTTTCCGGCTAGAGCTTTCTCTGTATATCTCCTTCTGTCTGTCCTCAATCTGCTGGATTTTTTCTTCCTGCTCACCTATGAAATCCACAAGATCCACAACACTTTTGATGTCATTATTTACAATCAGCAGATATTCGTCCTGTAACTGATGAAACCGCTTCAAATCCTCTGTATACTTTGCTCCACCGACTGCAAAACGCTTCTGCTCTACAATCCTTAATCTGTATAGCTTTGCATAAAAATTCTTCTGGAATGATGACAGCTTCGCTCTGTGCAATTCCCTGATATCCGACAAATAAAAGTAAGGCTTTGCCATCCAAGGCATATCCACATGATGCCTTAGCATATCTTCTGAAAACATCTCGTCCAGCTTTGCCTGTTTATGATAATACCGAAATCATGGTGCCTGCACTTTCATCCACACATCTTTCTTGAATACATCTCCAAGTCTTTTCATCAGATATTTAAAATGCTCCACATTTCCGGCTGCATACGCACACATCTTAGCATCACGAAGTATAATATCCTTCATGGACATTTCCTTTTCCCACTTGTCCCTGCTGATATTCTTTGGATTTCTGCTATACTCTGCCGGCATTATGGAAAGTCCAAGCTCATCACAATATTTATTTGTAATTGGCTGCAGATGATTCTTCCAATTGCCTTTAGGTGAATTATACTTCTTGCCGGTTGTCATACTCACACTATTCCAGATCAGATGCCCATGCATATGTTCCCTGTCAGTATGAACTGCATACACCGCCTCATAATCATCACCAAGCACATCCTTTGCGAAATGCTCGAGGACATACATTGCCTGCTCTGCTGTTACTTTTTCCTCCGGCGAAAACGATATGATCACATGATAGCCCTGCCTTTTACCTGTCTTATGAAATATATTCTTTGTCTCTTCCATCTGCTCAAATGCTGTATCTGGCAGGCAGTTAATACCGCCCACCAGTATACATTCTTCTGTCTTATCCGGATTCTGGATATATTCCAAAGCATTCTTCAGGTGTGATGCCGGATTTCTGCCATCTGACTCCTGTATATTTAAGATCTTTGTAATCGCCATACTTCCAGCACCTCCCCGAATGTTTTCTTTACATCATCCAGACTGTTCTGCAGTTTATCAATATCGCTGTAATATAACTTTCCCTGTGAATTACCAAGCTTTACTGCCTGATTAATATTATTTGCAATACCGGCAATAACACGGATTACTCTTGCCCTGTCCTCTGGATAACTTGTATCAATGTTGCCGCCTGTCCGGATCAATTCTCTTATATAGGCACTTGCTGTCATTCCGGTTCGTTTAAGTGCCGCTTTCAGAATATCCATATCTTTCTCTGACAGCTTTACCGATATCTTATAATCTTTCCTGTCAGACTTGTATCTTCTCTTTCCATCTGCCATGCGTTTCTCCCCTTTCGTAATTCTTCAATGCTGTATCAAACCAATCTCTTTTTATCTGTACCATTGCTTTTTCATCCTTTCTTAAAATAGTGTCCACTGGTTTTGCAAGATGCGGAAAAGGTCGGACCTTTTCCCGAAAAAATATAAACGCATCAGCGTTTACATAATTTTCCGTCTTGGCAGGAGCACCTGCACCCTGTATATGATATGTGGTGGTTAATGTACCACCACAATTACTGATATAGTGGCGCTTTTTGCCGTCACTTTACTGTTTTGGTTGCATTTTCCGCCACCATTTTTCCATTTTGATGGCACTTTCCGCCACCATGTCTTTTTTCTCTCTGATTTGAGTGGTGGCACTTTTTGCCGTCACTTTGCTGTTTTGGCGGCGCTTTTCGCCCCCACTTTTGCATTTTGACGGCACTTTTTGCCCCCACATTGGTTTCGCCTATTCAGTTATCTCTTTTGCCATTGCATCCGCATCCGATATTACATTTTCTGCTATCTCAGCACCATCTTCCGGCATCTCATTTGTTTCAGGCGGTATATCCACTTCATCCTGTTCACTTATCACAGAAGCCCCAACTGCCACTTCATAATCCATTTCTTCTGCAACCTTGCTCCGGTTACGCTGCGGTTCATAATCCGGATTGTAATAATCTTCGTAACCATAGATTTTCTGTTCAAAGTACTTCCTTGGACATTTGCCCCGCATGGTGAAATAACCTTTTGCCTCAAGCTCTGCATTATATTCCTTTATAATTGCATATGCCTTTGTCATCCCGATACCAAGCATCTGGCTTATCTCACCTGCATCTATGAATGCTTCCTTTATACCCTTCATGCAGCTCCTCCTTTCATAAATTGTTATTTTAAATACGTGTTTTCACAAAGCAGCTATCCTGTTCTTTATTTATTCCGTATTTTTAGTTCGTGTTTATCTTAATATCCTTTTCAGAGTTTGTCAATAGAACTTTTTATAATTACGCACTTGCAATTCGTTTTTGTTTATGATAAAGTAATCGTACAATCATAAATAAGTCACTTACTGATACGTATTTCATTTAATATCAATCTGATACGCATCTTTACAACGGACTATTTCATATAAAGGAGGGTGAACAGAATGGCTTTCTCTGATTCCATTAAACTTACTATGTCTTCTTCTGAGGAAATCGGAAAGGCAATACAGAAGCAGCGCAAGGCACAGAAAATCACGCAAAAGGAGTTTGCACAGCGGCTTGGTAAATCAGAACGTACTATCCAGAAATATGAATCTGGTGAAATACTATTAAAGATAGATGTTTTAAAACAGATTGCAAATCAATTAAATGTTCCATGGCAGGAGCTTTTATTTGCAAAAGTTACTAATACTCCAAAAGATAATACGACCGCTGAATATCCGGCATATGAATTCCACACTATGTCAGATGTAATCAACGTTCTCTTTGCCATAACTGAACTTACTGATTTTTCATTTGAGCTTACCAATACCAAACCTCCTGAAAATCCTGAATGGACTGCCGGGATCAAGGTTAACGGCAAAGGTGATGGAAAATATGATGCAGACTTCTGTCTCTTTATGGAAAACTGGATAACAAAGAAGAATATGCTTCAGACAGGAAAGCTTTCAAAAGAAAAGTTTGATTCATGGAAATCAGATATGTTAGCATATTATAAAAATTCCAGACTGGATAATGAAGCTGATTCAAAAACTGAATAATTGCAGGCTTACACCTTTAGTAAAGAAAAAGCTCCGGCACACTCCTTCTCGCAAAAGGAATAACCGAAGCTATGTAAGTGATTGACCCGAAGGCTTTATAATCACCCTGAACAAGTAGATTATATCATAGCCTTTTGATGATTGCACAACAATTTTACAAAAAGGAGATGATATTTATGCCAGCTTACAAAGATGAAAAAACTGGTAAATGGTTCGCCAAGTTCTATTACACGAACTGGCAGGGAATCAAGAAACAGAAGTGGAAAAGAGGCTTCGCCACCAAAAAGGAAGCTTTAGGATTTGAAAGGGACTTTCTGGAAAAGCAGTCTGCCAATCCTGACATGACATTTCAAAACCTTTATGAAATTTATATGGAGGATATGGCTGCAAGACTTAAGCAGTCAACTCTTCTGACAAAAAAGACGGTACTACAGACGCATATTCTTCCATTTTTCGATAACAAGCCAATAAATGAAATCAAAGCCTCTGATGTACGAAGATGGCAGGCGAAGCTTATGAGTTCGCCTAATAATTACTCCCAGACCTATCTTAAAAAGATTAATACGGAGCTTAACAGTATCATCAATTATGCCAAGCGGTTCTATGATCTCAACACCAATCCCTGCGGCAAGGCAGGTACCATTGGAAAAGCAAAGGCTGAGGAAATGGATTACTGGACTTACGATGAATATATTGCTTTCCGTGAGGGCGTAAAAGACAAGCCATTATCATATATCTGTTTTGAAGTCCTGTACTGGACAGGTATGCGTGAAGGTGAATTGCTTGCTCTATCACCTGCTGATATTGACTTTGATAACAAGCTAATATCCATCAACAGAACATATCAGCGGATAGGAGGAAAAGATGTATTTACATCACCTAAAACAAGAAAAAGTAAGCGAAAAATTCCAATTCCGGATTTTCTCTGCCAGGAGCTATCAGACTATATCCAGTCAAGGTATATGCTTGACGCAGATGAAAGGCTGTTCCCGGTAACAAAATCATATCTCTCACACGAGATGATAAGAGGTTGTAAAAACACAGGTGTAAAGAAGATACGAATCCACGATATCAGGCATTCGCACGCCAGCTTACTTATTAATCAGGGCTGTGATGCCCTGATGTTAGCAGACAGGCTTGGACACGAAAAAGTATCCACAACACTTAACACATACTCACATCTGTTTCCACATAAACAGCAGGAGCTTGTGCATAGTCTGGAATCATTGCAGGCAACAGATTTGCCAACACCTGAGCCACCATCTGATAACCCTCTGCTTGAAGCCGCAGGTATCACATGTGAAGTGCCGCAGACTCAGAGCAACGGCTCAGATGTAACCGCCCGACCTCAGTTCGGACCTTCGTTAGTACCACCAAATACCGCATCAGGGAAAATCATCCAGATGCCACAAAGAAAGATCATTTAAAAGAAATCCAGCAATCATCAGGATTTCTTGCTATTAAAGTTAATGACAAGCACACAAAAACGATAAAAAAGAGTAGTTGCTATTAGTAGCAAATTAGTAGCAGTGCAAAAGAAAAAGTCTCGGAATCCGCTTGTTTAGCGGGTTCCAAGACTTGTGGCTACTATTCAAACTCTACAAAGACTAACGCTTTTTGTTTAGGAATTATTCTCTGTA
>ERZ773178.2383-NODE-2383-length-17633-cov-4.555353_pt1 | contig 17633 bp, 7 predicted proteins | sample MGYA00580533_ERZ773178 | MGnify/ENA primary metagenome ERZ773178 (study PRJEB29015, sample SAMEA2737859) | human gut metagenome | biome: human gut; feature: human-associated habitat; material: faeces | place: China | collected 2012 ...
GCGTAGCACAGAGCAATCCGTAGGCATCAAAGTCGGGGGGCTTTTGACCCCGACATCTTTACATTTTCTCTTTACAGAGGAGGTATCCTTCCAAACGGCGTTGCATTCTTTTCATGTCGATAAGCCAACGGATATTTCTTTGCATACTGTATAAATCCTCTTCCATATTCATCATCTCTCAGCCTTGTAACAATTTCCTGACGCTTCGCATAAGAAATTTCATTCAGATACAACAGATATTGGATCTCTGCCCATTTTGCCATACCCTCATAGATCTCCAGCCTGTACTGCTTTCCATATTTACTGAGGATCATTTTTTCATCCCAGTTCTGGTATTGCCAGATATGCGTCAGTTCATGTGCGATCGTTGCCATTGCTGCAAGTTTCGGAGACCCATTTTCTATATACAGGCTATATCCTGATGAATCTTTCTGTGCGAATCCAAGTACACGTCCATCAAATCCCGGAGTTGCCACAAATTCATCCCCGAAATGTTTTGCGATCGTCTTGGCATCTGTCATTCTTACCTTAATTGCCACATTGAGCTTGATTCCAAAAAAGATCTCCATATTCCGGACAACCATTTTATAAACTTCTTTAAACTCTTCGCCAGTCCTAAGTGCAGTTGAAGAGCAATGATTGCAACGTTCTCTTCCGTCTTTCAGAAGTTCATATTCTCCTCCGGCAAGCTCTACACCACAGAAATCGCAAAAATGACTTCCCTCTTTATGTGGATCATATTTTGCGTTATCAGCTTCTGCTGCCTTCACGCCATCACGAACCTGCTGCAATGGATTTCGATCATAACCATATTTAGTAAGATACTTGATCGTTCCCCCAAAATCAAAGTATGGATCGATTTCTTCATAGCCATACTTCAGGAAACAACTTTTCTGATATTCCGTCTTTTTTGTCGTCTTTTGTTCCACAAGCTGCTCATCTTCACCTTCAATATCCATTTCTGCTTCTGCTGAATACATCACATTTTTCATGACATTTTCAGTTCCGGTTTCTGTGTCTCTTTCATCTGTGGAAGTGGTTTCCTCTGACGGAAGTTCTTCTCCTGTTGAAGGCTCCTCTTTTATTGAAGTTTTTTCTTCCCCTGAAGGCTTTTTTTCTGTTGAAGTGGTTTCCTCTGTTGGACTATCTTCTGAAATTCCTTCTTCTGGTGTTTCTTCTATTGGTGTTTCTTCTGTTGGTGTTTCTTCTGTTGGAGTTTCTTCCACCGGCTCATCTTTCGGCTTCTTTTTAAATCCCGCAGTGATCTTTTCCCAGAATTTCCTTAATTTTCTCTTTATTTTTCCGAGGAATCTCTTGTTCTCTTTCTCGGCTTTCTCCCTGGCTTTCTTCGCAGCTTCCTCTTCTTTTCCGGCTTCCGGCGTAAACGGAGTCTCATAGTCCTCCGGTTTGCTTTCTTTTTTCGGATTTTCAGCCATTTTCTGCTCATGCCACATCAGTACTTCTGTTATGATTTCAAAATACCGCTTTAAATTTCGTTCAACAGATGCGATCAGACCCAGATCGATCTCACTGTCTTCTACTATATAAATTGCACTTCCGTCTACTTTTCCTGACAGTGTATACATTGCACCTTTTAACTTTTCCGGTGCATGATTCGTATCAACCAAGGTTACCGCACAAATATATGGGTAAGCATCTGGATAAATCGTGCGGAAGATTTCATTCAGAAGAAGGCAAAGTGTATATCTCACCCGCTCCGAAACATCCGGCAAATTCAATTTCATAACCAGTTTATTCCTATAGGAACGAACCGGTATTCCGCTGACACGAACTTCTTTTGCCGCATTCAGATTCTCATAAGATGTCATTTCCAGGTATCCTGCTGTCTCAATATCTATCTCACAATAGCCTTTATAGATTGAGATTCCCTCAACGGATTTCTGTCCACCGATATTCTCATCATCTTTCCAGTCATTGATCCTGATATGACGCAACTGCCTGTAGTAGACACGATCCGTGATATGATCTGCTGCTCTTCGTACCACGACCCCATTTTGTGGTGTGATCGCCTGTACTTCATAATATTTTCCATCATAAGTCAGGAACTGACCCGGAATCAGTGCCTGGAATACATGTCCATATAATTTTGCACCGATATAATATTTATCGCCCTGCTCATCTTCTGCGATATAATATGCATTCTGAAGTTTCTTTGCGTACTCTGCAATTTCTGTTTCTTCCTCGATCGCATAATATTTTTTCACTTCTGTATGAAGTGCATCTTCCATCAACTGTTCTCTGAAATAGATCCGAATGTTGATTTCCTTTATGAAACAATGCTTGTAGATCAGGTTCTTTAATGCTGCCAGTGGATCTTCAAACTTGATTCCACTCACCATCAGTGCATCCACGATCTCATCTTCGCAAACCTGCTCCTCTGCCATCCGCATGATCAGTTTCAAAATTGTATTCCGCTCTGTTCGTGCATAGTCTGCCACAATCGTCGGGATTGCTTTCGGGTCAGAAATAAAGGTCTGTGCATTTCCCAGCATATAATCCCTTAAGAGATAATTTTCACTGATCACGTTAATAAATCCCTGCTGCGTTCCTCTCGTTGCGAACAGTCTCGTCAGCTCGAACAAGTTCTGAAATTCATCTTCCACCACAAGGAATGAATTTTCTTCTCTCTGTGTATTCCACAAATTGGATTCCACATGAAACGCTCTGTTGAAAGACTCCTGACTCACTGGCAGATCTGTATAATTACAGATCTTTTTGTAGTACTGTCCCGCGATCCATTTCATATCCATAACCGGGAATTTCTCACTGCTGATCCATTTTGTATTGGCAATCTGATACTTCAATGCCACTGCATTGATCTCTGTACCCATACCAAGATAACGGGATACATTGGAGAAAATCCGGTGATGCATATAATCCCCTTCTGCATTCCAGCACATAATAGAAGTCGTTGCCGCACTTTTCAGTGTGGCTGTTACTTCTGTAATCGTAGTCTTCAGTACATGAGACAGTGCATCAACCAGCCCGTCACAGTTTCTGTCGCATGCAGCATACACAACCGGCTCTTTACTTTCATCAAAACGATGAACCAAAAGGCTGACTCCAGCCTGTCCGGATGCCAGCAAGCGGGATGGTTCTACAATAAATACAAATCCGACACGGCTTAAAAAATCACTGTGGTTTCTCTGCAGACGAAGGTTATACAGATCACTGAATTTAAGGATTCCGATATCCGGCTCGTCAATTTCCGGATTTTCATTCTCCAGCACCCCGACTTTCCACAGACTGCCTGTATTTACATTTTCAAAGATTCCCTGCTCCAGCCATTCTTTTACATCTTCCGTTGCTGAATCTCTTCCCATGATCACCAGACATTTTTTATATCTCATCAGTTGCCCCATAATCGGAAACATCAGATAATGAGTCAGGTCTCTGTAAAACGGATTACAGAACAAAGTACTCTGTCCACAGATCAGATTAACACAACTTTTTACATAGTTTGGTTCTACATCCTGACCGCTTTCCTTTAGCTTTGTGAAATATCCTGCCAGATTGCGGATGGCCTGATTTTCTGATTTCTTCATCTCCTCCAGTGTCTCAAAACTGGAAGATACATCAAGCCCACTGTCCACAGTTGCATCATATAAGACACGCTCTCCAAATAAATCTTTTAAAATATCTTTCAGCAAGCCATAATTTGCAACTTTAAAAGACTCCTCATCTTCTCCAAGGACATCTTCAATAAATTCTGTTCTGCTAATTCCGGAAAGATAATTGATCACTTCCCCCAATACCAGCACTCCAAAAACCGGATAACATGGTGTCTGTGCAAATGCCATCTTCGGGTACATCTGTCCCAATACAAAAATCAGAACAGATGCTCCAAGTGCTGCATAATAAATTCCATTGCAATAAGTCTTTACCTGCTCATATTCTTTCTTCAACAGCCATTTATCCAGGTCTTCTTCATATTCATAGAAATTCCCGGAGGTTAGCTGCATCAGGTTTTTAGACTTCCATGTCTTGTTCAAAATAGGAAGGAAAATCCCTTTCAGCACAAGAAATATAACTACAATCAATAGATTGAACAGATTCATATAATGACTTATCCCTGCATTTGATAAAAATGGAAGGAATCCTGATATCCACCCCATAATTTCGATCAGCAGGGAATGGAACTGCGTTAAGATCACTGCTACGATCGTACAGTAAAGCAATGCAATAAACGGCATCAAGACCTGTCTTCCTCTGTCAATTTTATTCAGATTTGCTTTTCTCGCTGCCAGACACAATAAAATAAAAGGAATCGCCTGTGCTAAAAACTGCAGCATTCGTATAAACATCATACTTCTCCTTTCACTTCATCGTACAGATCTTCTCGTTCCAGTTTTAGTTTGGCAACAAACTTATACGGTGCTCTCACCAGGTCTCCCGCCTCATTCAGCGGAATACCTACATCGGATTTATCTGTCTCATAGTAATACAGTGCATTATCCTTTGGAAGTTTTTCTTCATGGAAGAAAGAAGTAATATTTTTCTCAACTTCTGCCACCCGCCTGATCCCATAGGATGCAGCCACTTCCTCATCTCTTTCTATAGAACTTTTCAACGCCTGCTTATGTGCCCTGAGTATGAACTGTGCGGAAGAGATCGATTCACTTTTCAGCTTGATCCCTGCCCGGATCGATTGTGCCTTCATATAAGTACATACCGCTGTAAAATATTTTCCAAATTCATCTGCTGATGCATTGACATTATTTACCATCGTGTGGATCACATGATTATATTCTTCCATACTCATCCGGACTCTGTGCCGTAGAATGAAAAGTGCTGCAATTCCGCCTGCTGCCGCCACTGCAAGTGCAGCCAACGCTACCACAACCGCCGAACCGAACTGACTTCCTCCCAATTTGGCTGCAGAGATCCAATATGGCACAAATCCCAACAGGTACACTAACAGAAGACAGCATCCAACCTGAACTGCCGTACTTCTTCTGATATGAGATACAATATCCTTCTTCACTTTTTTGTCTACTGTTTCGATCTGCTCTTTAAATTTTGCTTCATCTACCAGTCCACTGGTACTGTTTTCCAGGACGTTTGTCTCCAGTCTTTCAATTTCTGCTTCAAGATCCTCCACCTGAAACTGATCCATCTTATACTCATCACCAAAGAAACTTTCTGCTCTGCCTTTCAAATGCTGAGATGCTTTGTCGATCGCACGTCTTGGTGCTTTCAGGAATTGATTGATCTGACGCTTTTTCTCTGTGATCTCCATGATCCAGGTAAATAATTCATCTTTTGGGCAATCTCTGCTCAATCCAATCTTTGAAGTATTGATATACAACTCTTTCCCTGATGAACCATCAAAATGAACCGGTATCTTCTGTTCCGGCACAAGAATATCATCTTCCTCAAAGGAAAGTTCTGCTTTCATTTTCATTCTTTCCTGAACAAAATCATAGACCGACTCCATTCGGTTCAATCGCTTATTCAGCAGCCGTTCCAGTTCCTCTTCTGAAGCTTCCATTCCCAGTTTGTACAGACGATATGCCTGCAGCGAACTTGCCGGGATCCGGTTGATCGCCAGTGTAAGAACAGAAACCCAGAACTCTGTCAGCTCCTTCATATACAGACTATTTTCTGCATTGGTAATACTGCTGCATATGAATCTACAGTTATTCGGATATTTATTTCGGCTGCTGAAGTTGGAACTTTCCATTTCAAACTGCGTCTTCCAGGACTCATAAATATGTTCTTCATCCTTTTTATGCTTCCTGGTCGCAATAAAGATCAATTCCTGCGGGCGATTATCACTGAACCCATATTTTTCATTTAATTCATCCTGTGCTTTTTTTACTTCTTCAGAGACCGGAACATCCAGATAGATTGGTTTCAGCCTGTCACGATACCGCCGAGACAACTGGTAAACCTCATCCTCCGTCAACTCTGACTCTCTCACCCGGACTCGCTTCAGGGTCTTCTCATCATAATACTCGAACCCTTTTTCAAAATTTTTCACTGTTGCAGCAGGATATCCGCACAACATATGTGACAAACGGATCATTGGTACATTACTTTCTCTTGGGATTTCCGTATCATTTACCGTCTCACCCGGAAAATCAAATGGATTTTTTTCATCTGCAACCGGTCCTGACGTATGTACTGCCATAGAATCCGTATTCAGCACGATTGCACGCCAGTCCGGTTTTCCCTTGATACATTTGTATATATCAGGGACAGCCGATTTCAGGTCCGTCCCCGCCTCATTCCAGTCACAGAAACTAATCGTTCCTTCATCCACAAATGGTTTATACAGAAAGCGAAAGTCTTTCAGCAGATCCGATGATTGCTTGTTCAGTATGATCACTGTATGCATTTCATTCACCGCCTTCTCCTATGCTTTTCAAGACCCTAGCCTCTCTTTTTGCTTGATTCTTTCATGATTTTTCTCATTTCTTCATAAATATCTGTCAGTTTCTTTCTTTCAATATCGCTTACAGCTATTCTCATCAAATCATTAATATAGTCACTGAAATTATCTTTCCAGTTATCCATATACCAATCTATATTTTTATCAAACATTTCAAATTGTTCTAAGACAAACTTTCCATAAATTCTGTCTAAATCTGCCTCAAGTACCATTGTCTGTGCATACTCATAAATCAGGGTAAGAATTTCTCTCATAATTCCCTTACCTACAGTTTTATCAAACTCGGCTGAAGGCGTTGAAACCTTTAACAATAACGCAACATCAAAAATAGATAAACCATCTTTACCATATTCTATACTTGCAAGCTCATTAATCTGTCTTCTTAAATAGCTATGTTCAAAATCAAGTTTTCCTGAACTATTACGTTCATCTGCAAATTTCTCTTTCATATAAGAAAGAATCGTCTGCACAGCAACCGGATTGATTGTCAATGCATCCAGTACTTCATAATAATGATCACAAGGTGTTCCATTAGAAACCACAAATTCTTCCGGTTCAAGATCATTAAGCTCTAATCTATATAAATATTTTCCTTCTGAAATCTTACTATAGCAAACCAGATCACAGATAATTCCAAGTGCAAATGCCCGGTAAATTTCTCTTTCCTGACGTCTCTGATTCTCCTCGTCCAGATCCGGCAATGCAGATACAATATGCCAGTTTCTGTCGATATGCGGTGTGATAACCGGTGTCTTATCTGACTTTGGTTTAATCTGGCTTACTACCTCATAATATGCCTTATAATACTCACCATCTGAACGACCCTCTGCTGCACATCCAGGTGAGAATTTTGACAGCTTATTTGCTCTCAATCCATAAATAGACTGGTAGAACATGATCATATTCAACGGAATATCCTCATCCGGTGTTCCGCCATAATTTCCAAGCTCTTTTGCAATCAACATAGATCTCGGTGAATCATCCTTCGGATCCAGCTCTTTACTGTATGTACATGCAGCAATCGGTGCTTTCTGCTCACCAAGCGGACGCTCGATAAATGGATTCGACAGGTTTCTCGTCTCTGCGATCACCTTCTTTACATACTGCTCGATCCTGGTTGCATCATATTCATTCTTCTCGTATTTTGCTTCTTTTTCAAGTGCAGTCAGCACATCCATGTTGACAGTGCTTCCATAGATCTCCATCAGAGATTTCTTGAAATAGCCGATAATTCCATTATCAAAGATCTGTTCAAAGTAACCACCATTCTCCGGTTTATCCTTGAGCATGGAATAGTTACGTACTTTATTGTAGATTTCCTCTGCAAGCTCTTTATCGATCGTGATGCTGCTTCCTGTATAAGGCATCTCTTTTAACAGTCTCTGGAAGCAGTTCGGTGTCGCACATACATATCTGGAAGTTCTTCCTGCTGTATTGCCATATTTCTTGGACAGGGCTGCAATTCTGCGATCCAGTGCTTCGATACGATTCTCGAAAGATGTATAGAAATTCTGGAACGCCTCACACAAACTGGAAATATAATCGATTCCTTCTGCCAGAACTTCTGCCAGAACACTGCTTGTTCTGTATTTATCTGTCTCTCCGATATAAAAACGTAACTTGTCTTTAAACTCCTGCTGCGTCTTTTTATCAATCTTTCTCTCTGTGAGCTGATCTACAGTTTCAATTTCATCATCCGTCTTCGTATTGTCAAAAATTGCATACATTCCATCAAAAGATTTTTCTTTTTTATCATTTTCTTTCTCTACCAGAACCTTCTCTGCTTTCATCAGTTCCAGTGCCTGATACAGGAAATAACGGACTGCATTCGGATGGATAAAGTTTCCTTCTTCATCTCTTAAATATGTCTCCATCTGATGCGGCAGTTTTTCCTTCGTGATAGAGTCGTTCTTTGCCTTAAAGATCGAATACGCAATGGTTCTTGCAGTATCTTCACTTCGTTTTACAACCATATCTTTATACTTTTCCATCTCTCTGTACGCATCCTGAAGCTCTTCTGCTGCCTGCTTCGATCCAATCTCAACCTCGTTGATCATTCCCATTGCCAGATTCTTCTGTGCATCCAGATCCATCTGACCATTCATGGTACTGTCCTTCACAAACTTCTTGAGCTGCCCGACATACTCTGTCCACTTATCGTTGACTTTCTTATAACCACCCTCGTCGTAGATCGTGCAGGCTTTTTCAATCGATAATGCAAATGGATCTTTCTGCTTTGCCATCTGGTTGATCGATTCAATATAATCTACCGACGCATTGATATCTCTCCGGTTCAGTCCCTGTGCACGCATCTCCGCATTAGCCAGACATTTTTCCTTATACATACGGTCAAATACAAGCCACTGACTGGATACACACTCTTTTGTCCAGTTCAGTGCGATATACTCTCTTACATCTTCATATGGATAGATCAGCATTGCAGAACCTGCACCGGCATAACGGTTACGTCCACGTTCCGCACAAAGTTCACGGATCGTATTATCCTCTGAAGAGTTACTTCTCTTATTCATTGGTCCGATGGACTGAGAATAAATACAGTTGGCGGCATGATCCAGATACTGGTTAAAACTGTTCAGCTTCTTTCCTTCCGTATTCTGTGCATCAAACAGGAAACAGAAATCATACGGTCTTACATTATACTCTTCCACATCATTGGATCCGACTCTCGGGAACTCCAGCTTGACCGTCTTTTCATACTTCTCCGGCAGAGTCTCGTCCCCTTTCATAAGAAAGGCATCCAACTCTCTTAACGTTGCATAAGCATTACATTTCAGATTATTTCTCTCTGACTGTCCACGGATTACCTCATAGAACACTTCCGGAAGAATGAAGAATCCTCTTGTAATATTGGCACTTGCCTGAAATTTGGTTGCAAGATAATTTTTCAAGTACAGTGCAACCGGGAGAATCAGTCCTGATCCGGTTCCTCCTGCCAGGGAACTTACAATGACCACTCTTAATGCCTGTTCTGAGGAATCGCCCTCCAGCTTGTAAAGTTCCTCGATTGCATTATGCAGAGGCTCCATATTTCCCGCACGGATCGCTGTGTCCAGTGCCAGTCTGGAAATCGCACGTACCTGACCGGCTCCCTCTGTCAGGGATTTGCTGTTCAGGATTCCGTTCACCGGGAACCACTCATCTCTTGCATGCGTATCAATATTCAGATACTCTCCGACCGTCAGCTTTGTTGAGGTCTGGATCGTCTTGATAAACGGATTCGCCTCACGGATTTCTCTTAATTCATTGATATCCGTATCAAAAACTGCAAATCCGATCCTTTTCCGCTGCTCTTCCGTAACCATCTGAGATACACGGCATACGATCTTTGATCCGGTTCCTCCAAGTCCTACTAATAATGTTGGTGCAATCATACTCTCTTCCTCCTATAGCCTTTTATTTTCTTTTTCCTCTTTTTATCTCGCCATTTGCAGTTCTCTGCACATTCGGGATACAGGTATATGTAAACTCTGGCGTACTTACTACAATAATGGTACTTGCGGAAATACGGTGATGTCCCTTTTCATTCTCCTGAATGGACATTCCGTTAAATGTGATCTCCTCTTTCCCTGCAAAAGCGGATGTATTCAGAATCAGCATACTTCCGCCTCCTGATGCCCGGACTTTTGCTGTTTTTTTCACCGGAGTCGGTGAGAACGTCAGCCTTCCGGTCTCCGGTACATATGGGAGCAGTCTGGATGCAAGATCCTTCTCAAAATTTCCCTTCATGACATTATCACGAAGTCCGATCTTCTCCGCACTGCATTCGATACTCGGACGCTTCTTGATACTTCTTGCAAACCGCTTTTTAAACGGTGGCACATATCCTAAAATAAGGATCAGAAGCAGAAGTGATATTACAATATGCTTCCAGTAGCACTTCAGATAATCTACGATATTCTTATCATCCTTGATGTTTACACTGACCGTTTCTGCCTTACCGTAACCATCCCCGTCGATTTCTGCCGATACATTGATCGTTACATCTGCCTGACCGGTCTCTGTTGCGAACATACCGCCTTTCTTATATTTCGGAGTCACGATCCAGGTTGAGACTTCACTGCCCTTCTGCACATCCCACTGGATACCAAATTCTTCTCCGTCTTTATTTACACTTACCACGTCCAGCGTTGCGGCATCCCACTGCTCTTTTGTCAATGGCTGATCATTTCTCGTTGCCTCTACAGTAATCTGATTTGCTCCGTCTTCCAGCGTCTTCAGATTTGCACTCTTGAATGCGTCCACATTTATATCCAGCGTGCAGACCTTAAACGTATAGGATGCACTGTCTGTATAATCTTTCAGGTAATTGACATCTGCCGTCAATTCCAGTGACTCCCCTTCTACTTCCACATCAATGGACTGAGATGCCCCGTCTTTTCCGGTCAGTTCCTGCGTCTCTCCATTGATGCTGACTGTATACTTCGGTTCTCCAAGAAGCTTGGAGCTTTTAATATATTTTCCTGAAAGCTGATCTACGAATCCAACTTTTACTGTATAAGCTCCACCTTCGATGGTTCCCTCTTCCATCTTTGTATCGCCTTTGTAAAGTCCTGCCTCAAACTTCACATCCGGCTCATAATAAATCTGAATACTGTCTGCTCCGCTGACATCCAGCGTATAGTTTCCAGCTACGATCGGTGACTCATCTGCAAAGACCGCAACCTGTCCTTTCAGAGATGTATCTTTGACCGGTGTTGACTTTACAAAGGTAGTCAGTCCCGCTCCGTCCGTACTGCTATATGAAACCGCTGTATCACTCTGGAGCTTCACTTCTCCGCCCTCTTCATTTTTCAGGCTGCCGATCTTCACATCTTTCCCCTGTGCAAAGACAATCAGCTTTCTAAGCGGAATATCAAATTCCAGACCGGAATCTTCACTGCTATAACCTGCATATTCATTTCTCTTGAAAATGCGGTTGCTGATCTCAGCAAGCTCATTCACAACTTCTGAAGTATTACCCGCCTTCTGTGCATACAGACCTTTATCCGCATTTCCCTCCGGGATATTCTTTACATCCGTTCCGATAGCCAGATACTGCACATACAGATTTTCGTTGGCCGCAGCCTTCCCCTCCAGATCTGCTTTCAATCCGCTGGCCGGAATATCATTGTCAAAGTCACCGTCTGTCAGCACAACCAGCCATCCTTCATCCACACTTCCGGCATTCAGAAGCTTCGTCAACTCTCCTGCCGCATTATTCACCTGCGTATACGGAGTTCCGCCTGGCTTTGGTGTATACATATTATGGATCTGTGCAATATCATCTTTTCCACGAATCTCCATGGATGACTTTGTTGCAGACCCCGTATTCCCATCTGTTGTGATATCATGCATCGGGAATACTTTCATCACGTCTCCGCTCTCATAATTCATCATCGCGGCAAAAACTTCCATCGCATAAGTCGCCTGAGACCATGCTTTGTTGCCGTCCCCATACATACTTCCCGAATTGTCAAATACAACATAGATTGCACGCTTCGTTGTCCCCTGCTGCTTCTCTGCGTGTACCTTACCGACTTCGGAAAAACCTCCGCTAAGTATCATGGCAAATAAAATCACTGCCGCTAATACTCTTTGAATCGTCTTTTTCATTCCTTCCTCCTCATCCGTAACTATTTTGACCTTCCGTACAGTTTTTTCAACACATACAGTAGAATGCCAATCATTGTGATTGGGAAAACTCCCTTTAAAATAATATCAAGTACTCCCGCCGGTATCAGCCAGTCCAAAGTACTCAGATAATCATTACCGTCGATCATGGCACTGAAGAAGCACAGAACGGATAAGATCGTCAAGGCTGTATTGGACTGATCATCTCTCTCTTTTTCTTCCTTTGCCTCCTGTCGGTCAACGATTTCCCTGTTGATATCAAAAATGTTCCCAACTTGTTTTTGATTATACTCCATTTTCTCTTTCAAGTCATCTATAAGAAACGATTTTGATTGCGTAAATTTACCTTCGGAAATAATGGTGTAGAGTCCACCCACGATGCTCTGATAAAATATCAGGCAATGACTTTTGGATTTAATATAACTCTTTTTTGTATTCGAAGCAAGCCCAGTTTTTCTTCTGGGCAGACTCCGGCTTATTCCTCTTGGCTGTGCTTTTGACCAGATACTTTCATCTGTCAAGGATGCCCTGCACCACTTGTGGCTTCGTCCTTGACAGATGAAAGTATCTGGTCTTCTTTGTAATCAAGAGGAACAAACCTCTTGATTACATTCCATGTGCACTGTCTATAATCCCCATATATGTGCATTAAAGTTCACGATCTTTTTATTTTGTAGCGACATGCTATGACTAATGTACTCTGTATATTTCCCAAGTTCTCCATGTCTGTTTTTTTCTGACTGGATCATCTGAGCGCTGCTCAGAACATCATATTCGGCTCCTGCAGCTTTCTGTAAATCTCTTTTTTGATATCTTACCAGTTCTAGCATATCTCCTCCATTGAGCTCATATGCTCTAAGTTTTGCCATTTTTGTTGCGCCTGTAATACTCCAGCCCATTGGTCTTGAACTCATTCTGTTGGATAATACATGACTCACATGCCCTTCGGTGCTGCTTCCTTTTACCCTGTTCTGATGTCTCAAACGTAGCTTAGCAGCTGTCCAGTTCGACAGAATATATTCCCTGCCAGTAGCAATTCGTTTTAATCCTGTTTCATCAACCAGACAATCTTCCAATCGATCAACGATTTCCTCAAAGTCCTGTTTTGTTTTACTTCTAATCGCTGCACGAAGTTCATCTAGTGCATCTTCCTTGCTGTCCTTCATGTGACTGGTCAACTTGATCAGATACTTCTCAAGATGAAATTCATCTAGTACATATGTGATTCCTGCTATCCGTTTCATTCCAGATTTAATCCAGCTTCCACCATCTGAACTCAGATATACTTTTTTGACTTTATCCAGGTCATAATGGTTGTTGATATATTCATAAACTTCATCCCAGAATTCCGCATTTTCTTCACCATAACTAGTTCCACAGAAGTAATACGGATTCACGAGTTTATGTCTTTTGCTCTGAGGTGCTTCGTTTTCAATTCCTTCGTGAACATAGACAAGCTTTGTGATCAGACAGTTGTTCTTCCGGTGATTCTCGTTTTCAATCAAATCACCTTTTTTCTCTCTGAACTGAAGTGACGCATGATCCTCATCCGCCTCGATATAGAGGTATTCCACCTCTTTTTTCTTTTCTGGCTTCTCCTTGTTTTTAGGAAATTCAAGCGCATGGATCTTATTTTTTACAGTCTGTTTTTTCACATCTGTTGTCAGGCTTGTTTCTTCTCCGCCACGTCTGTACGAGGTCTGAACAGACTCCTTAAGCATTCTGGCTAGCGCGTCTTCTGTGATACGTTCATGTTTCTCTAACCCCATTATTCGATCAAGAAGATACTCGCTTTCACCTGTTTCCTTATTCGTGAATAACGTTTTTTCAAATGTAACTGCCCCCAGTGATGTAATCAGCTGCTTGGTATCATGAGATTCAACCACCCAGTGTTGCAAACGTTTTGGGCTCTTTCTGAGCATCTGATTCATTTCTTCCAGGGATTCCTGTATCATTTTCAGTCCGAGGTTATGCAATTCTTCTGTGAGCCCCAGAACGTACTCAGCAAGCTTTTTCGGATTTTTTATGAAATCATCCTCAAGTTTTTCAAATCTTTTAATGCATTCTTCTTCAAAATATTTTATACTGTTGTACATAGAGAACACCTTTCTTTGCTTTAGTATTTTGGTCGTGCTTAATACTTTATCACAAAGTGGTGTTCTCTTTTTATCTATTTTCCATTATCCGAGAAAAATTTTACGCTAGCAAACGATTTTCTGATCATTTGCAATGATTTTTGTGACGACGGGTAGTTTACACTAACATTCCAGAAATCCACCGTATTTAAATACCGGTTTGTAATCGTTCTTGCACGGGTCAGGAACTCCGTAGGTTCGATCCGCATGACCTCTGCCATCAGATCGATCAGTTCCTTATTGAAACAAGTCAGTGCCGCCTCTTCAAACATCAGCAATTCCACATAAAAGCAGGTAAATGCTGCATTATACATCCTTGCCTGTATCGTTCCCCGCAGGTCTTTTTCAAAGTCCAGAAGCACATTTGTATGTGCCACAACAAAAGCACGGCTGTACTGTCCCATACCGGTCTCTGAATTTGTCAGCTTCAAAATTTCTGCATCTGTAAATTCCCCGAAATCTTCTCCCTCTTCGTAGATCGTTTCTGACAGGAGAACTGCTCCTAACTGCTTTTTGTTTAGGCAGTTTTTCTCTTTCGGTATCATTTCATAACTTTTTGGAGTCCCGGAAGCGTTCAGTCCCCATTTTTCCTGCATATACGCATACAGATTCACTGCTTCTCCATTTTCTTCTATTACCATCAACTGGTTTCTTACAATGTTATCCAGAAAATGACTCAGCAGAAAAGGAGTGGACAAAGAAACCAATGTCAATACTCCGATATGGCTCAACCGGTCAATCGAAAGGACCGCTTCTGCCTCCGCATCACATCCCACCGGCTGATCCTCATGATCCAGGATATCCAGGATCATTTCCAATGTGATCCTGACTCTCAGCCTTCCAAGTGGAATACGTTCCAGACGGTTCTTATAACGTTCCATCAGATCAATTCCATCTTTTCCAAAAGGAACTCCTGTTTCACATTGCAGACGGATATCCATATAATGCATATAATTGCCGATCTCCTGATTATCATAACAGGCACATTCTAAAAGCCGGTCCTGCTCTTTATACGTCACCGGATACATAATGTAACTGTCAGGAACAATGCTCCATTCCGCTTTTCTTGTCTTTACCATTTCACGGAGCAGATCATTCCACAGAAGAGAGCTGTCACTTTGATATTTTTCTGAATAGATCAGTGCTTTTCCCCTGTCTGTCTGCTCAAAATGTTCTTCATAATTAGTAAGGTTGATAAACCGCTGATATCGAAGAAGCTGTTCATAATCACACTGCAGCAGAACCCCCTCACAGGCCGCTCCTGGTTTTCTGAAAAAAGCACTGCCTTTTTCAGATCGGACGATCTCATAACCGGTCAGTTTCACCATCGTCACTTCTGCCTCTTCTATTCCCATTTCCAGAAGCACTTCCTGCCCCGGCAATATTAACAATATCTCTTCTTCAAAATAAGTATCTTCCATTCGGATCTGCGGTGCAAAATGAAAAAGCCACACGTTTTCACCTGCCGCATCGTATCTATGGCTTTTCAGATTCTTCTCTGATACCACTGCCAGGTCTTCCTGAAATTTTTCACTTTGCTCTCCGCTAATTCTGAACAAAAGATGACTGTCCCGGTATTGTTCCCGAAGCAGTTCGATCAACCGGCCCACCTTCTCTTTTCCAACAAGCAGAGGTATCACAACAACATTCGTTCCCAATGTCTCGATCTGCCGCCATTCTTTATCACCTGGATTCAGCCATTTCCTTCCATTTCTTTTCAATCCTGTATACTCAAAAGCACAGGCAAATGCGGTCAGCTCCCCACCGGTAAAAATTCCGGTTATCTGGCAGTCTGCCCCCAATTCCTGTGCTTTTTTTCTGTCACAGAGTATCTCTGTAACACCCATTTTTCCCAGACATCCGTAAAATGCAGATGCCTGTTCCATACATTCTCTGATCAACTTATCATCTTCCGACAATGACAAAAGCTTTAACTCCATCTTTCTGTCGGATTTATCCTCATAATATTTCATCTCTGTCCCCGACTATACCAGGCCATACACGCGGACTGCATTCTCATAAAATACTTTTTCATGATATTGCTCCGGCACCAGCCTTTTTATAAACTCTCTATATTCAAAACAGTTGACCGCAGGCCAGTCTGTCCCATATATAAATTTACCATAATCGCTGACATAATGCATCCATGATTTCAAAATTTCCAGGTAACCTGACTGATCTTTTATAAACGTTTCCGTTTCAAAAGCACCTTCTATCAATCCTGAAAGATCTGCATACATATTTGGATTTTTCTCTAATACGGCCGCTGCCTCCTGTAAAAACGGATTTCCAAAATGGCACATCACAATCTTCAAACCTGGAAAATCTGTCGCTATATCGTCCAGATGGATCGGTCTGCAATACTTCAGATGCCCGCCATTTCCGGCAACCATCCCCGTATGAACTGATAGAACTTTCCCATATTCTTCCGTCATTTTATAAATCGGATACAGACTTTTATCATTGGGATAAAGTTCATAATATCCCGGATACAGTTTCACACCTACACAGCGTTTTCTCTGAAGATGTGACTCGATCTCCTCCAGCTTCAGCCAGGAATCCTTCTCATCCAGTCCGGCACTATAGTAAAAGTACTCCCCCAGATTCTTTCCCTGCTCTTCCAACGGGCCATTCCCCATCACAATCCCTTTTTCAATTCCCAATCTGCCATAATATTTTTCAGTCAGGTATTCCTGCGTAGGTTCATCTCCGATCCCATGTGCCAGACGGTCTCCAAATTCACAATGACCGAAAATATGAAGATGTGCATCAATTTCTTTTCTTTCTTTTTTCATTCAACCTGACCCCTTATCTCAAATTAGTCTAATATCTTAACCTGGTTCTTCTCGATATAACCGATCGGTTTATAACCTCTCTTTGAGCGTCTCAGCCCCGGCTCATTCAGATCTTCCTCCCGGTTCATATATTTTACTTTCTCCTGCAGATCCTGTGATACGAGCTGAACCAGCTTCGAGTACACACCATTGTAGGTCTTATCCGCTTTCTCAATATGAGAATAATAATAATCTCCCAGAATTTCTCCTACTTCAAGTCCTACGATCTTTCCGTCCACTTTCAGAACATATCCGACTACCCCATAAGCCTCCAGATCGGAAAGCACTTCTTTTGCCTTTACATTTTCTTCTTTTGCGATCGTCGCTTTTTTATGTTCACTCTTTACATAATCATCCAGAAATTGTAGATACTCTGCCGGTTCTACATCCCGGATATCCAGCAATTCTACATTTTCATACAATGCATTGAACTTATTGATATGATTTTTGTGGTTATGATATTTTTTTCCCTTCATATTTGCCAGAGCTGTAATATCATAGACATAATCATTCCAGCCTTCATCCCGCTCTGTCTCGATCCTGTATCCGGCTTCCTCAAATAAAGACAACTCTTCGTTCGCTACCGGATAAAAGTAGCACTCCTCACCCTGCTCTTTC
>ERZ773178.2393-NODE-2393-length-17547-cov-3.006803_pt1 | contig 17547 bp, 17 predicted proteins | sample MGYA00580533_ERZ773178 | MGnify/ENA primary metagenome ERZ773178 (study PRJEB29015, sample SAMEA2737859) | human gut metagenome | biome: human gut; feature: human-associated habitat; material: faeces | place: China | collected 2012 ...
TCGAACATTCCTTGAATACTATGATTTCAACAAGTATGTATTAGATTATGAGGAAGCCGGCAGAACAGGTATGCCAAAGGATGAAAATATTCGATTAGTAATTAAGCGTAACCACTTGGATAAGGCTTTTTATGTAGGTGATACATTGGGAGACATGGAATCTACTGACAAGGCAGGAATACCATTCATCCACGCAGCTTACGGTTTTGGTACAGTTCCTGCAGACAGAATGAAAATAAACAATATAAAAGAATTGCCTGAATTTATAGATGATTTATTGTCAAAAGATACTGACAACTAGCAATTTAATTTTAAGGAGCATAAATGAGAAAATTAGCACTATCAGATGAAATATTAATGAAAATAGAAAAGCCGGCAAGATATATTGGTGGCGAATTTAATGCCATTGTAAAAGACCATAATGAAGTAGACACAACATTTGCTTTTGTTTTCCCTGATGTTTATGAAGTTGGAATGTCACATCTTGGAATACAGATTTTATATGATTTGTTAAATAGAAGAGATGATGTTTGTTGTGAAAGAGTATACTCACCATGGATTGATTTAGATAAGATTATGAGAGAACAAAACATTCCTTTGTTCTCACTTGAAACACAGACACCTGTTAAGAATTTTGATTTTCTGGCAATTACTCTTCAGTACGAAATGTGTTACACAAACATATTACAGGTTCTTGATTTGTCAGGAATCCCTCTTCTTTCAAAAGACAGAACAGAAGATGATCCTATTGTAATCGGTGGTGGGCCTTGTACTTACAATCCTGAACCAATTGCAGATTTCTTTGACATTTTTTATATCGGTGAAGGTGAAACTGAATATTATCACCTTATTGATTTATATCAGGAAAATAAGAAAAATGGTGGAACAAAGAAAGAATTTCTTGAAATGGTAGCAGAAATTCCATGTATGTATGTTCCGGCTTTCTACGATATTGAATACAATGAAGATGGAACAATTAAAGAAATGAAACCTAATAACAGTCACGCAAAAAAGACTGTAAGAAAGTCAATTGTTCTTGATTTTGACAGTGTGCCTTACCCTGACAAGCCATTGGTTCCATTTATTAAAGTTGTACAGGACAGATGTGTTCTTGAAATCCAGAGAGGATGTATTAGAGAGTGTCGTTTCTGTCAGGCAGGTTCAGTTTATAAGCCTTTAAGAGAAAAAAGCCTTGAAACATTAAAGAAGCTTGCAATAGATATGTTAAAAGCTACGGGAAATGAAGAAATATCTTTAAGTTCCCTTAGTACAAGCGACTATTCAAAAATTAAGGAGCTTATTGATTTCTTAATTGAAGAATGTAAATCACGACACATTAATATATCTCTTCCATCCCTTAGAATTGATGCTTTTTCATTAGATGTAATGAGCAAGGTTCAGGATGTTAAAAAAAGTTCGATTACTTTTGCCCCTGAGGCAGGTACTCAGCGTATGCGTAATGTTATAAATAAAGGTTTAACTGAAGAAGATATTATAAACGGATGTACACAGGCATTTTCAGCCGGTTGGAATAAAGTGAAATTATATTTTATGTTAGGTCAGCCTACTGAAACTAACGATGATGTAGACGGAATAATGGATTTGTGCGAAAAGATTGCTGAAGTTTATTATGAAACAGTTCCGAAAGAACAAAGAAAAGGTAAATGCCAGATTACAGCAAGCTCTTCATTCTTTGTTCCAAAGCCTTTTACTCCATTTCAGTGGGCACCAATGTGTGAAGCACACACATTCCTTGATAAGGCTAAACGTGTAAATGACAAATTAAAAACTCTTCTTAACAGAAAGAGTATAAGATATAACTGGCATGAATCAGACATTAGTGTTCTTGAAGGACTTTTAGCACGTGGAGACAGAAGACTTTCTAAGCTTATATTATCAGTTTATGAAAAAGGCGGTATTTATGATGCCTGGTCAGAATGTTTTAAGAAAGAGTTGTGGGATGAGGCAATTGCTGAAAATAATATTGATGTTGATTTTTATGTTACAAGAGCGAGAAACGATGACGAAATCTTCCCTTGGGACTTTATAGATACAGGTGTTACAAAGAAATTTCTGTTAAGAGAGTGGCATAATGCCCAGAACGAAAAGATTACACCTAACTGTAGAATGCAATGTTCAGGCTGTGGTGCAGCAAGCTTTGGAGGTGGTATTTGTTATGAAAATTAGATTAAGATTCTCAAAACAGGGACAGATGAAGTTTATCGGCCACTTGGATATGGTAAGATATTTTCAGAAAGTAATGCGCCGTAGTGAAGTTGACGTTGCCTATTCAGAAGGCTTTTCACCTCACCAGAAAATGTCTTTTGCAGCTCCTTTAAGTGTAGGCGTTTTAAGCCGTGGGGAATATTTTGACTTGGAAGTTAATTCAACAGAATCTTCTAAAGTTATGCTTGAAAGAATTAACACCCAAAATGTAGAAGGTGTGGAAGTTTTAAGCTATAAGCTTCTTCCTGACGACGCAAAAAATGCCATGAGTGTAGTTGCAGGAGCTGATTATAAGGTTTACACAGACCTTTTTAATCAGAATATGTTAGACGCTTTTATGAATCAGGACCAGATTATTGTTTTAAAGAAAACTAAAAAAAGCGAAAAAGAAGTAGATATTAAGCCTTTAATTTATAATATTAAGTTGGAAGATGACGGAATTTTTATGCAGGTGGCACAAGGTAGTGCTTCTAACCTTAAGCCTGACCTTGTAATGGATGCTTTCGCCAAATTTGCACAGGTTACACTTCCTGAATATGTAACATATGAAAGAATTGATATGTATTGTTTGGAAGATGACAATCTTGTTTCTTTAGACGATATTGGAGGCAACATTGAATAACAAATTAATTATTTCTGATTTTTATAAAAACATATTATTTGGTTTTTATTTTGAAGATGACAAATTACAAAGATTAGTAAACTTAAAAAATGACAATGTTGTTGGAAATATATATTGCGGCTACGTAAAAGATGTAGTCAAAAATATTAACGGTGCTTTTGTACTTTTCGATGACAACAAAAAAGGGTATCTTTCCTTAAAAGACTTTAAGAACCCGGTTAAGCAGGGAGATAAAGTTCTTGTTCAGGTATCAGGAGACAAAATTAAAACAAAAGATTATTCATTAACTTCACGAATTAATCTTAATTCAGAATGTCTTGTTTTAACTGTTGGCAATACAGGCATAAGCGTTTCAAGAAAGATTAAGGATAAGGACATCCGCGAAGAATTAAAAAGTACTTTAAGTGTTAAAAAGAATGATGTATATGGTTTTATTATAAGAACTAATGCATTAGACTTTTCTAAGGAGGATATTTTAAAACAGGCTGATGATTTAATTAATCAGTTAGAAGATTTAAAAAAGCGATTTACTTTTGTTACTCCTAAGGCTGCGTTACTGAAAAAAGATTATTTGCAGGATTTAATTAGTGAATTTAAGAAACATGGAGAATTGTCAATTATAACTGATGTAGTTTACATTTATGATACATTAAAAGAACATAATGATATGGTTACATATAATGACAATTCCAAAATCAGTTTGTGCAACAAATATTCTTTAGAAACTCATTTAAACCGCCTTTTATCTAAGAAAGTATGGCTTAAATCAGGTGCTTATCTCATAATAGAACCTACAGAAGCCCTAACGGTTATTGATGTTAATACCGGAAAGGCTGACTTAAAAACTAATAAAGAAAGTACTTTTAAAAAGATAAATTTAGAAGCGGCAAAAGAGATTGCCCTGCAAATGAAATTACGAAATATATCGGGTATAATCATAGTTGACTTTATTAATATGAGTAATAATAAGGATTATGATATTTTAACCCATGAAATGTTAGAATATCTTACTAATGATTTTTCTATAAGTAATGTTGTTGATATTACAAAACTTGGTTTAATGGAATTAACAAGAAAGAAGAAAGAAAAATCTTTAGAGGAAATTGTTAATGAGAAAAAAGATGATAATTAAAATTATAAGTTGGATAATATTTATTGGATTGGTAATTGCATTAATAGTAGGTGCAATAAACATTTATATGGTTACAACCACATCAAAAAGAATTATTTCTGTAGATGATGCTAAGGACATAAATGCTGATTGCATTATTGTTTTAGGCGCAGGTGTTAAACCTACAGGTAAGCCTTCATGGATGCTTGAAGACAGAATTATTGTAGGCGAACAGTTATACAATGTTAATGCAGCTCCAAAGCTTTTAATGTCAGGCGACCACGGCAGAGAGAATTATGATGAAGTTAATACAATGAAGAATTATGCCATTAATGATGGCATACCTTCAGAAGATATTTTTATGGACCATGCCGGTTTTGAAACATACGATTCAATGTACAGAGCAAAGAAAATATTCGGTGCTAAGAAAGTAGTTATTGTTTCACAAAAATATCATTTATACCGTTCTCTTTACATTGCAAAAAAAATGGGCTTAGACGCATACGGAGTTTCATCAGACCTTAGATATTATTCAAAAAAACAATATTATAGAGAAGCGAGGGAATGGCTTGCAAGAGTTAAGTCGTTTATAAAATGTATCGCAAAACCGGAGCCTAAATATTTAGGAGATTCCATTGATTTAAAGGCAAGCGGTGATGTGACTAATGATTAGGAGCAGAATATATGGATAAGAAATCAATTGGTGAATTAAGAAGAAGATTAAAAAAAGACAGTTGTACGTTCACAAAAATATGTGGTTGTTACGTAGATGACAATAAGAATAAAGTTACAAATCTTGATGAAATATTTATGAATCTTGAAGATGAAGAGTATTACAAGTACTTGGAAATAGGCAAAAAAGTTCTTTCTACTAATGTTGGAAATAATATTTTGGAGCTTAATTTTCCTATCGAAGAAGAACAGCCGGGAGGTCATCAGCAATTCTTAATGGGACTTAAGAAAAGTGCCTTAAAAGATCAGGGCTTAGTTGATACTTTCTATGATATGATTATTGAAAAATATGATTCACTTGGAAATTATTTAATTTTACTTTTTCATGATGTTTACGACGTTATGACAAAAACATCCGACAATAATAAATTAGATGAATCAGAAGAAGTTTATGAATACATAATATGTGCCATTTGTCCAATGGTTCTGTCAAAACCGGGACTTGGCTACAACAAAGACAAAAACAGAATCAGCACATTAAACCGGGAATGGTTTGTTGGAATGCCTGAAACAGGTTTTGTTTTCCCTGCATTTATTGATAGAAGCAGTGATATCCATTCTGTACTTTTATATACAGCCGATTCAAAGAATGTTCATACTGAAATGATTGAAGACATTCTTGGGTGCAGACAGAAGTTAACACATGCCCAGCAGCAGAACGTTTTAAATGATATGGTTTTGGAAGTAACAGGAGAAGACAATATTAAAGAAGTAATGGAATCAGTAAATATTGAGCTTGCCCAAATTTCAGAAGATGAACCTGAATCAACTATTTCTAAAACACACATTAAAAGTGCCTTGGAATATGCCGGCATTCAGGAAAACAAAGCCGAATCTATTGGCGACAAATATATGACATCTATTAACAATGAGGAGATTCCTTTGATTGGAGATATCGTTCCTAATAAAGCCGCAAAAATTGTAAAAGATAATAACGAAAAGTATCTCCTTAAAGAAGAAATTAAAGAATTAAACAGAAAGATTGCCACTATAACAGAAGAACAAAGTGGTGAAGAACCGGGAGAAAGTGACATTATCATAAAAGTCAACTCAGACAAGAAAGAATTAATTCGCCAGGAAACAATAGACGGACAGCCTTGCGTTGTAATTCCATTAACTGATAATGATAATGTAATGATAAAATAAGATTACCTGATTATATAATTGCTAAACCTCTCACAATATGAATAATAAAAATAATTCTATAGATTATTTCTAAAATATGAAAAAATTTGTTTGACAAGAGCAAATACCTGTGATACTATACTATAGTATGCCGCTCAGTGTGGTTATAAGTACTGCAATAGCAGTCACCGAAACTGGCGAGTAATGAGTAATAGGAGGTGCCCATAATGTACGCAATTATAGCAACAGGTGGTAAACAGTATAAAGTTGAAGAAGGCCAGACAATCAGAGTTGAAAAGCTTGGTGTTGAAGCTGGAAGCAAGTTTACTTTTGACCAGGTTCTTTTAGTTGGCGGTGATGACGTTAAGGTTGGTGAACCAACAGTTGACGGAGCAAGCGTTGAAGCTACAGTAGTAGGTGATGGCAAGGCTAAGAAAGTTATCGTTTACAAGTATAAGAGAAAAACAGGTTATCATAAAAAGAATGGTCACAGACAGCAGTACACAGAAGTTAAGATTGACAAGATCAACGCTTAATTGAAGGTGGTTGTATGACTAATATAACTTTTTATAAAACAAATAATTCATTTGTTGGTTTCAGAGTTTTAGGACATTCCGGATACGCTGAAGAGGGCAGTGACATTGTTTGTGCAGGGATTTCGGTTTTGACAATTAATTTTATTAATTCCGTTGATTCTTTTACAAATGACAAGTTCATTTTAAATGAGAATCCTGATGAGGCATTAATTGAATTTAAGTTCAAGTCAAAATCATCAGAACAATCCCAACTATTATTTAAGTCTTTGGCCTTAGGGTTAAATGATTTATATGAAGAAAACAGAGATTTTATATCATTAGATTATAAGGAGGTATAGCTATGATGAAGATGAACCTTCAGTTCTTCGCTCATAAAAAAGGTATGGGTTCTACAAAGAACGGTAGAGACTCAGAATCAAAGAGACTTGGTGCTAAAAGAGCAGACGGACAGTTTGTTAAGGCTGGAAACATTCTTTACAGACAGCGTGGTACAAAGATTCACCCTGGTATCAATGTAGGCCGTGGTGGTGATGATACATTATTTGCTACATCAGATGGTATCGTTAGATTCGAAAGAAAGGGCAGAGACAAGAAACAGGTTTCTGTGTATCCAGTAGCTGAATAATTTAAACAAGTAACAACAGGCTTCAAGTCATTTCTGATTTGGAGCCTATTCTTTTATATAACAGGGATAACTCCCATTACAGTTTTTAACCCCTAAGATTGGAGGTATTACATGTTTGCAGATTTCGCAAAAATTTATATAAAATCAGGAAAAGGTGGCGACGGACATGTTTCATTCCGTCGTGAATTATACGTTCCAAATGGCGGTCCAAACGGTGGTGACGGTGGAAAAGGTGGCGACATTATTTTTCAGGTAGATAAAGGTTTAAATACACTTTATGAATTTAGACATAACCACAATTACAAAGCAGAACCGGGTCAGGAGGGCGGTAAGCAGAATAAAACAGGAAAAAACGGTGAAGACCTTATTATAAAAGTTCCTGAAGGAACAATTATCAGAGAAGCTGAAACAGGAAAGATTGTTGCTGACATGAGTGGTGATAATCAGAGAGCTGTAGTCCTAAAAGGCGGTCGTGGCGGAAAGGGTAACCAACATTATGCAACAGCAACAATGCAGGTTCCAAAATATGCCCAGCCGGGACAGAAAGCAATGGAACTTAATGTAACATTAGAATTAAAGAGTATTGCAGACGTTGGTCTTGTAGGATTTCCTAACGTTGGTAAGTCAACACTTTTATCTCGTGTAACTAATGCAGATCCTAAGATTGCCAACTATCACTTTACAACTTTAAATCCTAATCTTGGTGTTGTAGACTTAGACGGCGGTAAAGGGTTTGTTATTGCAGATATTCCGGGACTTATTGAAGGAGCTTCTGAAGGTGTTGGACTTGGTCACAAGTTCTTAAAGCACATTGAAAGAACAAAAGTTATAATTCACATGATTGATGCCGCTTCAGTAGAAGGACGTGATCCTATAGCTGACATTAAGGCAATCAACAAAGAATTAGAGGCTTATAACCCTGATCTTTTAAAGAGACCACAGGTTATTGCAGCTAACAAAATTGACGCAATTTACGGTGATACTAACGAAGTTATCGATGGCATAAAAAAAGAGTTTGAGCCTGATATTAAGGTATTTCCAATTTCAGCAGTTAGTGGTAAAGGATTAAAAGAACTTCTTTTCTATGTAAGAAGTCTTTTAGATGAATTCGGCGACGAACCTGTTGTTTACGAACAGGAATATGACCCATTTGAATTCCAGGATAATGAATCACTTCCATATACTGTTGAAAAAGTTGAAGACGGATTATATTCGGTTGAAGGACCGAGAATTGAGAGAATGCTTGGTTATACTAATATTGATTCAGAAAAGGGCTTTATGTTCTTCCAGAACTTTATGAAGAACAACGGTATCCTTGAAGAATTAGAGGAACTTGGAATTGAAGATGGTGATACAGTAAAAATTTACGGTCACCAGTTTGATTACTATAAATAATATAGTTTAATAATTGGAGAAAATAAATGAATAGTAAACAAAGAGCTTATTTAAGAAAGATTTCAGCTATGGAAGCTCCTATTTTTCAGGTGGGTAAGTCATCTGTTACACCTGAACTTACAGCAGCCATAGATGAAGCTTTAGAAAAAAGAGAACTTATCAAATTAAGTGTTTTAAAAAACTGTTTTGATGATCCAAGATCAATTGCAGAAGTTTTAGCTGATAGAACACATTCATCTGTTGTTCATGTTATTGGAAGAAAAATTGTATTATACAGACCTGCAAAAGAAGAAAAGAATAGAAAAATAATTCTTCCATAAATAAATCCATAGACATAAATAGGAGACAGTTATGAAAGTAGGAATTTTAGGTGGTACTTTTGATCCAATACACAATGCTCATATTGAAATAGCAAAAGCTGCACTTAACCAGTTTAGCCTTGACAAGGTTATGGTAATGCCAACACCAAACCCACCTCACAAAGACAAGAATACCATTACATCTAATTTTCATAGAATTAATATGATTAAGCTTGCAATTTTGCCATATGAAAATATTGAATTTTCAGACTTTGAAATTAATATGCACGATGTAACTTATACAGCAGATACATTATATTTGCTTAACGAATTAAATCCCGACATTGAATATTATTTTATTCTTGGCAGCGATTCAATTATGTCTTTTTTGAGCTGGTACAGACCTGACATTATTTTAAAATATGCCAAACTTCTTACAGTTAGAAGAGATGACGAAAGCTTTGATTTAATGGATTCAAAAATCAAAGAAATAGAAGAAACCTATAACACAACAATTGGCATAATCGATATGAAAGCCATGGATATTTCTTCAGGCTTTATCAGAACCCATAGTCACGAAGAGATTAAAAAAGCTGTTCCGGAATCAGTATATAAATATATTATCGATAATGATTTGTATACTGATACTAACGTTAACAGAGCCTGGTCCATTAACAAAATAACACAGGATTTGGAAAAGGAACTAAAGCCTTCAAGATATACTCATACATTAAATGTGGCAAAAACAGCAAAAAATATGGCTGAGGCATTTAATGTTAATCCTAACAAAGCTTATTTTGCAGGTATTTTACACGATTGTGCAAAGAATTTCAGCGACCAAAAACTTTTGCAGATATGCAAGGACAATAATCTTCCAATTAATGTATTCGAAGAGAGAAATCCTTCTCTTTTGCACGGAAAAGTAGGTGCTTTTATGGCAAAGAATAAATATGGCATAACTGATGAAGAAATATTATCAGCCATAACATGGCATACAACAGGAAAAGATAATATGACAGACCTTGAAAAAATAGTATTTTGTGCAGATTATATTGAGCCGGGCAGAACTAAGCAGCCACATCTTGAAGAATTAAGAAGCATAGCATTATCAGACCTTGATATGCTTACATTTAGGATTCTTGAAGATACAGTTGAATATTTGAAAGCCAAATCTTTGGATTGTATAGATGACAATACTATTACGGCTTATAATTTCTATAAAAAATTAATTGAGGAGAGATAAATTATGACTTCAAAAGAACTTGCAAAGATTGCATACAATGCTCTTGATGACAAAAAGGGTGTAAACATTACTATTATAGATATTTCTGAAATTTCTATAATAGCAGATTATTTCATAATCGCTGGCGGAACTAACGAGAATCAGGTTAAGGCATTGGCAGGCAATGTTGAAGATGAATTTGCAAAGGCCGGTCTTTCTCCAAAACACGTAGAGGGCTATACTAACGCCAACTGGATTCTTATTGATTATGAAGATGTTATTGTTCACGTATTTAATGAAGATGACAGACTTTTCTATGATTTGGAAAGAATCTGGCGTGACGGAAAAATCGTAAATGTAGAAGAACTATAAAGATAAATTTTAACAAAATGGAAATCTTAAATTAGGCATTTGTCTTTTTGTAAGATTTCCTTTTTGCGCATTATAAAACAAAAGGAGGCTGGAATATGTGGGCATATGAAAGTGTTTTTTATCAGATATATCCATTAGGATTCTGTGGTGCACCATTTGAAAATGACGGTGTTTTGGAACATAGAATCACTAAAATAGCTGACTGGATTCCACACATTAAGAAATTAGGAGCAAACGCAATTTATTTCTCACCATTGTTCGAATCTGACACTCACGGATATAACACAAGAGATTACAAAAAGATTGATGTAAGATTAGGCGATAATGAGGATTTTAAGAATCTTTGTAAGGATTTACACAACAACGGCATAAAAGTTGTTGTAGACGGCGTTTTCAATCACGTGGGACGTGGTTTTCCTCAATTTCAGGATGTATGTGCCAATAGAGAGAACTCTAAATATCTTCATTGGTTTAATATTGACTTAAATGGCAATTCTAACTACAATGACGGACTTTGGTATGAAGGTTGGGAAGGCAATTACGACCTTGTAAAACTGAACCTTTATAACCCGGAAGTTGTAGATTACCTTTTGGATGCAGTAAGTTTCTGGATTAATGAATTTGACATTGACGGAATAAGACTTGATGTAGCTTATTGCCTTGATTTTGAATTTTTAAAACGTTTAAGACGTCACACAGACTCACTTAAAAAAGATTTTTTCCTTGTGGGAGAAATGCTTCACGGCGATTACAATCAGAGAATGAATGACGAAATGTTACATTCTGCAACCAACTATGAATGTTACAAGGGACTTTATTCAAGTTTTAATTCAATGAATATGTTTGAAATTAATCATTCATTACTTCGTCAGTTTGGCCCTGAAAACTGGACTTTATACAAAGGCAAACATTTATTGTGTTTCGTTGATAATCACGACGTTACAAGAGTTGCAAGTATTCTGACTAACGAAAATCACTTACCTTTAATTTACGCATTATTATTTGGAATGCCGGGCATACCTTGTGTATATTACGGAAGTGAATGGGGGGTAAAAGCTGATAAGAGTCAGGGTGATCCGGCTCTTAGACCTTCTTTTAAAGAACCGGAATTTAATGAATTAAGCGAATTTATCTCTAAGCTTGCAGATATAAAGAAGAACTCTAAAGCATTAAATTACGGAGATTTTACATCAACTGTTTTAACCAACAAACAGTGTGTGTTTAGAAGAAGTACTGGTGATGAAACAGTATATGTGGCAATCAATGCTGATGACCAGGAATATACAGCTTATTTTGGAGCAGAAAAAAATCAGGTTACAGATTTGCTTTCAGGTGCTATAATAAACCTTGATGGCGGTTTAAAAATGGCTCCATACAGTGCTTATTTTTTGACATAAAAATAGATTACAATATATGAAAGGAAGTATAGATATGGAAAAGAAATTAGTGCCGGTTACATTACTTACAGGTTATTTAGGTGCCGGAAAAACAACATTACTTAATCAGGTTTTATCAAACCAAAAAGGATATAAAGTTGCAGTTATCGTTAACGATATCGGTGAAGTAAACATTGATGCTTCACTTATTGAAAAAGGTGGACAGGTTACTCAGAAAGATGACAATCTTGTACCTCTTCAGAACGGATGTATCTGCTGTACTTTAAAGGTTGATTTAATCAATCAGATTATTGACCTTATTGGTACAGGAAAGTTTGACTACATCCTTATTGAAGCAAGTGGTATCTGCGAACCTATTCCAATTGCACAGTCAATTACAATGTTAGACGGTTCATATGACAAGAAAGCTCAGATTGCAAGACTTGACAACATTGTTTCAGTTGTTGACGTTGCAAGAATGGCTGATGAATTTGGTTGTGGCGAAAATCTTGTAAAAGACGATATTGATGATGAAGATATTGAAAACCTTATTATTCAGCAGATTGAATTTTGTAATACAATTATTCTTAACAAAGTTGATACAGTTACACCTGAACAGCTTGGAAAAGTTAAGGCTATTATCAGAAAACTTCAGCCTGAAGCTGTTATGTTTGAAACAAACTACGGCCAGATTGATGTAGATGAAATCTTAAACACTAACAGATTTGATTTTGAAAAATCAAGTATGTCAGCAGGTTGGATTCACGAATTAGAAGAAGCAGACTTAGACGAAGAAGATGATGATGATCACGACGAACACCATCATGATGAACACGAACACCATCATGAACATAATGAAGACCATGACCACGATCATGAACATCACGACCACGACGATCACGATGAACATGAACATCACGGACATCATCACCACCATCACCATCACGGAGAAGGTGAAACAGAAGAATATGGTATCGGTTCATTTGTATACTATAGAAGAAGACCTTTTGCCAAAGAGAAATTCGAAGATTGGCTTGATGAAATGCCAAAGGGTATTATCAGAAGTAAAGGTATTATCTGGGCTGCTGAAAACAACAATGATGCTTACATGTTTGAACAGGCAGGAAAGCAGATAAACATTGCAAATGCAGGACAGTGGGTTGCTACAGCTCCTAGAAGAGTTCGAGCAAAGATGATGAAAGAAGATCCTACATTAGTTGAGGATTGGGATGAAAAAGTAGGCGACAGAATGATTAAAGTAGTATTTATTGGCCATGATATGGACAAGGAAGCTATTATTAAATCATTAGATGATTGCTTAGCTTACTAATAAATATATTCTAATAATATATACATTTTTAAACCTTGATTTTGGGACAGTGTTCAAAAATTCGGATACTGTCCCTGTTTTATGCAATGTACACGCTTTATGATATGTCATAAAGTTAAAGTAGGAGGCGAAAACTAAAACTATGAAGGAAAATATAAAAGAAAATGTAAAAGAAAATAAGAAAACTAATACAAAAGCACAAAATGACTTAAGCTTATTGTTTAAGTACAGAAAATTTTTAATGGGGTTTGCTGCATTATGGATTTTAATGACTCACGAATGGCAAATCGTAACTAATGAGACAAGCTTTTTCTTTGTAACCGAAAACTTTATAAAAAGAATCGGTTTCTGTGGTGTAGACATCTTTTTATTACTATCAGGAATGGGATTATATTATTCCCTTGAAAAGAATCCGGTTTCAAGATTTTATTATAACAGACTAAAAAGAGTTATCTTTCCATTTATAATTATGGCAAGTATTGTGTCCCAGATTGACCATTGGACCAATGAGTTTTATTTTAATATCATAACAGGAATAAGCTTTTATAAAACAAATATTTATTTGTTCTTATGGTTCGTTCCTGCAGTTATAACATTATATTTATTTACACCTGTTTTTTATCATTTTTTCAAAAAAGCAGAAAATAAATATTTATTCTTTGCCGGATTCATAGAACTTTGGTTACTGTTTTCACTTATGGCAAGAAATGTTATGAGAGAAGATTTATACGGCTTCACCAACCGTATTCCAATATTTGTAACAGGATTCCTTATTGGATATTTGTGCAAAGAGAAAGTCATAAAGATAACACTCAGAAATTGGCTTTTTATCCTTTTAACATTCATATTGGGTATGTATTTAGCATATCAGAGTAACTTTAAGGGATTAGGGCTTATTTTGCCAGTATCTAACTGTTGCATTCCTAATTATCTAATCTCAATATCATTACCTTTATTAATGGCAAAGGTATTGGATAAATTACATAGCATTAGGGGACTTGCCATTATTGGAAAAGGACTTAATAAACTAATAGGGTTCTGGGGAATGATGAGTTTGGAATTTTATTGTGTTCAGGAATGGATTGCTACAAAAATCCTACCTGACCTGTTAAAAGGTGGCGACAAGCTTTTGGCTAACGTGAAACTGCTTATTATTGTTTCAATATGCGGACTTGCACTATACCTGATTAATAAAGCAATTGTTTGGATATTGGATTTGGTAGACCGTTTATTATCTAATATTGGAAAAAACAAGATGACAGATAATTAATCTCTATTTGGATTAAATAGCAGTAGTACTAATAATTTATTTCAACCAAAAAAACAACCTATATTTCGACTATTCTGATTGATTCAGTTCGTAGCCAAATATAGGTTGTTTTCTAATTAATAGTACAATCGAACACTGTGTTCGACATCATATATTGTTATATATTCTTCTATATAATTCTTCTGTAAAGACTTCTGACAATACCAACTATTGCACAGTCATCTACTATAATAGGTTCCATTAAGTCGTTCTCCGGCTGTAGTCTAATGTGTCCGTCTTCTTTGAAAAATCTCTTAACAGTAACAGAATCATCTATTAATGCCACAACAATCTCTCCATTATCAGCCTGGGCAGCCTTCTCAATTATTAAATAGTCGCCCTCATAAAAGCCAACATTAATCATGCTTTCTCCCTGTACCTTAAGAATAAAAACTTCTCCATTAGGTAAAAACTCTGTAGGTAATGCAAAATAGTCTTCAATATTCTCAACTGCAAGTAAAGGTGCACCTGCAGCAACTCTTCCAATAATAGGAATATTAGTCATTTCACGTCTTACAAGACCAAATTCATCATCCATGATTTCAATAGCTCTAGGCTTAGTAGGATCTCTTCTTATGTATCCGTTATTCTCCAAAGTTGAAAGATGAGAGTGAACAGAAGAAGTAGACTTTAAACCTACCTTCTCACATATCTCTCGAACAGTTGGTGGGTAACCCTTTGATAAAATTTCTTCCTTAATATAATCCAAAATCTGTTGTTGTTTAGGTGTAATCTTTCCTGGCATATAATTGTCCTCCAATATCTATATATTTAAACCTCAAAAAATTTCAAAATAAATTCCTAAGACTTTAATAAAAACTCACAATAATTCTTTCTATCTGAATAATATAATATGAATTTCTAAAAAAAAATCTTAAATTAAAGTTCTAAGTACTGAATATGGTACTTAATATATACTAATATTACCATATCAGCAAAAATAAAGCAATGAATTTTTCGAATATTTGTTCGAAAAAGTTCTTGACAAACATTTGTTCGGATGATATTATAACCATATCAGACAGCAAACATTTGTTCTTATAGCTATTTAATACATAATAGATCTTACAGTTTTCAGTAGCTTGAATATCTATAGAACAATTATTCAATTATATTTAATTTAACAATTTGGAGGTACATACAATGAAGAAGTCAGGAAATACTAAGTCAGAGAAGAAATTAGTCTACGGAGCAATTATCACATTTTTATTAGCAGTTGCAGTATTCTCATCCATTAAGCTTACTAAAGTGGACGCAATGAATGGCAAGGAATATGCTAAGTATAAATATTACACAAGCTACCAGGTTCAGCCCGGTGATACATTAACATCTATTGCACAGGAGCATATTAAGGATTCTAATGTAAGCACATCAGATTATATAGATGAAGTAATGAAGAACAACAAGCTTTCAGACGACGAAATAACATCAGGAAAGAAACTTATTATTGCATATTATTCTTACGAGAAGAAATAATATATAAAGAATACCAGAATCGAACACTGTGTTCTATTAAAAGAAAAGAATGGACTTTGTTTAGAGAATCCATTCTTTTTTACATAATATTTTATTGTATAAGCTTTTGAAAACACCGTTAAGCAGTCTTAATCTTTCCTTAGCTTTACGGCATTACGTGCCTTACGTCTTCGTTCATCTTCAATGGCAGCATAATGCTTTTTAGTAGTATTTACATCTTTGTGTCCCAAAATGTCGGCTACAAGGTATATATCACCTGTTTCCTTGTAAAGAGCAGTACCATATGTACTACGAAGTTTATGAGGGGTGATTTTTTTTAAGTTTGTAACAAGAGATGAATATTTTTTTACAAGATTTTCCACGGCACGTACACCGATACGTCTTTTCTGAAGAGATAGAAATAGTGCATTTTCATGTCCATCCTGTGGAACTATTAATTTTCTCTCTTCCAAATAATCAAGTAAAGCATTTTCAACTTCCTCTCCGAAATAGATTACAGTTTCATTACCACCTTTTCGTCTAATCTTTATGCCACTATTTTTAAAGTCAATATCATTAATATCTATGCCAACACATTCAGAAACACGCATTCCAGTACCCAGTAGAAGGGTTAAAATCGCCATATCCCTTGTTTTTGTTTTGTCATGGAATTTCTGCTGGGACTTAGTTAATTTATCGCCCAATTCCACCTGATCAAGAAGAACGCTTACCTCATCTGCATCCAATCTTACAATTTCTTTTTCGTGTATTTTAGGCATATCCACAATAGAAGCAGGATTAGTCTTAATACTTTCTTTCTTGTAGAAATATCTATACAATGTTCTTAGACAGGCAAGCTTTCGCATAATTCCACGCTCACCATTAGTATGTTCTTTGCCATCTTCCGTAACATAGTATCTTAAATATTCCAGATATTCTTCAATATCTTCAGCTTCGAGGGCTGATATATCCTCCAATGTGATATCAATCGGTTTTCGTCCTCGAAACTGTGGACATTCGCTGCATAAAAAGTTATAAAATGTTTTTATATCTTCTAGTGTGTTTATATATAATACCATTATAATTTCCAACTTTCTTTTTGCTTCAAGTATTATTCTCAAATTTTTTTATACTATCTGCTACTCTCTCCACATCTACTATTTTCAAATTACTACTGCATGGAAGATTAACAATACAATTATAAAATACATCAGCCTTCTCTATCTTATAAGAATATTCCTGCTCATATGGTCTTAATGTATGAATCAACTTCCATACTGGTCTAGACTGAATTTTATTTTCATTTAGATATGTTATCAGTTTATCCCTATTAAATGTCTTATATGAATAGAACCAATAATTAGGTCTTATATTTTTTCTAAATGGTAGTAATTTAATTCCTAAAGAATTATAGTACTCATAGTTATTTTTTTTTACACTGATAAACTTTTCTATTTGTTCTAACTGAGCAATCCCTAAAGCTGCCTGTAAATTTGTCATACGATAATTGTAGCCAATTTCATCATGATCAAAATATAATAAATCAGATTTTGCCTGTGTTGATAAATGCTTACATTTTTTTAACAACTGTAGATTATTCGATACTACCATGCCACCTCCACCAGTTGTAATAATCTTATTACCATTAAATGAGTAAACACCTATATCACCTATTGTTCCTGCGTATTTACCTTGATATTCGCCAGCAGTATAATATGTTCCAAAAGCTTCCGTTGCGTCTTCTACAATAAATAAGTTATACTTTTTTGCAATTTCCATCAATTTTTCCATGTCCGCCATATTTCCAAACAC
>ERZ773178.2398-NODE-2398-length-17531-cov-6.497883_pt1 | contig 17531 bp, 12 predicted proteins | sample MGYA00580533_ERZ773178 | MGnify/ENA primary metagenome ERZ773178 (study PRJEB29015, sample SAMEA2737859) | human gut metagenome | biome: human gut; feature: human-associated habitat; material: faeces | place: China | collected 2012 ...
TTGCCACGGTCAATGCCCTGCTGGGCAATGTGTTCCTTACCTCGGATATGCCGTCCCACTACACGGATGCGCAGCGGGCAGAGTACCGCCGTCTGCGCGATATATTTGAACATGCAGAACAGGTGAAGGTGAAAACGGAAGAGGGGACTGTTTGTATTCAGTATCTTCTGTACGGCAAACCGCAAAAGTTGCTTTGCAGCCCTTTTTAGAAAGCAGCCGAATATGTGCTTGTATAATCATACTTTATAAACGGAGAAAAACGGCTTATATTGGAGAAAAAACGCATTGCATCGTAAGCGAATCGGTGCTACAATATAAATTGTCGAAAGTTGAATATAAGCAGACGAACAGCCGGTAGGTCGAAAGCCTATCGGCTTTTTTCGTGCTATCTCACAAGGTGCTATGTACATAAAGGGTAGGGTGAATAGATTTGGATAAGGCTTTGGATGTTAAAATTTTGTGAAAGAAACGTGAAAAGTGTCTCCTTTTTGCCCGATTTCGGTGTACATAGTGAAGGCTTTTATTTCTGAGCCAGATGAAAGGAGAAAGTGGAAGTCAGGGATTTATTGCAGTTCAGGGGGAGACTGTCGCTGATCATTTGTCATGCAGCTGCTTATTTTGCTTTGCAAAATACTTGTTGGGGACACCCAAACCCTTGAACTGCATCCGATGGATGCAGAGTTAGCGTCTCCAAATGAGAAAGTTTATGGCTCTAACACATTGTCAGCCATTGGTAAACAACTTTTCCAGCCAAAAAAGAAAATAGCGATGATTAAAGATGAACATTGCAGAAAAATGTGATACAATAGAAAATGAAAATCCAAACAACAGGAGGAATCCCCTCGTGGCCAACAACGTGAACGTCAAAAAACTGGAAGCTGACCTGTGGGAGTCGGCAGATCTGCTGCGTGCAGGCTCTAAACTCACCTCGAACCAATACTGTATGCCGGTACTGGGACTGATTTTTCTGCGGTATGCGTACAGTCGCTTCAAACTGGTAGAGCAGGAGATCCTGAAAGACCGTCCCATGCGCGGTGGCCGGGTGCTGCCGGTGGAACAGAGCGACTTTGCCGAGAAGAGTGCACTGTTTCTGCCCAAGGAGGCGCAGTACAATTACTTAGTCAATTTGCCCGCCAACATCCCGGAGCAGGGGCTGACCGGCATCGAGGGCAATCCTCTGAACAGTCTGGGCGAAGTGGTGAACAACGCCATGGAACTGGTGGAGCGGCAGAGCGAGCAGCTGCAGGGCGTTCTGCCGAAGGACTACACCATCTTCTCGGATGAACTGCTGGGGGAACTGCTGCGCATCTTCAACAATGATGCGTTGGACGATGTGGGCGGCGATGTGATCGGCCGTATCTACGAGTACTTTTTGAATAAGTTTGCCAAGAATGTGGCACAGGATGACGGCGTGTTCTTTACGCCGAAATCGCTGGTGAAAATGATCGTCAATGTGCTGGAGCCTGCCCACGGCGTTCTGCTGGACCCGGCTTGCGGCAGCGGCGGTATGTTTGTGCAGACCGGCGACTTTGTAAACCATGCGGGCATGATCGCCAACAACACCATGACGTTTTACGGACAGGAAAAGGTGGAGTACAACGCCAAGCTCTGTCTGATGAATATGGCCGTGCATGGCCTGACCGGCGTGATCAAGTCCGGCGATGAAGCCAATACCTTCTATCATGATGCCCACAACCTGAACGGCTGCTGTGACTATGTGATGGCAAATCCGCCGTTTAACGTGGACAAGGTCAAGTCGGAGTCGGCGCAGAGTGCCGGGCGGTTGCCCTTTGGCCTGCCCGGCGTGAACAAGGCCAAGGAGATCGGCAACGCAAATTATCTGTGGGTGTCCTATTTCTACTCCTACCTGAACGAGCATGGCCGTGCGGGTTTTGTGATGGCGTCCTCTGCTACCGACAGTCAGGGCAAAGACAAGGACATCCGTGAAAAACTTATCCAGACCGGCCATGTGGACGTGATGATGAGCGTGGGCAACAATTTCTTCTACACCAAGAGCCTGCCCTGTTCGCTGTGGTTTCTGGATAAGGGCAAACCGGAACATCTGCTGGACACCGTACTGTTCATCGATGCACGCAATTATTATACCGTGGTGGACCGCACTCAGAACGAGTGGAGCGACTGGCAGTTGAAGAACCTCAACGCCATTGTCTGGCTCTATCGCGGCGAGGTGGACAAGTACAAGGCGCTTCTGACAGAGTATCACGCAGAGCTGGCGGATGACCGTCCCTTTGCAGAGATTCAGGCCGCACTGGAACAAAACGTGCAGGCCAAGCGGGAAGAAGCCAAAGCCGCTGTGGAGGCAGCACCCCGCAAAGAGCGCAAGGCCACGCAGGAAAAGTTCGACAAGGCGCTGGAAGCCCTCAACGAGAAGCTGACCGTTGCCAAGGAGGCCGTCTGGCTCACCGAAAAGTTTGGCGAGGGCGTTTATCAGGATATCCCCGGTCTGTGCAAGGTGGCTAGCCGCGACACCATCCTCAACGAGAAAGGCGCATCCCTGACGCCCGGCGCCTATGTGGGCGTTGCACCCGTGGAGGATGACGGCGTGGATTTTGCCCAGCGGATGAAAGAAATCCACAAGGAACTGCTGGAATTGCAGGCAGAGTCCAACCGCCTGATGGAAACCATCTCGAAGAATCTGGAGGAGATGGGGGTATGAAGTGGGAAACATATAAACTAAAACAACTTTGCTCTGAAATAGTTGACTGCGTAAATAAAACTGCACCTACAAGCGATGTGCCTACTCCGTATAAAATGCTTCGTACCAGTGATATCAGAGAGGGAAAAATAAATCTTGAAAATCTGAATTGCGTGACAAAGGAAGTTTATGAAAAATGGACGCGCCGTGGGAAGCTCCAAAAAGGAGATGTAATTTTCACAAGAGAAGCACCACTAGGAGAAGTGGGACTAGTTCGTGAAGAAAAAAATTATTTTCTCGGACAGCGTTTGGTTTTGTTCCGTGCAAATAATAAGATGTGCGATGGAAGATTTTTGATGTATTCGCTTTTGTGGCATGATAACAAGCAGGCAATTATATCAAAAGGCGTTGGTTCTACAGTTGCACATTTACGAGTTCCAGAATGTGAAAATATCGAGATTAAAGTGCCGGATTTAGATGTTCAGCACCGTATTGCTGATATTCTTTCTGCCTATGATGACCTGATTGAAAACAACCAGAAACAAATCAAATTGCTGGAAGAAGCAGCCCGGCGGCTTTATAAAGAGTGGTTTGTGGATCTGCGCTTTCCGGGGCATGAAAACACGAAAATTGTGGATGGTGTGCCGGAGGGATGGAGCAGAGGACTGTTAAAGGAACTTATCAGCGTTAATTATGGAAAAGACCACAAAAAAGCTCCTGACGATGGGAATATCCCGGTTTATGGCTCTGGCGGTTTAATGCGAAAATGTAATAAATCGCTGTTTTCTGGTGAGGCAGTCCTGATTCCTCGAAAAGGCTCTTTGAATAATATCATGTATGTGGATGAAACATTTTGGACAGTGGACACAATGTTCTATGCTACGATGAAACAGCCGCATACAGCCGTTTTTGTATATTTCTTTGTCAAAGCATTTGATATGTACTCCATGAATATTGGCGCAGCAGTACCCAGCATGACGGCAAAGATTCTGGATGCGATGGATGTGGTAATTCCCGATAAAGAAACTCTGGAAAAGTTTGACAAACGTGAAAAAGTGTATTTTAATAAAATAAAGACGTTACATGGACAAAATGAGCGGTTAAAGACAGCGAGAGATTTACTGCTGCCCAAATTGATGAGCGGGGAAGTGAAGGTGTGACACTATCGATAGCAATAAAATAGCTTGAACTTTGATGAAAGGGGTGTTCATAATATGTCAGATTCTCTTAATGAATATTGCGCTGAAGCAAATGATCTTAAGGACGTAAAAGACGCGATGGATAATATTCAAAAACTTCGTGCTCAAATGAAGAATCCGACCAGAGATGGAATGATCAAAGCGTTGCGAGATGCAAAAATAAGTGCGTTGATGGAAATTTCGGCCTTGGAAATGGCACAGGGGGCGACAAATTGGGTGCCGTTTTCAGAGGCATCAGATAGTACGCTGTACACACTCCTAGGACAGTATGAACGAGGATTGAGACTCCATTGTATTGCTAAAATAGGTGAAAAAGCTTTTAATGAACAAATGATTAGAAAATGAAAAGAGGCACACAATGCAATTTACAAAATACGATTTGGGGCAACTGGATAAGGGACGTGTTGTAGAAATTATTTTAAAGGGAAATGCTGCAAATGTCCGATTGATGGACAGTAGCAATTTCAACAATTACAGAAATGGACGAAATCATCGATATATTGGAGGGCTTGCAAAGAAATCACCAGTTAGATTGCAGACGACGCACTCGGCGCATTGGTATGTTGCAATCGATTTGGCGGGATTGGGTGGAAGAGTTCAAAGTTCAGTTCGGGTTTTACCAGCACCGTTACCGCAAATCGAAAATCGTCCGCTTGCAGAGGTTCCATCGCTTGTCCATAATAACGGCTTGATTATGAATGAAGACGCTGGAATTGAACCAGAGTATGACGTTTTTATTTCTCATGCATCTGAAGATAAAGATGAGGTTGTCAGGCCACTTGCAAATGCACTTAAAAATCTTGGTATAAAAGTTTGGTATGACGAATTTGAAATGAGAATAGGAGATAGTCTGAGAAGAAAAATTGATAAGGGATTAGCAAACAGTCGATTTGGAATCGTTGTGGTATCACGTGATTTCATAAAAAAGGGCTGGACAAATTATGAGTTGGACGGCATTATAACAAAGGCTGTATCAGGTGAGCAAATCATACTCCCCATTTGGCATAATATTACGAAGAAGGAAGTTATAGATTATAGTCCTTCTTTGGCAGATAAATTAGCAAGAAATACGGCAATCGATACCGTGGAGGATATTGCTAAAGAAATTGCAGATGTAATAAAAACGAATCGTTGAAATTACGATGAAGAGGTGATCCTATGAGCCGCGAATACTCCGAAAATGTCCTTGTTCAGAACAGTGCAGGCAACTTGCTGCAAAATGTTCTGGGCTGGGAGGTCGTGCTGGCTTACAACTCCGAAAAGCTGGGGCCGGACGGGACGTTGGGCCGCACCGGCTATGGGGAAGTGCTGCTGACCCGGTATTTTCGGCAGGCGCTTTTGCGCTTGAACCCGTGGCTCACTCCGAACCAGCTGGACGAGGTGCAGAAGAAATTCACGGCGCACGTTTCCACCGCATCCCTGATGCAGATCAATGAGGAAAAGTATTTTCTGCTGCGGGATGGCATCCCGGTGACGGTCAAGCGGCCGGATGGGCGCACCGAAATCCGAAGCGCGGCGGTGATCGACTTCAAAAACCCGGAAAACAATCATTTCCTTGCCGTAAAAGAAATGAAGATCCACTCGCAGCTGTACCGCTGCAGAACGGACATCGTGGGCTTTGTCAATGGCATTCCGCTGCTGTTCATCGAGCTGAAAAAGCCTACCGTGGATGTGCAGAACGCCTACATAGACAATTACCGAAATTATCTCGATACCATTCCGCAGCTGTTCTATTACAATGCTTTCCTTATGCTGTCCAATGGATTGGAAGCCAAGGTGGGCACGCTTGGCAGCAAGTACGAGTTCTTCCACGAGTGGAAGCGTCTGAAGGAAAGCGATGCAGGCAGCGTGGAACTGGAAACCATGCTGCGGGGCATCTGCGAGAAAAAGACCTTCCTCGATCTGCTGGAAAACTTCATCCTTTACGACCATTCCGGTGGGCGCACCACCAAGATTCTGGCCCGCAACCACCAGTATCTCGGCGTCAACGAGGCCGCCAGTGCTTACGAGAACCGCAAGCTGAAAGACGGCAGGCTGGGGGTGTTCTGGCACACGCAGGGGTCAGGCAAAAGCTACTCCATGGTCTTTCTGGCGCAGAAGATCCGGCGCAAGTTTGCAGGCTCGCCCACCATTGTGGTGCTGACCGACCGTGACGAGCTGAACCGGCAGATCAGCGATACCTTTGAAAACTGCGGTCTGCTGGGCAAGACAAAGGCTTCACAGTTCATTGCATCCAGCGGTACAGACCTTGTAAAAAAGCTGCAGGGCAACCCCAGCTTTGTGTTTACCCTGATCCAGAAGTTCAATCTGCCCAAGGAGCCGCCCATCTACCCGGATCACGACATTCTGATTTTGTCGGATGAAGCCCATCGCAGCCAGTACGGCATTTTTGCAGACAACATGATGCACCTGCTGCCCACGGCGTCCCGCATCGGCTTTACCGGTACACCGCTGCTGGCGGATGATCATATCACGGAACGCACCTTTGGCGGATACCTGTCGGTGTATGATTTCAAGCGGGCGGTGGAGGACGGCGCAACGGTACCGCTGTACTATGAGAACCGCGCGGATAAGATCGCCCAGTTGGACAAGCCGGAGATCACCGGGCGGATTCTGGATGCCATTGAAGCAGCCGACCTTGATCCCTCGCAGGAGGAAAAGCTGGAACGAGAATTTGCCAAGGAAATCCATATTCTCACCGCAGATGAACGGCTGCGTTCCATTGCAAAGGACTTTGTGGAGCATTACTCTGACCTTTGGACCAGCGGCAAGGCGATGTTCGTCTGCCTGAATAAGGTCACCTGTGTGCGGATGTACAACTATGTGCAGGAATACTGGCGGGCAAAGATCAGGGAACTGGAAGCCCGGCAGGGCACAGTGACCCAGCAGGAAGCACAGGAGCTTGCCCGTAAACTGGCATGGATGAAAGAAACCGAAATGGCAGTGGTGATCAGTCAGGAGCAGAACGAGGTGCAGACCTTCAAAAAGTGGGGGCTGGATATTCTGCCGCACCGTGCCAAAATGGAAAAGCGGGAGCTGGATAAAGAATTCAAGGACAGCAAGAATCCGTTCCGGGTGGTGTTCGTCTGTGCCATGTGGCTGACGGGCTTTGATGTAAAGTGTCTGTCTTGTCTGTATCTGGACAAGCCGTTGAAAGCCCATACCCTGATGCAGACTATTGCTCGTGCAAACCGTGTTTCGGAGGGCAAGAGCAACGGCCTGATCGTGGACTATATTGGTATCGTAAAGGCGCTGCGCAAGGCTCTGGCAGATTATACGGTCAGCAAGAACAGCCCGGCGGGCATTGACCCAACGGTGGACAAAACGGAGCTGATTCAGCGCATCCGCACGGTCATCGGAAAAACGGACGGCTTTCTGGCAGAACACGGGTTCCGGCTGCAGGAATTGGTGGACGCACAGGACTTTGAAAAGATGAGCCTTGTACAGGATGCAGTCAACGCGATGTGCGAGACGTTGGAAACCAAGAAAACCTTCCAGACCTATGCGTCTGAACTGGCGCGGCTGTTCCGCTACGCAGACCGTGACGATGTGGACGATGCCGTGCGCGCCCGGAAAAACGCAATTCTCGCCATCTACGAGGGCTTGCAGCAGAAGCGGAAACACGCGGACAATACCGACCTGATGGTGCAGATCAACGGCATCGTCAACGAGTACATCCATGTGGAAAAGCCGGATCAGGAGGCTGTACCTTCCCGGCAGTTTGACATCAGCAAAATTGATTTTGACCTGCTGAGCCGGGAGTTTGCCCACACCCGGCGGAAGAACCTTTTGCTGCGCGATCTGGATGAACTGGTGAATCAGCAATTGGCGAAAATGCTGTTTGCAAACCCGCAGCGCATTGATTATTATGACCGCTATCAGGAGATCATAGATGCCTATAATGCAGAGCAGAACCGGGCAACCATTGAGAAAACCTTCATGGATCTGATGGAGCTTGCAAGTTCACTGGACACGGAGCAGCAGCGCTATGTGCGTGAGGGCTTTTCCAGCGATGAGGAACTTTCAGTGTACGATTTGCTGTTTTCGGAGAACCTCACGAAGCAGGAAATTGAAACGATCAAGAAGGTGTCTGTGGACTTGTTGACAAAAATCAAACAGCAGATTGCCAAACTCGACCATTGGACGGACAAGCAGGAAACTAAGGCGATTGTGGATAACCTGATTCGCAATACCCTTTGGCAAGAACTTCCCAATAGCTATGATGTAAGCGATATCCAGACCTACCAGAAGAAAATCTACGAGTATGTATATATGCGCTACCCGGAAGTAGCATAACGCAAAAATCACCCCAGAGAGAACGCACAAGAGGCTATTCTCTCTGGGGTGAATGCGTATCAAATCATCTGAAAATGCTTCAATGCTTCCACAATCGCATCCTCTTTTTCCTTCGGACACTTGGGCTGCTTCGCATTTTCGTTTTTCGCTTTATGGTAATTCTCTCGCTCAATAATGCCGTGTTTCTGCTTCACCTGTGCGATATAGAGATTGGACACCTTGAGCTGATGATGCTCCAACACATAATCCTGAATCTCGTTGTAAGTCGCCTTGCTCTCTGCGGCAGTCACATCCAGTTCATCCATGCTGACGTCCACTTCGATGTGCCGCTCGACATTGAGTTTGGTCAAAAGGAGAACCGCTTCAACGGTTGATTGCGATTCCAAGGGGAATTCTCGAATCTCTTTTCCATTATAGGGAACAGGGAAGGCGAATACAATGTTCCGAATCCAGTTGCCATCCGGCTGTTTTTCCGGGAAAATATCAATGCGCTCGATGAAGGCGCGCATGAATTCCTTTTGCTCCACCTCAGTGGCGGCATTGTAGACTTCATCGAAGGCCAGAAGCAGGTGATAGATGTTGTCCGCTGTGATCTTCTCCTGATGAATGTCATCAATCTGACCTTGGATTTCAGCGAGCTGGGTTTCCATGTCCTCAATCAGTTCATATTGCTCATCGTAACGTCGCTGCAAATCCAAAGACTTACGGTCATAATAGGGATCATTAAAGTCCAGTGTGTCCATCTGGTGCTCCAGACGAGATTTCGTACTGAGTCGCTGGCGGAGCTGCGCTTTGATTGCATCGGCCTGCTGCTCCAACTCGCTGGTATCGACTGCGGAACCGATTTTCTCTTTGATGGCATCTACGAAGCGTGGGTCGTGAACCATAGCAGATACGATGGATGCGACCATCTGATTGATTTCGTTCTGTTCAATGTTCAATCGGAAAGAACATTCGTGTCCAGTCTGCCCTTTGATGCTCTTGCAGAAGTAGTAGTAACGAGTTTTGTTATCCTTACTGTGAGCCTTAGAGACATTTCCGTACAGATTCCGTCCACAGCAGGGGCATTTCAGAATGCCGGAAAGAATATGTGCGTGGTCTGGGTCGCGGACCTTTTCACGCCGCCCTGTGGTACGCTGACGCTTTGTCTGTGCAAGATTCCAGTCGTCCTCGGAAACGATGGCTTCATGTTGACCGACATAGACGGGAAACTCAGATTGCTTCACAACGTGCATTTCGTTTCGAGTGCCGAGTTTCTTTTCAACCTTGCGGCGACCAAATGCAATCTTACCGCAGTAAATGGGATTGTCCAGAATACCTCTAACAAATACAGCAGAAAACTTTGGGATAGTTCCATTCTGACGGAGCTTTTTCACATACCCATGGGTGTTCAGATACCGGGCAATACCTGCTACACCATCGTTGGTATGGATAAAGCGGTCAAAAATAACACGGATAACTTCCACTTCATCGTCTGCAATCGAAAGCTCGCCATTTTCCAGCCTATAGCCATAGGGTGCAAAGCCGCCGTTCCATTTGCCCTCACGGGCTTTCTGTTCACGGCCGGCCATCGTTTGAGCACGGATATTCTCACGTTCGATTTCAGCAACAGCAGAAAGAACAGAAATCATTAACTTGCCGGAATCTTTGGAACTGTCGATGCCATCTTCTACGCAAATCAAATTGACACCGAAATCCTGCATAAGCTGCAAGGAGTTCAGAACATCGGCCGCATTGCGCCCAAAACGGGAGAGTTTGAATACCAGAACATAAGAAACGCCGTCTTTACAGTCTTGCACATCTCGCAGCATCTGTTGAAATTCGTGCCGACCTTGAATGTTCTTACCGGAAAATCCTTCATCAGAGTATTCTCCAGCAATGACCATATCTTCATAATCGGCATATTTGCGCAGCTTTTCACGCTGTGCATCAAGGCTGTAACCGTCCACCTGCATGGCCGTAGATACGCGAGTATAAATGTAGCATTTGGTGCGTGCTTTTTTCATAAGAAATCCTCACTTTCGGCGGTTGGTTGTTGTGTGAGATTTTCATGCTGGATATAATACTCTAGCAACCGGAGTACATACTCTGGCGCATGGCGGTGGCCGAGCTCCCATTCTGTTACAGTGCGGTAGGGAATTTGGAAGAAAGTGCAAAACTCCCGGCGGTTCATCCCGGTCGATTCGCGCAGTTCGAGGATTTTGTCTTTGCAGTCCATAAAGTTGCCCTCATATATGTAAAACACGCTACGCAATTATTTTAACATAAAAATAAAAATTACGCAACGTGTAAATCTGCTTATGCAGCTTTACTGTTGGTCGCGCAAAGCGGAGACTCTTTTTGCTCCAGTACGGTCGAGCCGTATTTTTGAATCAGCTTTGCCATAACATCGATGCAGCGTACAAAGGATGCGTTGTCAGTTTCGGTGTCATAGTATTTTTTCAATAGGCAGCTCCATTTCCTTGTAGCAGAACTTTGACAGTCCTGCGAATTTTAGAAACATCCCTTGATTCATCCGATTAAAAGTTTCAGTCGCTCCAGCTTTTCCTGCGCTGTTTCTTTGCGGAAACTCATGCCGATACAGGAGATAGGAATGCACATTTCCAGCAGGCGGTCATAGATGCGGGTATGAGGGGTATCCTGTGGGTGGCGTATCTCGTCCAGCGTCAGGTTGGTGGTGACGATCAGCGGCTTCCGGCTGCGGTATCGGCTGTCCACGATGTAGTAGAGCTGTTCCAGTGCGTACTCGGTGCCACGTTCCATGCCGAAATCGTCAATGATAAGCAGGGGATAGCGGCAGAGCTTGTCCACAATATCATTTCGTCCGGAAAAGCTGCTGTTCAGCTCGTTCAGAATTCGGGCGAAGTTCGTCATACGCACAGGCACCTCCTGCTCCATCAGAGCGTTCGCAATGCACCCGGCAAGGAAAACTCTTGCCTGTACCCACACCGCCCCAGAGGAGCAGTCCTAGGTTCTCTGAGCGCATGGCCTGCCACTGTTCCACATAGCAGCGTGCATGGTGCATCTGCGGGCTGCGCCCATTGTCGTTTTCAAATGTCCAGTTCAGCATTGCCGGGTCAGAAAATCCTTCTGCTTTCAGCCGCCGTACAAGGTCGCTGTGCTTCTGCTGCTTGATAAGGGCTTCCTGCTTTGTCCTCTCGATGCGCTGGCAGCTGTATTCAATGGGGTGCTTGTTTTTGCCCATCAGGGCAATGCCCTTTGCAAAGAACTCTTCCCTTGGCGTGTGACATTTTCCGCAGTAAAGCAGACCATCCTCGCCATAATAATCCTCGGTGTTTTCGGGAATACTGGAAACGGACGGTTCTAAAATTTTCTCAATCGCCTTTATAGGCTTTCTCCCTCCTTGAATGTGTAGTCCGGGATGCCCGGTGCTTGCTTCTGTTCTGGTCTTTGCCGTTTCGCCCAGATGCGCAGGGTAGCGGCATGATCAGCGTACTTTTTGCCGGTAGACTGGATATAAGCCGAAAACTGTTCGATTAGATCATCTAGCCCGGAGAAATCAGCTTTGAGTCGCCTGTACTCCTTTGCTGTTAAAAAGACATTCTGATATTCGCCAAAGGTCAAATGAGCAGCTGTTGTTTTTATCAGGTGGTTATCTTTCAGGTTGTTCTTCTTACGTTGGTTAGTGGAACACTTTTGTTCCATAGAAGGTATCATTTCTGTTCCATCAGGTAGAATAGAATCGTTCCATGCAGGGGAACATTTTTGCACTGTCGAAACTTTTACAAAGATGCTGTTCGGCACAGTAATGCGACCTCTTCTGCGCTCAATCAAATCGGCATCTTCCAGCGAGCGCAACGCACGTTTAATGCTCATAGTGCTACATCGCAGAGCTTTGCTTAATGCAGAAAGAGGGAAAATCACATAGACGAAGCCGCGCTCATCCATCCAGTTGTTCTTTTGAGAAAGAGTTGCCCGGTCAAGCAGCAGGGTGTAGAGCAACTTCGCTGCGTGGCTCAAGTCGGTATCCAGCAGAAAGCGGGGATAGGGCAGATATTGCGGCAAAGGTGTAGTGACAGTCAGGTAGTCGGAAATAAAATTCACCTCCAGTGTTTTTTCATCAAACAAATTTTTGGAAAGCATTTTACTGGCTGTTGGTAGTCTCCAGAAGATGCTGCCGATGCTGTTCTTTCAGATGCACAATATAGCTTTCTGCCTTTTGCAAAGCAGCAATAACTTTTGCTTCAATCTCTACATTTGTCAGAAAGTCGGGATACAGAGCAAAGCATTGTTCGAGACGGAAAATAAAGCTATCAGAGGCACTGTTGATTTCACTGAACATTCCTTCGGCATCGGCGACATGATCAACCATTGCCATCTTTTCTCCTAGCTCACGAATGGTCTGGAGTTCGGTGCTGCGCTTTCCCGATGAAATAAAAGGTCGATTCTCCGAGAGTGGATCAGGCGTTTGGATCTTCGATGTGGCAGCAGTAGAAAAATTGTTTTCGGTGACCTTGGAAAGTAATTCTAAATTCTCATAGGTGTCTGCACTATCGTCTGGTTTACCGTTTAACTTTTTCTCTCGCCACGTTGATACCACGGTGGGCAATGCTTCTGTGGGAGTTCCACGGATAATGGTAGCCTCTCGCTGGGATAGCTTAAGTTTGCCGGATAAGATTTCTTCCTGAATGCCGGGGCAGTATTTTTCCATCAGCTCAACGGTTTTCATGAACTGCTCGGCACGAATTACAAAAGAGGGACTTACATTATTTTCTTTGGCGATTCGTTCGGTCGTGTTTTCTACCGATGGCAAATTGTCAATTTGACAGTTTGCCACCTGCGTGTACTGATTGCCATGGTTTCCCCCACGAGTGGATTTTTCAGAGTGATACTGCTTTCCAATCAGGAACTTTTTCTGTTCGGGTGTCAGATTCCGACGACCCAGCTGATGTTTGCAGATCCATGCCAGAACATCTTCACGGGTTTCGCAGGTGCAGGAAATCGAACGGGTGGTATAAGGAATTTCCGGGTGCTGCTGGAGAATCTTATAGCGATTGTGGCCATCAACAAGAATGTTGCCCCAGACGATCAGGGGAGACAGGACTTCGCCCTCTGAAAGGATGTTTTCTTCCAGTTGCTGAAATTCTTCATCGGTCAATGCAGGAATCTGAGATTGAAATTCAGAATCAATGATAAATTCAAACTTGTTTTTCTTCATAGGCAAAATCTCCTTTCAAAAATCTATTGGTAGTTCAGCCGTTCTCCCTGCATGGGTTTCCTGCCCCCTTCCGGCGGCGTCTTCCGGCTCTCCCACTTGGGGGTCATCGCCGGGTATCCCATGCAGACGGTCATGCGGTTTTCAAGGATCAACGATGGATTTGAAAATAGATTAACACATCAACAGAAAAATTTTTAGGACACATTACGTCCGGTTTTTACGAAAGTTGATTTGAATGTCTACTAAAAATCGGACATTCTTTTTCGGAACTTGCGAAAAAGCAATGAAGAATGTGCTTCTGTGGGCTTAGTGTATCACATAGCCAATTTTATTTTTAGGAACTGGTAGTTCCAGTTTTTAAAAAATACGAAGTGAATTTCAAGGCTAAATCGGAACTGTTGGTTCCGGTTTTTCGTATCAACGTGATTTCAAATTTTGGGATGCCGTTCTCTCTGCATGGACTTCCTGCCCCCTCTCGGCGGCGTTTTCCGGCTCTCCTTCTGGTCATCGCCGGGTATCCCATGCAGACGGTCATTCGGTTCTCAAGGTTCGATGAAGGCTTGTAGAAAGCATATCACAATGAAGCAGAAATTTTTAGGAAGCATTACTTCTGCTTTTTGCCTTCAAAACCGGAAGTAATAGTTCCGGTTTTGTGCAATATTGAATGAATCAACGACGATTTTTCGGAAACGATTTTTTCTACAAGAAATTTGCTTATTCAGCGTCTGTTAAGATATGCAGTCGGCACAGTTTATGTGCTGAATATCGGGTTTTGGCGAAGCCCAACAATCGTTTTTGAAGTCGGATTTGTAAAATCAGATTCAAAAATCGTGAGTTGGTACCAACTCGCCCTGCTTGCTGCGACTGCAAATGCAAAAACTTTCCGAGCAGAAAAATAACCGTCCGCTTCAAGTTGAACTTGAAAACGGACGGCTTGATTTACAAAATGATTTTCATGTTTTAGAAGCGCCCTGAGAACCAACACAATTGTAGCAAGCAATGCAGACGTATATACATCTGCTTATTTTGCGTTGCAAAATACTTGTTGGGAGCACCCAAACCCTTGAACTGCATCGTGCCGATGCAGGCTGTGCGATTGCATCGCTGAATAGTAGCGTCGCTATACAGGATAGGAGCACCTTGTCAATAACACCGCTGTCGTTATTCATCTACGCCAAAATCTTTTACCTTCAGCGTTTTACAGTTCTCCATCACGGTGCGCACAATGGGTGTGGACAGACCGTTTGGCGCATCGGCGGTAACATCCAGCGTTACCGAAACTTTGCAGCCATCTGCGCTGAGCAGGTGGGTGATGACTTCCTCCACCAGCCGCTGCACATCACGGTTGATGCGGGTGGTGTCCAACTCGGCAGTCATGTAGAACCGGGTGTTTTTGGGCGGAGCGGGAACAGCGGCAGGCTGCGCTGTCGGCGGCTGATGCAAGGTTACAGTAGGGTCAATGGGAGCATCCGGGGGAAGGTTGAAAAGGGTGGGCTGTTCGCCGCCCTGAGCAGTTTGCGTAGGCTGCACAACTACTGCGGGAGCACTTTTTTCAGCCAAGAGCTGCTTGCGGGCAGGGTCCAGCTTGACCAAAAGGTCGGAGGTGTTGATGCAGTCCACAAACTGGTTATACCGCAGTTCCACATAGCGGTCGCCCGTGTAACCGGCAGCAAGGGCAAAATATTCCTGCGAGTTCAGACCGGTACGGATGGCATCTTCCAGCACACTGTACTTGGCAAGGCGGGGCAGATAGCAGTAGGTACACAGATACTCCCACAGCTTCTTAATCTGGATACAGTCGGTGTCCTTCCACAGCACATTGTTCAGCTCCATCAGCAGCAGAGCAGGTGCCCATTTGGTGATAAGGGTCTCGCTTTGCTGCATTTTGCGGGAAGCCTTTGCTACGATGCTGTCGGTGCCGCCGGAAATGCGGCTGGCGTCCCACTGGATGGTTTTCATGTCCACAAAACAATCGATCTCCGGGATCAGCAGCCAGCAGTAGGTCTCCTTGATGCGGGCCTCTACGGTATCATTGCAGCGGTGAAGGTTTGCGTCCACCTCTTTGTTCTGGGCGGCATCGAGATTCAATGTTTCCCTGTCATCCTGAATGGAGCGCCATGCACGGAAGTCCCGGACGGCCTGCCGGAGAGAGAGCATTGCCTCCTGATCTGGAGCCACGAAAGTCAGCATATTGCGGTAGGTGCGTGGCTTTGAGCCGTGGTTGTTCAGGATGTTTTCAGCAGCAGTGATGGCGGCACTCGCTCCTGCGTTGGCGCGGTGGGTGTCCTCAGTGCGTAGAATGACCAGCCGGGCCGCTTGCTCATCCGGCACATCCAGCGAGGAAGCGGGGCAGACGTGCAGACCTGCAAACGGTTCCTCCCGGCGCAGCTTTTTCAGCCGGGATTCGATCTCCTCGATCACATCGGCTTCGGCCACCTGCGTTGCACGGTCCTGCGCAGTTTTGCGCAGGGTAGGGCGGGTGTCGAACCAGTAACGATCTCCGTTGGTGTTGGTGTAAAGGTATGCCAGCGAGCCCCGCAGAGTGTTCAGGGCATCGTTGAAATCGGCGATGTTTTCGCCGGGCTGGACCACACCCAGCCGGATGCGGGAGGCCTCGATGCCGCGCACTGCCTGCGAGCGCACGGTGGGAGCGCTGCCCAGCATGATGGTGCGTGCCACCCGGCGGGATGCCATAATGCGCCCATACCGCTGGTTGCTCTGGTCCTTCTGGTAGGGGACAGAGTTCTTGCCGTCGATCTCGGTGTTGACGATGGAGTTCCAGCCCTCCGGCAGATAGCGGATCAGTTCATCTCGGACGTTGGGAACATCCAGCGAAAGAGAACCCGGCATAATCATGGCGCTGGCATCGCTGCCCATCCACAGCTCATGGATGACCGCAGCCATCAGCCGCAGCACGCCGCGGGTACGCTGGAACCGCTCCAGTGTGGACCAGTCATCGTATAGGCGGTCAAAGATCTCCGGGTGAATGGGGTAGCAGGAGATCATCCGGTCGCGATATTCCACCTCTTTGACCTCCGGCGGAAAATCGCTGGGGTTGGTCTGATACAGCTGGCTAAACTGAGTACAGACCCGGTCGCGGGTTTCTGGGTCCTTGCAGTCAAGGAACAGACGGCGGCGCACAACTTCAAAGCCCTCGTTGGCGGCAACAGGCTTCCAGATAGATTCCATCCGTCCGAAGGTATGCTCGATGGTCTCCAGTGCGGTCTTTCCCGCTTCGCCGCCGATTTCGATGTCGGATTCCGGGATAGAAGCCACCACAAGGCTGTTCCGGCTGGCGCGGGCGGCTTCGGTGATCTCCTGAATAAAGGAGATGAAGTTGTCGAAAGAACCGGCAGGCAGACCCTTGACACCGTAGATGCGCTTTGCGTATGCCACCAGCTCGTCCATCAGCACCAGACAGGGGCCGCAGGCATCGAACAGATTTTTCAGCGCTTCGCTGCCGGGAGAAACGCCCTTTTTGTCGGCCTCCTTCACAAAATCATACAGTTCCGGCCGCCCGGCGGATTCTGCCAGCTGTGCTGCCATCTCACCCCACAGGGTATTGATGGTGATGCGATCCTTGGCGGTGATCTCCAGCGTGGTGCGGTAGCTCTCCTTGGTGTCGCTGCCCCAGGAGACCTTGATCCACCGCCCCGCCTCGTTGGGCTTGCGGCGGGCGGGATCGGCGTTGGGACAGTCCGCCCGGTGGACGGAGATGCCGTAGCCGCGGGTGATGAAGCCCACGATGTCGTCGCCGGGCACAGGGGTGCAGCACTTGGAGAACTTCACCAGACAGTTGGTCAGTCCCTCCACCACAATGCCCTGCTCGCTTCTGGTGCGCTGGGGCACGGCGGGGCGCATGATCTGCGGCTGATCCGCCACAGGCACCTCCTCCTGCCGCTCCGTCTGGTGCTGGTGGATGATGCGCTGGATGTCCTCCCGCAGCCGCCCCATGACCTTCAGGGCGGAGATGCCGCCGTAGCCGATGGCGGCGTACATATCGTCCAGCGATGTGAAGCACAGCTTCTTCAGCACACCGGGCAGGTTCTCATCGTTGGTCAGCTCCTTCAGCGTGACGCCGGTGCGCTTGAGCTCCGACTCGAAGCTCTGGCGGCCGTTGACGATGTTCTCGTCCCGCTTCTCCTTCTTGAACCACTGGCGTATCTTGCTGCGGGCGTTGCTGGAGCGGGCGATCTTCACC
>ERZ773178.2428-NODE-2428-length-17338-cov-6.443789_pt1 | contig 17338 bp, 20 predicted proteins | sample MGYA00580533_ERZ773178 | MGnify/ENA primary metagenome ERZ773178 (study PRJEB29015, sample SAMEA2737859) | human gut metagenome | biome: human gut; feature: human-associated habitat; material: faeces | place: China | collected 2012 ...
CCAACTTTCGTTACTGCTCCACCCGTCGGTGTCGCAGTTAGGCTCGTTTATGCGTAACAAGATATCCATTTAAAATTATTCATAATGAATTAGGAATAAAAAAATGCAGATTCTATGATTTTAGAGGAAGTCATGCAACAAAAATATTAACAAATGGAATTGAAATAAGAGATGTTGCAGATATACTTGGACATAGAAATGTGGAAACAACAGAAAATTATTATATTTCAAGTACAGAAAAATCTAAACGATTAGCAACTGATGTTTTTGATAAGATAACAAAATCTGAAATTATAGAAGAAATTATTAAATATAAATAATTGGATAGATCCATTGATAAAAACGAATATTTATAGTATAATAAATGTGCAAAAATACAAAACGCACATTGGTAAATATATGATATAGATAGTATAATGACCGTAGTAAATGAATGCAAACTTGCAAGAGAGAAATATTTATAATAACAAAAGTACTATAAATATAATAGGTTACCAAAACGATAAAGCCTTGAAATATCAATAATATTATAAGTATTATAAATATGGGAGTTTCTACAACATGTGGAAGTGGGAAGAAATACAAAAATTGTTGTGGTAAAAATGCATACAAAATTTATTATGAAGATGGAGAATATAAAAAAATACAATATTAAATTAAAAGGAGTGTTTGAATTATGACAATAGTAGCAGGTTCTTTAATAGTAAGGGATAATAAAATATTAATGGTGCAAGAAGCAAAAAAGTCATGTTATGGTCAATGGAATTTTCCAGCCGGACATGTTGATGAGGAAGAACTTATAACAGATGCAGCAATTAGAGAAGCGTTTGAAGAAACAGGATGTAAAATAAAATTAACAGGTGTGCTACCAATTAGCACAGTAGTTTTACCAAATGGAGAAACTGTAGTAATAGTAAAATTTACGGCTGATGTTATAGAAGAAAATATCAAAATTGATGAAAGTGAGCAATTAGATGTTCAATGGTTAGATTTAAATAAAGTGAAAAATATGACAGTGAATGAACTTAGAGGGTATGATACAGCTTTAAATGATATTAAGAATATGGAAAATGGAAAGATATATCCATTAGAATTATTTGATACTAAAATTTATAGAAGATAAGAGTGGAAAAATGATATTGAATAGAAATTTTATAGAAAAATGGTTGAATAATTTAAAAGGATACTGGTTTAATAAAGATATAGAGAATGCAACTAGTTTATTTAAGAATACTACATATTATCAAGAAACACCATTTATGAAACCATACACAACCTTTGAGGAAATTGTTAAATATCAAAAATACCAATATTCGTATAATTCCTTCAAAAGGAGTAAACCAGATTCATTATTTAATATCTATAGCCTTAGGATAAAGAGCAGAAATAGAAAATCAAAAAACAATCTTTGAACTACAACAGCAAAGCAAACAAGAGTTGGATAATAATTAGTTTTTGCAAAAGTTGCGAAAATATTCTAAACAAAAGATAAATAATATTGTAAAATTTAAAACATATAAAAGACGAATAACGATGAAGACCATGTCGCCAAATATAAAATGTTGATAGATAAAATTTGAAATAAACTATAAATATTCTACGGCCAAAAGATATAAAGAATCTTTTAGAAATATTAAAGAAGATGAAATGAATAAGATCTAATTTGGTCGAATTCGAGCAAATTGATTGTTTAATGATGTAATTATTGCCAAGAACCAATTAAATGAACAAGAAATTAAAAATTTAAATAATTTAGTAAACTTATTTTTAGATATTGCTGAAAATGTTGTAAATATTCACAAAAAATTGAAAATACAGTTGTAGAAGGTTATAAAAAAATAGAAGATAAATTTGTAAATCAATATTTAACAAAAGATGAAGAAAACGTCGAAGAAACAAAAGCAAGATTAAAAAGAGAAGAAGAAGAAAGAAAAAGTAAAAAAATAAAATAGATAGCTTAAGCAGATAGTTAGTTGATAATTATCTGCTTTTTAATTATAATGCATAAAGAAATTCTACATTGATGAATGACAATACTTGAAAAATAATGCTTACTTTTAGTATAATTATTTTTATAAAAAAAGTGAAAGGAACATTGATGTCAGAAAAAATAAAAGCTAAAGAACTAAAAGAATTATTTAATCAAATAAAAAGTAATGATGATACTGCATTTGAAGAATTTTACACAAAATATAATAAACTAATATACAAAATTGCATTTAGTATATTGAAAAATAAAAGCGATGCAGAAGATATAACACAAATAGTATTTGAAAAAATATATTCAATGGATAAAGAAAATCTTCCTACAAAAAATGAGACTAGTTGGATATATTCTGTTACTAAAAACGAAACATTAAATTATTTTAAAAGCAATAGGAATAATATTAATTTAGACGATATATATGAAATTGAAGACAACAATCAAGAAATAAGTAAAATAATCGATCAAGAAAATTATAACAGATTAATTAGTAAACTAAATGATAATGAAAAAGAAATTATTTCACTAAAAATAATTTCTAACTTTTCATTTGAAGAAATAGGCAAAATTTTAAATATGCCAACAGGAACAGTAAAATGGAGATACTATAAAGCAATAAATACATTAAAATTGCTATTAAGCAATCTGACTATGTTTATCATTTCATTTATATCAAGCATATATGCTTTAAAAAGCACAAAAAAAATTATATCTCCAATTCAAGAAGAAAATGTAATAGAGAATATTGTAATTGCTGCTGATGAAAATCAAAAACAGCAATATGAAAAAAGTGAGAATACACAACAAAATTCACAAGAAGAAATTAATACAACTATTATCGAAGAAACTAATGAAAATGAAGTAAATTACCCTGCAATAGGATTGATGGGAATTTCAACAGTATTTTTAATGCTAACGATAATTTTTTCAATTATTTTTGCAAAATACCAACTAAAACTTAAGAAAAATTTGTCTAAATAGTAGAAAGGTTAGGTGGCATATATGAAAAAAATAATAATTATACTAGTAATTATACTGATAGGAATCGTCGTAACAATGTATTTGATTGACTTCAACAAAATGAAAAATGGAGAAGAAGTAATATTCGGAACTTGGGGTAAAAAATATTCAGCAATAGTAAAAACAAATCAAAATGATAATGCAACTGAAGAAAATTATCAAAAATATTCTAAAACAATTGAAGATACTACAATAGAACTGGATATTATGAATGGCTGGAATTATAAAGAGATTCAAGCAGCAGAAAATGATGACTATATATACGCTTTAAAGTTATTCAAAAGTAATGAAGAACAATATGCGATATTGTATTTTTATAAAGAGAATTTCGGCGTTTGCGGAAGTGAAAGAACATCCCAAAATATAACATTGAACAACGGAAAACAAGCAGTTGTAGGATATTATGGAAATAGTGATGAATGGATAGATATTTCATTCGCAGAGATGAATCATAATATAGCAATAATTAATCGAAATCTACAGAAAAATGATAATGACGAGATAATTAAAATTATAAAGACTATAAATATAGAATGAGAAGTTGGCTCCAATAAAAAATGGAGCTGATTTTTTTACGAATGAATTAATAGCTAAATAATCTTGAAAGAAGTTAAACATTTATGATAATATATTAATAACAAAAAGATTATAAGAGGTAAAAATGAAAGACAAAATAAAAGAATTTATTACAAAAAATTTAAAATGGATCATATTATTTATTTGCTTAATTGGATTTTTAGCACTAGCAGAAGATGTATTTCACAAAGAAATAATGAATGGTGATATAATAGGATATGAGATAATATCAAAATTTTTAATATCAGATTTTGTAACACCAATAGCAAAGTTTATTACCAACTTTGGAGGAGCAATATTTTTAATAGTACTAACAATAGTATTGTTTATAGTGATAAAAAATAAGAAAATAGGAGTATCAATATTTTCAAACTTAGTTATAGTAACAATACTAAATCAATTATTAAAAGGAATATTACAAAGACCAAGACCAACAGAATATAGAATAATTGAAGAAACAGGATATAGTTTTCCATCAGGACATTCCATGATAAGCATGGCTTTTTACGGATATTTAATATATTTGATTTATAAATATGTAAAAAATAAATATATCAAATGGATTTCTATTGTAGTTTTAAGTCTATTAATATGTACAATTGGAATAAGTAGAATTTATTTAGGAGTACATTACACAAGTGATGTTTTAGGTGGGTTTCTTATTTCAATATCATATCTAGTTATATTCATAAGCGCGGTTAATAAATTCATAATAGAAAAATAAATATATAGAGCAGATAAAAGGAGAGCAATAATGTTAGAAAACATAGAAGTTTTATGCCATAGTAGTATAAGAATTAATAAAGAAAAAGTAATCTACATAGATCCATTTAAAATAAACAAAAACTATAATGATGCGGATATTATTTTTATAACACATGATCATTACGACCATTATTCAGAAGAAGATATAGACAAAGTTATAAAAGAAGACACAACTATTGTAATATCTAAAGATTTATTAAAGAAATTGTTAAAAAAAGGAATAAATAAAAATGCAATAATTGTAGCAGAACCTAATAAAGAATATGAAACGCAAGGAATTAATTTTAATACCATACCTGCATACAATATAAATAAAAAATTCCACCCAAAGGAAAATAACTGGTTAGGGTATATTATTACAATAAATAATGTTAAATATTATGTTGCAGGAGATACAGATATAACTGATGAAAATAGAAAAGTAAAATGTGATGTAGCTTTTGTTCCGGTTGGTGGAACATACACAATGGACTTTAAAGAAGCTGCACAACTAATAAATGAAATAAAGCCTAAAATAGCAGTTCCAATACATTATGGAAGTATAGTTGGAACAGAGCAAGATGCTAGAAATTTTATAAATCTTTTAAATTCAGAAATAAAAGGTGTAATTTTAATAAAATAATGTATTTATACTAGTGGGTCAAATTTAAACAATAATATAAATTTTATGATACAATGTACAAAAATTTATAAAAGGAGACTCATATGAATAATAAATCAAAGGTATTAAAAAGAATATTAATTGTTATATTGGCTATAATCATAATTAGCATAATAATAACAGTTGGTGTTGGAAATTATTTTGTTAATTATGCAATCTTAAGAACCGGAAACGGTGGAGATAGAGAAGTAAAAAACAAAGATTCAATAGAAGTTGCCAATATAGACAATGAAGCAGAAAAAATAATTAATAATAATCGCACAGAAGAAAAACAACTTGCAGAACAATGGATAGAAACTATAAATAGCAAAAAAGTTGAAGTTACTGCAAAAGATGGAATTATTTTAAAAGGAACAGAGTACATAAAAGATGATCAATCAAATGACTGGGCAATTATTTTACATGGTTATCGTTCAAGCCCAGACTCAGTAATATCTATAGGAAGACATTTTTCGGAAGAAGGTTATAATGTGCTAATTCCATATATGAGAGCAACAGGAGAAAGCGAAGGCGAATACATTGGCATGGGATGGCTAGATAAAGATGATTTGCAATGCTGGATAAATAAAATTATAGAGCAAAACAATAATGCCAATATCGTATTACATGGATCATCAATGGGAGCTGCAACAGTATTAATGGCATCAGGAGATGATTTACCAAGTAACGTAAAAGCAATAATTGAAGATAGTGGATATACATCAGTATGGGATATATTTGCATCAGAAGCGAAGGTTAGATTTGGATTACCAGAGTTTCCAGTATTAAATATGTTTGAAATAGTTGCAAATTTTAGAGCAAAATATGATATAAAAAAAGCATCTGCACTTGAACAAGTGAAAAAAGCAAACATTCCAATATTGTTTATACATGGAGATAGCGACGATTTTGTTCCTGAATATATGTGTGAACAATTATATAATGCGGCTAATTGTAAGAAAGAAAAACTAATTATACAAGGCGCAGGACATACTGAATCAAGATATAAAGAGCCTGAAACATATTATAATAAAATATTTGAATTTTTAAAATAAAGGACAGTAAATTTTATGAAAATAGTAACTTTATGTGGGAGTTTAAGATTTAAAAAAGAAATGATGGAAGTAGCAGAAAAATTGGCTTTATTAGGAGATTGTATTCTTACACCAGTCTACCCAACATCTGAGAATAGCGTAAGGACTAAAGAGCAATTAATAAAACTAAGGGAAGCTCATTTTAAAAAGATAGAATTATCAGACGCTATTTTTGTAGTAAATGTAAATAACTATATAGGAGAAAGTACAAAACTGGAAATTGAATATGCTAAAAAACTTGGAAAAGAAATTTTGTACTATACTAATGTTTAATTTCGAAACATTAAAACCAATAATTACAAACATGGTAATAATGATAGGATTTGCAATAATATTTATAGTTCTTACAAATATAGTCTCAAAAAAGAAAAGAAAAATAGGATAAAAGTAGCACATAAAATGCTACTTTTTCTATTAGAAGTTTTTTATTATAAAGTCTTGTATTCATTACAAATTTGTAATAAAATGTAATCGATTAGAACAGAAAAGAAAGGATATAAACTATGAACGAAACATTTGAGAAATATGAATCAAATATAAGAAGTTATTGCAGAAAATGGCCTGTCGAATTTGTATCTGCTAAAGGCTCTATTTATAAAGATACAGAAGGCAATGAATATATAGATTTTTTTGATGGAGCAGGAGCATTAAATTATGGACACAATCCTGATTATATCAAAGAAAAATTAATAAAATATTTAGAAAGCGATGGAATTGTACATGCACTTGATATGTATACAGTTCCAAAAGAAAATTTTATAAATTATTTTGAAGAGAAAATATTAAAGCCAAGAAAACTAGACTATAAAATTGCATTTCCTGGTCCAACAGGAACAAATTCTATAGAGCTTGCATTAAAATTGGCACGTAAAGTAAAGCAAAGACCATATATATGGGCATTTACGGGAGCATTCCATGGAATGACATTAGGAGCTTTAGCTTTAACAACAGAATCAGCTGCTCGTAAAGCTGCAGGAGTTCCACTTAATTACACAGTACACATTCCAGCACCATATTCAATGGGTGGAAATTTTGACTCTATTGCATACATGGAACAATTATTAAGTGATGATCATTCTGGATATGAAAAACCAGCAGCAATAATAATAGAAACTGTTCAGCAAGAAGGTGGAATACACGTATTTAGCAAAGAATTTTTAAAAGATTTACGAGCTTTATGCGATAAATATGATATCCTACTTATTTGTGATGAAGTACAAATAGGATGCTCAAGAAGTGGTACTTTCTTCTCATTTGAAAGAGCTGACATTGTACCTGATATAGTATGCATGTCAAAATCAATAGGGGGATATGGCATACCATTTGCAATAACACTATTTAAAAAAGAACTTGATGTATTCAAACCAGGAGAACATAATGGAACATTTAGAGGATGCCAGCTTTCAATGGTAGCAGGACTAGCTGCTCTTGAAATGACTGTTGAGCAAGACATACCAGCACAAGTAAAAAGAAAAGAGAAAATCGTAAAAGAATATTTAGATAAAGAGATTAAACCTTTACTAAAAGGCAAAATGGAAATTAGAGGAATAGGTCTATCATGGGGAATAGAATTTAATGATGGAAAACTAGCAAGGGCAGTATTAGATAAATGTTTTGAAAAGAAACTAATAATTGAACTTGCAGGAAGCTATGACTCTGTTCTAAAAATAATGCCATCATTAGTAATTGAAGATGAATTATTATTAAAAGGTTTAAATATTGTAAAAGAATCAATACAAGAGGTAATCGGATAATGAGAAAAAGTTTAAGATTTTATATAGCACTATGGGGAGCTAAAGCAGGAAATGTTTTATTAAAAATACTGAAACGTAACGCATCATATTTTCCTGGAAAATTTGCTGTTTCAGTATGCCCAGATTTTATTGGCATGATTGACAAACCAGAAACAATAATCGCAGTTACAGGAACAAATGGAAAAACAACTGTAAGCAATATGATAGAAGATGTACTTAAAGCAAATAATTATGACATAATAGATAATAGCTTAGGATCAAATGTAAATTCAGGAGTTGCAACAACATTAATTAAAGGTGCTAATCTTTTAGGAAAGACTAAAAAGAAAATAGCAGTATTAGAAATAGATGAACGTAGTGCTAATAAAGTATATCCATATTTAACTCCAACATATCTAATTTGCACAAATTTATTTAGAGATTCAATGATAAGAAATGCTCATTCAGAGTTTATTGCAGGAATATTAAATAAATATATTCCAAAAGAGACAAAACTTATTCTAAATGGAGATGATTTAATATCATGTCATTTAGCAGAAGGAAATAAAAGAGTATATTTTGGAATAGATAGACTAGATACTGATACAGATGAATGTCAAAACATTGTAAGAGATATAGTTGTATGTCCAAAATGCAATACAAAATTAAAATATGATTATGTCCGTTACAATCATATTGGACGAGCTCATTGTCCAAAGTGTGATTATGGCTCTCCTGAAATAGATTATGAAGTAACAAATCTTGATATACCAGCAAGAAAAATGACATTAATGTATCATGGAAATAAAGAAGAATATGATTTAATAACAGATAATATAATTAATATTTACAACATGTTAGCTGTAATAACATTACTTAGAGAATTTGGAATGCCAGCAGAGCAAATCAATAATACTTTAAAAAAGCAAAAGATTGTTGAAACTAGATATTCAGAAGAAACTATAAATGGAAAAAAGATAATAAATCATTTAGCAAAAGGAATGAACCCAATTGCATGTTCGAGAGTATTTGATTATATAAGAAAAGAACCAGGAAAAAAAGCAGTAATACTTATATTAGATGATTTTCATGATGCACATAATAGCTCAGAAAATATAACATGGCATTATGATACAGATTATGAATTTTTAAATGATAATTCAATAAAACAAGTAATTACGGCAGGAGCAAGACATTGGGATACTTATATACGACTAGAACTAGCAGGAGTCCCAGAAGAAAAAATAGTTCATACACGAAATGAACTAGACTCAACTAAAAATTTAAATATTAAAGATGTTGATACAGTATTTATTCTTTATGACATATATACTATTCATTTAATGAACCAAATCAAAAAAGACGTAGAAAAAATGGCAAATGAATGTCATGATTAATAACTAAAAGAGAGGAAATTAGAAATGAAAATAGAAACATTGTTTCCTGAATTTTGCAATCTATTTGGAGATATAAGTAATATAAAATATTTAAAGAAATGTCTACCTGAAGCAGAATTTATAGATTCACCAATAGACCAAGAACCAGCATTTGTAAAAGAAGGTGTAAACTTAATTTACTTAGGTCCTATGACTGAAAGAACTCAAGAAAAAGTAATAAATAAACTGCAGCCTTATAAAGAAAGAATAATTGAATTAATAAATAAAGGTACCGTATTTTTATTTACAGGAAATGCTTTAGAGGTTTTAGGAAAATATATTGAAAATGAAGATGGTAGCAAAATTGAAGGATTAGGCATCTTTGATGTTTACGCCAAAAGAGATATGATGCATAGACATAATAGTTTATGTATCGGAAAGTTAGAAGACATAGAAGTAGTAGGTTTCAAAAGCCAATTTAGTATGATGTATGGAAATAATGATGATTCATATTTCTTAGAAGTAGAAAAGGGGATAGGAATTAATCCTGAAAGTAAGTTAGAAGGAATAAAAGATCATAATTTCTTTGGAACATATCTAACAGGGCCAATCCTGGTATTAAATCCATACTTTACAAAGAAATTATTAAAATTAATGGGAGCAGAAGACACGACATTGGCTTTTGAAGAAAATTGTATTGAAGCATATAAAATTAGATTAGAAGAATTCAAAAGAGTCCCATATCAAAAATAATTAAGCTTAGGAGTTATATAATGTTTGACTTAGAAGAAAATATTAGAGTTAATAACGAACAAATACATAAAATTGAAGACATAGGTAATTCAATTAATATAGAGAGTCTTGAACAGGAATTAAAAGCTCTTGAAAAAGAAACTGAAGATCAGTCTTTTTGGAATGATGCAGAAAGCTCTAGTAAAAAACTTGCTAGGATAACTGAATTAAAAAAGAAAATAACACAATATGCAAATGTAAAAAATGAAATAGAGACTGTCAAAGAAATGTTAGAATTATTGTCAGTAGAACAGGATGATGAGATTGAAAAAGAAATTCAAAAATCCTCGGAAAAGATTGATAAGGATTTAGAAAGTCTTGAGATAGCAACATTATTATCAGGCAAATATGACAAAAATAATGCAATAATAACAATTCACCCAGGAGCAGGAGGAACAGAAGCTCAAGATTGGGCTGAAATGCTTTACAGAATGTATACAAGATGGGGAACAGAGAATGGATTTAAAATAGAAGAATTAGATTATTTAGATGGAGAAGAAGCAGGACTAAAAAGCGTAACGTTTTTAGTTTCAGGTGATTATGCTTATGGATATCTAAAATCTGAGCATGGAGTTCATAGATTAGTAAGAATTTCACCATTTGACAGCGGAGGCAGAAGACACACATCTTTTGCTTCTGTTGAAGTATTACCAGAAATATCGAATGATGCAGATGTATATATTAATCCAGATGATATAAAAATGGATGTATATAGAGCATCTGGAGCCGGTGGACAGCATATAAATAAAACATCATCAGCAGTTAGATTAACACATATTCCAACCGGAATAGTTGTGGCATGTCAAACTGAGAGAAGTCAATTTCAAAATAAAGACACAGCAATGAAAATGCTAAAATCAAAACTTGTAAACTTAAAAGAAAAAGAAAACAAAGAAAAAATAGAAGATTTAAAAGGTATTCAAATGGACATAGCATGGGGAAGCCAGATTCGTTCATATGTTTTTTGCCCATATACATTAGTAAAAGACCATAGAACAGGATACGAAGTAGGTGACGTTCAAAAAGTTATGAACGGTGATTTAAACGATTTTATTTACGCATACTTAAAAAAGCAAGTACATGATTCGTAAAGAAAGGAAAAATATATGATTAGAACAGAAGAAAATCCAGCTTACTTAAATTCATTCTTAGAATACTCATTAGCATATCAAAGAAAATCACCCAATTCAGTAGAGCAATATAATTGTGATTTAGTAATGTTTTTAAGATATATGAAATACCATTTTAAATTAACTGATGAAAAAGATTTCGAACAAATACAAATAAAAGATTTCAGCATTGAAGATTTAAAAAGAATTACTCAAGAAGATATTCATACTTTTATAACATATTTATCAATCAATAGAAGATGTGGCCCAGCAACTTGCGCAAAAAGGATATCAACAATACGAATATTTTTTAAATACCTTACAATAACAACTAATATGATACCGAATAATCCTGCACAGAATCTAGAAACACCTAAATTGAATAAAAGACTGCCTAAATATTTGACATTGGAAGATAGTGAAAAATTACTAAATGTGTCAGCAAATGATGAAGAAAATAAAAATAAAGAAAGAGATTTTGCTATCATCACACTATTCCTAAACTGTGGACTACGTTTGTCAGAATTGATTGGAATTAATATATCAGATATTAAGTTTGATGATTACAGATTAACCGTTATAGGAAAAGGAAATAAAGAAAGAACAATATATCTAAATAAAGCATGTATTGATGCAGTAAATTCATATTTAAGTGTACGTCCTAATAATGCAAAAAAAGATTCTAAAAATTCAGACAAAGCCTTATTTTTAAGTAGTTATAGGCAACGAATAAGTAAGAGAACGGTCGAAAATGTAGTAGCGAGAGAACTTCAAAAAGCCGGACTAGATACAACAAAATATTCAACACATAAATTACGACACACAGCAGCAACATTAATGTATAAATATGGTCAAGTAGACATACGTGCATTGCAAGAATTATTAGGACATCAAAGCATATCAACTACTGAAATTTATACACATGTTGACAATGAACAAGTTAGAAATGCAGTGGAATCAAATCCACTTTCACATCCACAAACATTTATAAAAAATGAGATTTAAACTCAATTAAATCTCATTTTTGTTTTATTATTTTGTTTCTTCTTCAATAATTTTTTCAGCCTTGCCAACTTGATTTAAAACATATATATCATCATATATTTCAATTAATTGACTTATTGTTAATATTGCACCTGTAAATCTGATTAAAATTTCTGTTGAAGCAAAAGGTTTTAAAATAAGTACAACACCTAAAATTGCTGATAAAATTGACATGAAAAGCATGATTCCCCAATTAACACCTCTATAATCTTTGATATTAACTGCAATTTGAAGCTTTATAATGCTTTCAAATACAATCCATACACCAACAATTATAGCAAGAGATTGAGTAACAACATTTACATTGCATACAATAGTGAATCCAGCAATGATGTATACTATAGCTTGAGCTAATTCAAAGCTAAAAAATCTGTATTCATCTTTCATTGAGAAATAAGAGATGAAATGCAAAATACCATCAACAACTAAAATATATCCAAAAAACATAAGTAGTATATTAACAGTTCCTATAGGTCTAGTAACCATAAATACAGAAAGAACTAAAAGCAATATAGATATAAATATAGATGTTCTTACAATCTTTTTAATGTAATCTACCATGATAAATCCTCCTTTGTTAAAATATATAAATATCATACCATAACAAATTTTATTTGTTAAGTCTTTTTATAATTTTGGGGTCAAGTTTTTTTTCCTATGAGTAATTGACTTTTTGATGGTTTAGATATAAAATAGATTAGTTGGTTACAACAAAAAGTCGAAGGAGGAAGAAATGGAACAAGAAGAAAACATACTTGGAACAGAAAAAGTAGGAAAATTAATCAGAGCATTCTCAATACCTTGTATAATATCAATGTTGGTAAACTCATTATATAATATAGTAGACCAAATATTCATTGGACAAGGTGTAGGATATCTAGGAAATGGAGCAACAAACGTAGTATTTCCTCTAGTTATGATAGGATTAGCATTTTCTCTAATGTTTGGTGATGGTGCATCAGCATACCTAAGCTTAAAGTTAGGAGAAAAGAAGAAAAAAGAAGCAGAACAAGGAATAGGAAATGGAATAGTAATTTCTAGCATAGTATCAGTATTATTTAGCGTAATTACATTAATATTTTTACAACAATTCCTTACAATATTTGGTTGCACAGATAATTTAAGAGAACTTGCAACAACTTATGGAATGATAATAGCAATAGGATTTCCTTTCTCAATGATAGGAACAACATTAAACTCAATAATAAGAGCTGATGGAAGTCCTAAATATGCAATGACAAGTATGGTAGCAGGAGCCGTATTAAATACAATACTAGATCCAATATTCATATTTGTATTTCATAAAGGTGTTGCAGGAGCAGCAATTGCAACAGTTATAAGCCAGATAGTTACTTTTATATTAAATATAATTTATATAAAGAAATTTAAATCAATAAAAATTACTAAAGAATGTTTTAAACTAAAAGCAAGTGTTTGCAAAAGAATAGCTATGCTTGGAATTAGTAGTTTTATAACTCAGATGAGTATAGTATGTGTTATGACTGCTGAAAATAATTTACTTGGAAAATATGGTGCTAGCAGTAAATATGGAGCAGAAATACCAATTACAGTACTTGGTATTGTAATGAAAATAAATCAGATATTGAACAGCATTATTATTGGAATAGCTGCTGGAAGTCAGCCTATATTAGGATATAACTATGGAGCTGAAAGATTTGATAGAGTAAAACAAACTTTAAAAATTGTATTAGGTTCAAGTCTTGTAATAAGTACAATTGCCTTTATACTATTTCAAACAATTCCAGATAAATTAATTTTAATATTTGGTAGTGGTGATGCAAATTATATCGAATTTGCATGTACAGCCTTTAGAACATATTTATTATTATGTATATGCAATGGTGTACAAATTCCTTCTGGAATATTCTTTCAAGCTATTGGAAAAAGTACAAAAAGTGCAATACTTTCACTATCAAGACAAATTATTATACTAATCCCGGCAATGATAATTTTAAGCTCAATATATGGAATAATAGGTGTATTAGTTGCAGGACCAGTCGCTGACGGAATAGCTTTCGTATTAGCAGTAATATTATTAAGTGTTGAAGTTCATCAATTAAAGCCAAATTCAAAACAAATACAAGAACATACTTCAAAAATTAAGAATGAGAAAGAGAACAATTCAAATGTAATAATAACAATTGCAAGGGAATATGGATCAGGCGGAAGATATATTGGAAAATTAGTTGCAGAAAAATTAGGAATCAAACTATATGATAAAAACATAATTGAACTAATGTCTGAAAGTACAGGCCTTTCATCAGAATACATAAAAGACAATGAACAAAAAAGAACGATATTTGATAACTTTAATCAAGGATACTATTCTGGATTAAATAACTCAGATGATTTGTTTATAAAAGAATCAAAATTAATAGAAGAAATTGCAGAACAAGGATCTTGCGTAATAGTTGGAAGATGTGCTAATTACATACTAAAAGACAGAAAAAATGTAATTACGATATTTATAAATAATAGTCTTGAAAATAAAATAGAAAGAGCTACAAAATTTTATGGCTTTGACAATGAAAAAGCTGAAAAAGAAATAACGAGAATAAACAAATTACGTGCAAATCACTATGAATACTATACTGAACAAACATGGAATGATCCATCAAACTATGATATATGTATAAATAGCGATGCCATTGGCATAGACAATGCAGTTAATTTAATATGTGATCTTGTAAAAAAAATAATATGAATAAAATTCTTATATAAAAAATCGAGAGGGAGTGGGGGAACAAAAAAATAATTTACTTAAAAGGTCGTTAATAATTTTAAAGTTATAATCAAAAGAAATTTAATGAAGAAATAATCACATATAAATAATTTTATTATAATTAAAATTTATACAATAATAGTAATTGTTGTAATAATATTGAATCAATTTTTAAATTTAATTTTGCACAAAATTAAAATTCAAATTAGTAGTTTATTATAAGGATAAATAGTAATTTTTTAGTGAGAGGTAAGTATGATAAAAGATAATAAAATAGCATTGATGTATTCTTTTGTAACTTTGATTTTAACTTTCATTGTAGGACAGGTTTTACTGATTTTATATCCAAACGGAAATACAATAGGATCATCTGTATTATTTATTTTAATAAATTTGCTTCCTATGATTGTTGCAATTGTTTTTTCAAAGTATGAAAAGAAGAAAAAAGTATTGAAAGATATGTTTTTTAAAAAAGAAAAAATCACTCCCTATATTTTAGTAATATGCAGTGTTATTCTATATTATGGAGTATCATTTTTATTAAAAAATATTGAGTTCACTGGTGAAACAATAATTGCTGTATTATCTTATATTCCTTGGACTATATTACAAGGTGGACTTGAAGAATGTGGTTGGAGATGGTATTTACAGCCAAAATTAAAAATAAACAGTTTTGTAAGAAAAATGATCGTAATATCTATAATATGGTTTTTATGGCATATACCCATATATAGATTGCCTTGGATTACAGTAGGGTCATCAAATTATTTAATTTTTTATTTAATGATATTGGGAAATACTTTTATGTTTGGAACAATTAAGGAAAAGTCAAAAGGTGTTTTACCTTGTGTAATTTCTCATATGATTATTGATTCGTTGGCAGTTTTAATGCTAGTACAAAGCAATATAGTTTCAATAATCATATTGGTAACAATAGAAATTGTATTTTCTGCTTTTGCAAATAAGAAAAAAACTAATGCATAATTTGCAAATTACAATAAGTAGGGTAGATAACCAGTTGAAATTATCTACCTTTTATTATATAATCGTAACAAGAATTAGTAATTTTAAAGTGATATTTTAGTGGTAAAAGAAGCTGAAAATAATTATAATAGCACATTTAGTTAAATTATCATATATTATAATATAAGTAATATATGAAAGGAATTTAATTAAATGTATAATATGAATGATTTATATAAAAACTATTATGATAATTATAGACAATATGATGATGTATATGGCTATATAAACTATTATAATATGGATTATAATAGGATGAATCCATATTATATAAAAGATTATGGAGCAGAACCATTTGTGATTAATATAAATGAAATAACAAAGCAAAACAAAAATTTTCGTACAGCATTATGGACAGGACAACATTTACAAATTACATTAATGAGTATAAATGTAGGAGAAAGTATTGGATTAGAAATGCATTCAAATTTAGACCAGTTTATTAGAATTGAGCAAGGATTTGGTTTAGTTCAAATGGGTGATAATAAAAATAATCTTAATTTTGAAAGAAAAGTATGTGATGATTTTGCTATCGTAATACCAGCAGGAAAATGGCATAATCTTACTAATATAGGAAATCTTCCAATTAAATTATATTCAATATATGCACCACCACAGCACCCAAAAGGAACAATCCATAGGACAAAAGCAGATGCAGAACATTAATAAAAATAAAATGTTATAGGTTAATCTAAAATAGGTTAATCTATATTTTTTAGTAACACATTGAAAATTTTAATCATATATACATATAAGGGGGAGTTATATATGCCTAAAAAAAGTTCTATTTTAAAATTTGAAATTATAAGTACTATTTTTATAATGATAGTAGGAACACTTTTACATTTTACATTTGGGTGGTCTAATAATAATCCATTAGTAGGGACATTTAGTGCTGTAAATGAAAGTACATGGGAACATTTGAAATTATTATTTTTCCCAATGCTAATAAGTACTATTATAGGTTTTTCTTATAAAGGGAAAGTTATACCTAATTATTTATGTGCTAAAGTGTTAGGAATTATATTAGCTATGTCTTTTGTAGTAATATTTTTCTATACATATGTTGGAATAATAGGAACAAACTTTGCTATTGTGGATATTGGTAGTTTTTTTATAGCAGTAGGGTTAGGGCAATATGTGGCATATCAAAAAATGCAATCAACATCTTCTTGTAGTAATGTAATACCTATTATTATTTTATTAGTATTATGTTCGTGCTTTTTAATTTTTACATTTTTCCCACTTCATATTACATTATTTGAGGATCCAATAATTGGTTCGTTTGGAATATAATAAGTAGAAAATATTGATATTATAATAATGTAAAAGATAGATTATAGTATGCTATAATCATCTTGATAAATTACAATAAGTTGGGTAAATAACCAGTTGAAATTATCTACCTTTTATTATATAATCGTAACAAGAATTAGTAA
>ERZ773178.2430-NODE-2430-length-17334-cov-9.321489_pt1 | contig 17334 bp, 10 predicted proteins | sample MGYA00580533_ERZ773178 | MGnify/ENA primary metagenome ERZ773178 (study PRJEB29015, sample SAMEA2737859) | human gut metagenome | biome: human gut; feature: human-associated habitat; material: faeces | place: China | collected 2012 ...
TGTCCGAATCTCGGCACTGGTGGCTATGGTTTTCACGGACCATACGAACACATCTCTGTGGAAGGCATGCAGACAGCTGTCCGCATTTTAAAAAATATTGCCACCCATCCCATTCGCAAATAAATGAATCTGCAAAAAACCGTCCGCAGTCTGATGAATCTCAGATTTCGGACGGTTTTGTTATTATTTATGAAGTTTTAGTTTCCCTGCATATTTGCGGATTTTGCCAGTGCAGGTTTCTGAAACATCCGAAACAGACCAATCTGTTCCAGCGCCTTCGTAATAGCGAAAAAGATCACCGAATCTATCGGCCACATAATCAGATTCTTCAGTGCACGCGCCGGAAGAATCACCATAAATGCCTGTCCATATAACACGGTCAGACAAAGCGTTGTCAGAATCACATTACAGATCAGCATAACTACAAATTTCGCTGCCAATACGCGCCATATGGTAAGCTTTTTCTTGTAAAAAAAGCAGCCATACAGGATTCCTGCCAAAATGACAACCAGTGTCAACTGCGGGCAAAATGGTCCGGTCGGTTTCATCATATACTTGATGATATCCAACGCACCATGAAAGATTCCTCCAACTACCGGTCCAAACAGATAATCAATGATACCATTTGGAATACCAGAAAAGCCGATACGGATAAACTGTCCATATTCAATGGAGAAAAATCCTAGAATCACAGCAACTGCGGCAAGCATTGCCATGGTAGTGATGGTTCTTACCGCTTTTAATTCACGGAAAGAATCGGTGAACAAAGTAACGAATTTTTTCATAAAAAAATTACCTCCTTTGCAGACCTCACCGTACTACAACTGGAGATAATATTATCTTCGGATGCAGCGGGATGCGACTCATGTACCGCAAGATTCTCTTTTCGTCCGGGTGACAACTCCCTGTTCATCCGGCACTTAACGCACATGTGTCTACTCTGCTTTAAACTATTAAATTGCAACGACCTAAGTATAACACAATGGAAAAGAAATGCAACTATTTTTTTTCATTGTATGGCATTTTTATAGCAAAACGCCATCTGTCACACGTTTTTACGTGGAACAGATGGCGTCCGTTGCCTGTTATTTTATTCTTTTCAGGTTCCCATACTTGCAAACAGGGCAGCTATCTCATCCGGGCTTAATGCCTTATTGGGATCTGCCGGTTCTTCCGGCTGAAGCGGTGCTTCTTTTACTGCTTCCGGCTCTTCAATCGGCTCGAGAATATCCTCCGGTTCCACCGTTTCTTCGACAGGTTCCCCGGCTTTATCCGCATTGTCGTCATTGCCCATATTTGCAAACAGGGCAGCTATTTCATCCGGGCTCATGGCGCGGTTTGGATCGGACAGATCCGGCATCGGCGAAAGTTCTTCCTCCGGCAGGTTCTCATCATTCGCTTCCTCAACAATCGCATCCTCCGGAATCGGGTCCGGTTCTACCAGTTCTTCTGCTTCCTCAATGGATTCTTCCGGGTCCGGCGGGATAATCTCATCCGCTGCCATGACCGGAGGCTCTTCCTCCGGCTCAAAACTCTCCCCTCCCGGTATATCCGGCAGAATCTCCGGGTCCGGCTCCATACTTTCTTCCGGCTCCGGTGAAATCTCCGGCTCCGATTCCATACTTTCTTCCGGCTCCGGTGAGATCTCAGGCTCCGGCTCCATACTTTCTTCCAGATCCGGCGAAATCTCCGGTTCCGGCTCCATACTTTCTTCCGGCTCTGGTGAGATCTCCGGCTCTACCGGTGTTTCTTCCACATGATTCTGCGGTGCCGGCTGTGGCTCTACAGGTGTTGCCACAGGTACAGAAACCTGCGGCTGGGAAACAACCACTTTCTGACTGTTCATAATGGTCTGATTCAGGCGCAGTTCCATATCTTTCATTGCAATAATGATTTCCTGCAGCTTTGCGGCTATCTCTTTATCCTGTGAATGTTCCTGTTCTTTTCCATCCTTCTGCACCGAAGAAATTTCATCCTTACAGGCTGAAAGAATCTCGTCCTTATAAGCACCCGCAACTGTACCGAACCCATCCATTCCTTTCTGGAACGTATCAAACCGGTCCAGCAGCTGTTCGTATGAATTCATCAATGCATCGGTATTCTCATGGGACCGCTTGATAATTACTTTCGCTATTCCCTTCTGTGCATTGACAATTTCCTCTGTCGGAATCTTAGATGCCTCTTCCATATATGCAAGCTTCACCGATATTTCCTCAAAATATTTTTTCAGCATGAGATATGATGCCTTTTCCGACTTGAAAATACTCTCATACTGTTCCTCTCTCCGGGCATATTTTGTCTCATATACTAAAATCACGCCTCTGATTGCAACATACAGGCATATCAGATCTGCTACAGCCAAAACAACCAGAACAATAAACATCTTCGGGAAATTGACCATGGCATACAACTCTGCCATAAAAATAAACGCAAACAAAAGTATCCCGAAAATCATCTGCATCCTTGCTTTCGAATCTTTATTCTTCATATGATACCGCTCCTTCCATGAGCCCGCTATTCTAACCACTATGCAAAATAAGCTCTAGTATGTTATATTTTACCATATTGTGTCGATTCTCACAAGGTTTGTTGTTTATTTCTGCCTTCTATAATACGTCATTTACAATCTGCTCTGCTGTCAGATGATTCTCTTTTAATACCTCATTTACATCATACCGGTCAAGGAATTCTTTTTTCAATCCGTAATTATAGACTTTCATATCACTGCTTCCATAAAATCTTGCGATTTTTTCTCCGAAACCACCATTCAGGATGCCATCTTCCAGTGTAACTACCGTGTCATGGTCTGCCTTCAGCTTCTCCAGCAGTCCTTCATCCAGTCCGGTAATATAATACGGGTTGATTACCGTTGCATGAATACCTTTTTTCTCCAGCATTTCTGCGGTCTGCAGTGCCAGGGAATAAAATGTTCCGAGTCCGATCAGTGCAATTTTGCTTCCCTTTTCCGTTACCTCATAGGTGTTGAGCTGGCTCCAGTCTTTTGTGACTTCTCTGCCATCCGAAATCATGTCTCCGCCCGGAAGTTTGATCGCAACCGGCATTTCTTTTTGCTCCACGCTCCAGTCAAGCATTGACAGATATTCTTCCTTTGTTGTCGGTGCCAGATAAACCAGTCCCGGGATATTGGAAAGCATCGGAATATCCTGCAGTCCCAGATGGGTAACATCCGTCATGCCAAATACCGATCCCGTATACACAACAATCGTTGCCGGATTCCCGTCAATACACAGATCCTGTGAAATCTGGTCATACGTCCTCTGGATAAAGCTGGAATACACACCGTATACCGGCTTTCCGCCACCTTTGGCAATTCCGGAAGCAAGTGCTACCGCTGTCTCCTCCGCGATTCCCACATCTACAAACTGCCGGCCGGCCTGTTTCCTTTTCTCCTGCGTAAATCCGAGAATCGTCGGGGTTCCGGATGTAATTGTAACAACTGTCGGATCCTTTTTCATCTTTTCAATCAGATATTCACAGGTCACCGAAGAATAATCTTCCACTTCCGGAAAATGGGATTTTCCGGTCTCAATATCAAATGGAAGATGCCAGTGCCATTCTTCCTTATGCTCTTCTGCCGGTTTATAACCTTTTCCCTTTAATGTATTAATGTGGACAACAACCGGTTTCTTACTGTCTTTTACCTGTTTGAAAGCCCCGATCAGTTCCCTGAGGTCATTTCCATGATCCACATAGACATAATCAAGTCCCATGGCTTTAAATAAATTGCACTCTGCCTGTCCGTTTGTCTCGCGGAGTAATTTCAGATTTGAATAAAGTCCTCCATGGTTTTCTGCAATTGACATATCATTGTCATTTACTACAATGATCATGTTGCTGTCTAATTCTGCTGCAAAATCCATTCCTTCTAAGGCTTCTCCTCCGCTTAAAGAACCGTCTCCGATAATTGCGATCACATTTGCACTTTCCCCACGAAGATCCCTTGCCTTTGCCAGACCGCATGCCAGACTGACGGATGTAGAGGTATGTCCGACCGTAAAATGGTCATGTTCACTTTCCTGCGGACAGCTGTATCCCGTCACGTCATCGTAATGTTCTTCGTATAAATAGGCATCTTTTCGACCGGTCAGCATCTTGTGCGGATAGGTCTGATGGGAAACATCAAATACCATTTTGTCCTTTGGGGACTCAAAAACATAATGCAGTGCAATGATTGCCTCTACCATGCCAAAATTCGGGCCAAAATGCCCGCCGTGAATACTTGCCCTCTTTAATAATGCATGACGCATTTCTTCTGCGAGAGCTGCCATCTCTTCTATATTCAATTTCTTCACATCTTCCGGTCCGTTAATCTTTTCGATATACATATAATAAATTCTCCTTCCGATTTTATCTATCATAATATACCACTTAAAGTTAACTTTAAGTCAAGTATTTTTTATTTAATTTTCAACTTTTTGCTTCAAACCCTCAATTGCCTGAGCCACTATACCTTCGCTCTTAAAAAGATGTAAATAATGTAATGATAAAAGGGGCAAAAGGTATCATTTCCCACTGAAATGCAATTTTTATGTCATTCGCATTTCTTGCGATCCGCTTGTTGTTCCGATATAATTATGCTATGATTGTGCTTTGATTGGAGGAAACCATTTTGAGCGAATATTATAAGTTTTTTCAAAATAAAAAATGTGAATATTTTCCATGCCATAAAGGAATTCCGGAGGAGGACTTTAACTGTCTGTTTTGTTATTGTCCCCTCTATACACTCGGGAAATCCTGTGGTGGAAACTGTGAATATTTAAAAAATGGTATCAAATCCTGCATAAACTGTGGCTTTCCCCATCACCGAAAGAACTATGATAAGGTCACGGGCCGCTTTCAGGAAATTGCAGCCGTTATGGCTGCTTCCGATAAGGAGGATGCATCCCATGAAATGTAAACTTACTCCCGGATTATCCTCCGGTGACTGGAACGAATTTTGCAGCCGTTTCCATTTCCCTCCGGATGACCTGCCTCATATTCAGGCAATTTATACGGCACTTCTTCCCCTGGTTGAATCCTATGCGTATTACTCTCTGGCTCAGGATTTAGACGGGGTTTCTCTGCCTCACTATGCCTATGGGTTTGTGACGCTTGGAAACGGAGTGGATGAACTGTCGGAATTATATCTGAACCATGAACAGATCCAGGAGGCTTACATTGTGGACTGCATCAGCCTGATGCTTTTGTCAAAGGCTTATGAAGAGTTTGCACATGTGGTAGAACGTCAGAGCCGCCTGTATCTTGCAGAATTATCTTTTCTGGGAGATACCTATTCCCTTGACCTGCTCCCACAGATTTATGGGCGGCTTGCCCCGGATGGCATCCAGCTTACCGAGGGGCAGATGCTCCGGCCGCTTAAGACAGCAACGCTGATCCTGCATCTGGATACAACAACACACGCCAATCTCAAGCAATTGTGTAATACGTGCGCAACCTGCCGGAATTTTTCCTGCCCGTCGAGAAAGGCCACGGCTCCGCATTTGCCGCATACTTATGGGGCCATGCAGATATTCCATACAAAATAATTAGTGCCTGCTGAGTAAGCAGACACTAATTATAAACTTCATTATCTATTTGCTTTTTTCTTTTTCATTACAACAATAACAACTCCTGCCGCAACAACTACCACTGCTGCAATCAGAACAATAACAATCGTCATGACCGCACCATCCTGTTTTACAAGTACAAGTGCACTGATACCATCCATTGTATACTCGCCACCCTTGATTGTCTCGATTGTCTCAACGCCAGCTTTCTGTCCGTTTATGCAGACTTTCCATTTTCCTTCCGGAATTGTAACTTTTGCCTTGTCAGTGTTTGCATTAAAAAGAAGATACATCTCTTTTGCACTTTCGTCTTTCTGACCGCCCTTTATATTAATTCCTACAATATTATCCCCAAGTCCTTCTACGGATTTTACATATTTTTTCACATCCTCTGATGTAGATAATCGAAGTGCCGGATGTGCCTTTCTGAACTTAATAAGTCCCTTATAGTATTCAAATACATCTGCGTATTTCTTGTCGGATAATGTATCCCACTTAATGCTGTTTACTTCGTCTCCTGCATTGTATGAGTTTGAATTGAATGTTCCATCATCATTGACCTTTGTGCGAAGCATTTCCTCTCCTGCCTGCAAAAATGGCACACCTTCTGCAGTCATATAAAATGCTACTGCAAGATTATTCATCTTTATGATGTCCTCTTCACTCGAAGTTGTTTTAGAACCTGCAATTCTGTCAAAAAGTGTGTTATTGTCATGGCATGATGCATAGTTGATAATCTGGCTTGGCTCCTTGCACCATGACTCGTTTGCCATGAATGAATCTGCCATTTTCTTCTCTGCATTCGTTGCTCCTGATACGAATCCGAATGTTGCAGTATCAAATACGCTTCCTTTTAATCCATCACGCATATTATCATTGAAAAATGCGAAATCCGGAGTGGAAGCTGAATTCCCCTGTGTAGCCAATGTCACATTATCTTTTGTGACACCGGTCTCCATTGTCCATCCTTCCCCATAGAAAATAACATCCGGATGTGTCTTGTGTACTTCCTCTACAATCTCATTAATGGTATCGGTATCTAAAAGTCCAACCAGGTCAAATCTAAAACCATCCATATGATATTCATCTGCCCAGTAGCATACGGAATCCACAATATATTTCCGTACCATGTTTCTCTCGGATGCTGTATCATTTCCACATCCTGAGCCGTTTGAATACGAACCGTCTTCATTGATACGGGAAAAATATCCCGGAACAAGTTTATTGATACAGAAATCATCTGCACTCATAACATGATTGTATACCACATCCATTACAACGCTAAGTCCGTTATCATGCATAGACTTAATCATCTGTTTTGCCTCTTTTACACGCACATCCCCATTGTGTGGATCTGTAGAATAGGAACCCTCCGGTACATTGTAGTTAACCGGATCATATCCCCAGTTATATAAATTCGACTGATCGTTTCCTTCATCTACGGAACCAAAATCATAGATTGGAAGTAAATGCACGTGTGTAACACCAAGTTCCTTAATATGATCGATTCCAGTTGAAATACCATCTTTGGTCTTTGTTCCTGTCTCTGTCATTTCAAGGAATTTACCAACATTTTTTATGCCGGAACTTTTGTCTGCTGATAAATCACGCATCTGTAATTCGTAGATGATCGCATCATTAATGCTCTCTCCTGCATGTGGATTGGTATCCTTATCCCAACCATCCGGATTTGTCTCTTCAAGATTGATTACCATGGCACGCTGTCCATTTACACCAGTCGTTCTGGCATATGGATCACAGGCTTCTTTTGTTGAACCGTCGATTGTTGAACTGTATGTGTAGTAAGTTCCATTTAAGTCCCCATCCACTTTTGCAACCCATGTTCCATTCTTATCGGCATTCATCTCAATGCTTTCTTTCGGCTCTTTATCGTCCGGATCTCCTGTCTCGTATAAATTAAGCATAACTTTTTCAGAGGTAGGTGCCCACACCCTAAATGTTGTGCTGTCCTTACTCCATGTAGCACCAAGATCATCTCCATCATATGTATACTCATCTTCAAATTCTTTTGTTGAATATATGATTGGCATTCTGATATCACTTACGGTACCATCATATGTAATCTGGTAACTCTTTGAACTGTCAAGTTCCTCTTTCAGAGTAAGTGTATAGGTAGAATCATCTCCCTCTTTTACATCTGCTATCTGAATTTCCCCATCTTTACCTTCTACCTTAAAGGCATTTTTAAGTTCTCCTTCAATATCACCAGTCATTGTGACGGTGATCGTCTTATCCCCATTGTACTTTGCAGTATTAAGCTTTATTCCCCTTACTGCATCATCGCCGTATTCCTTTGTATAACCCTCAACACCTGATTCGACTTTAACGATCACGGTTCCTGATATCATTTCTGATATATCAATGAACTGATCCTCTTCATAATCCTTCGCCCAATCCTGTGTTCTTACAACAAATCCTACGGAAGTCACACCGGCTGGAATTTCAATTCTGGCAACTGCATCACCATCCTTAGCCTCTAAAGGATAGTCATTTCCTTCCTGTCCCTCGGCCCACATCCATACAGACCATGGATCATAATCACCATCTGCCCTGTGATAATGAAATTCTATCACAGGTCCTCCATCCGCTTTGACCGGTACGGTATCCAGTATTACCGTACTGATTGTCATGATAAGCATAAGAATTGCCATCCCCAATGCGCTTATACGTTTTTTTGTCATTTTCGTTTCTCCCTTCATTACGAAATTTTACGAAATTTCTTTTTGTATAAATTAGCATATATTTTTATATTTTTCAAGTCTAAATTGTATATTTTTGAGAAAAACCGTTATTTTTTACCATAACACGGTTATTTACTGTATTGAAATCTGGAGCATCCCTGCCTATAACCATAAATATAAAAACGAGCCGCAAAACCGGATTTACACCAGTCTGCTACTCGTTTGATGATTATAATATTTTCTTTTCTTGTGCCATTGCAACCAGTTATCGGACAAATGGCAGGAACGTAATGCTATACTTTATTTTCCAAACCGGCTGATTTCTTTCGCATATGATATTTCCGTTTTTCCTCATACATTTTCTCATCCATATGCATTAAAAAAGTTTCTGCATCATCTTCTGTCCCAAATTCCGTGTATCCCATGGAAACACTTAAATGAAACGGTTCTATCCCGGATTCATTAAACCGGGACAGATTACGGTTAATCTCCTCCATTGTCGCTAAGACACGCTCCGTATCAACACCTGACAGCAGCACAATAAACTCATCTCCCGCATACCGGATTGCCATACCATCATCCGGTATGGATCTGATGAGTATATTTCCCAACGTACAAATAGCCTTATCGCCCGTACTATGACCTAAATTGTCATTAATACACTTGAAATCGTTTACATCCATCATGATTCCATATAAGGATTTATGGCTTGCAATTTTCTTTTCCGCAAGCACCGCATTAAAATATCTCCGGTTATATAATCCGGAAAGCTCATCCATATACAAACTCTCTGCGTATGACTGCATCTGCACAAATATCAATGCGACCGCAACCAGCACCCATGATGATGTAATTCCATAAAAAAGGAACTGGAGAACTACACCTGCAAAACAAGGACCAACGAAATAGATCACCGGGAAAAAATTCAGGTTAACCCCTTGTTTTTTGGAATGATACACCAGATAGATACTGTAAGCAAAATATATGACAAGCGAAATATATCCCACCAGCGCACCGGCAGTTCTCTGGTATACATTCTCCCCGGATATTTTAAACATAATCCCTGTTCCAAACAGATTACATAAAACCATAATTACTTCTACCAGCCAGGGAAATATCTCCACTCCTGCTTTTTGAACCATTCTTTTATAATTTCGATAGATACGCAATTCCACGTACATACACCAAAGCATACCCATACTGACTGTCCCTATAAAGCATATGCTGTTAGAGATATAATTAATCTGCCGGCTGCCAGTAAACTGTTTTCCATCTACGAGAAAAGCAATGGTTTCAGACAATGCCCCCACTAAATTTACGATTGCTATTCCATCATATATTTTATCTCCCACATGAAGGCTCTCTCTGTTCTTTCGTCTGCAAAACAAAAGGAACCACATCATTAACACGGTCAATCCGTTTGCCATTAATATTTCTTCTAAAACGATGATTGTTATCCCCTCCATCATTCACGGTATGAACTCATTTTTACTAAAATGAGTTCTATCATTATACCAAATTAAAACCGGTTTTTGTCTTTTTCGACATGAATTACAGTTTTTTTAACGTGAACGATGATTTTTTATGTTTCATCACTTTTCACAACCTACTGCAACTGTGAAAAACCCACGGCTTACAAAGTTAACAGTCTTTGTATCGGAATCATAATAAGATCCCGGTATCTTAACTGCTGCACCGTATTTATCAATTTTATATGCAAAAATCTTTTTGTCTTTTTCCTTTTTCGAAGCATTATAGGAAACAGCGACCCTGATCCGTCCCTTTTTCAGGACAGACGACTGCTTTTTCTTTATTCCTGTGACGGAAAAATCATAAACCGGACGTTTTCCAATAATTTTCCCTGCCCTGGCAGAAAGATTTTTCTTGTCAGCCTGTTTCATTTTGATAACCACAGCTGTATTCATTTCTTTCTTTAATTCTTTTAATGCCTTCGAATCAAAGGTAAGATTTACATTACCACCATTGACCTTCCATTCTTTTACATTCTTTTTGACAAGTAAATTTACCGCCTGCTTATCCATTTCAAGATGCAGATTCTTCCAATTTTTGGCTTTTCCCGTATCAAAAGTTATTTCAACAGACAGATCTTTTATCCTGCCACCCTGTTCTTTTTCTGCCTTTGTAATTTCTTTTTTCAAAACTGCTGCAATATTCTTCACTTTGACAGTATTATTTTTAACTGCAGATTTTACTTTGACATTAAGATTCTTAACAGAAACGGGCGTGTCTTCTGCGGATGGCGGTGTCACATTCCCTGGTTCTTCTTTTGCATGATCCGGTGCCGGTAATGTGCCGGAATCCGGTGAAACATTGCCTGATGATCCGTCCGTGCTTCCACCGGCATTTTCTCCGGAACCTCCGCTGGAACTCCCACCCGAACTTCCGCCAGAACCTCCACTTGAACCGCCTCCGGATATTCCGCCGGAACCTCCACTTGAACTGCCTCCGGAACTTCCACCAGAACCGCCCCCTGTCTGGGAATGATCCGCCGTTACACGGACCTGACAATCTGCCTTACTTCCTGTATAGTTGCCATTTCCATCATAGCATGCGGTGAACGTATATGTTTTCGTTTCATTCGGAAGCGTTGCCATCCAGTGATCCGTTCCCTTTTCTTCTAATGTGATCCCGGAAACATCACAGGTTACTTTTATCCCGGCATCTTCCGGAATCCCCTGTCTGCAAAGCTGTAATTCTACTGTCCCCGCACCTTTGACCGTATCGGTTTTTGCAGTCAGCTGCATGCTGGTGGAAGCCTTTTCGATTTCCAGGACAGCCTCCCCGTATGTTGGAATAAAAGATGCCTTTTCCGCTTTAAAATAAATCTTATACTGGCCTGCTTCTGTGTAAAATGGCATCTCCGTTTGTGTATACGATCCGTTTTCTGTCAAACTGTAACGGATTTGTACACCATCTTCCTGTTTGATATCAAATGTATGGGGTTTTCCATCATAAGTTACACGGACAGGTACGGTTTGTATTTCCGGCATCCCACTGTTTTTCCGGTAATAATAAGTGATCTCCTGATGATCCTCTGTGATGTTTATTTCTCCCTGATTTGCACTGTTTCCTACACATGTATATCCATATAAATCCGGACTTCTTAACGTATACGCAGAATTCTTTGGTACATATACTGTCGCAGGTGCCGTATCAGGCACTGTTGTTTCGGTTCCGTCTTCGCTTTGCAGCATATAACGAATCGTTACGGTACTCCACTCCTGCCCTGCCGTCCGATTGTCAGCCAGAATTTTCCCGGTATCCTCATCTATGATCTTTCCTTCCAATCTGTCCCCGGAAACCAGACCAGTTACCGCAGGAAGCGTGACAGAAAGGGACTCTCTGGCAGCATCCGGATCATACCAGTTACTGTGTGGAGGAACGGTATATGTTTCTTCTTTTTCATATTTGACCGTATTGCCTGCTCCAATAATACGGAAAGTAATCTTCAAATGCTGTTTGGCATCCACTATATTTTGTACGATTGTACGGAATTCCAGATCCTTTCCATTTGCTTTTGTGATATTTTTCTCGTCGATCCGGTATTGGTCACTATCCCTGTCAAGTGTTCCTGTCCTGGTATGTGGAATTGTAATTTCAGGATCGCACACATAAACAGATGCCTGCCTGCTGACATAATCACGGTTATTTAATCTCCGCGCCAGTTCCATCTTACACACTTCACAGAACGGATTCCCAAGATCCCTCATCATGCAGACGCGGCTCGGTGCAAATACCGTTTCTGTTCCTGCTGCCGTTATTCCGATTCCACGGAATCCCAGCATCTTATGCCATTTAATTTTATCCGGGTCCGAGGTATCGGAAATATTTTCTCCCTGCATCTTTTTATCGTATTCATCGCCTAATCTTCCGATGCTGTGGGAAATTTCATGGGTCATGACATCCCCCTGCGCATTCTCATTCGAATTTGCGGAAAAAGAAAAGAGTGCATTGGAAGAAGATCCAATATTCGCAGTCGTATTACAAATGATATGGATGGTTCCAACGGCTGCACCGGTATCCAGGTATCTGCTCTCCAGTTCTGCTCTCAGTGCCCTTGCTTTGTCTTCCCCGTCCTTTGCAAAATAGCAGGATTTTCCGAATGCCTGCACATGAAAATATGTGTCCGGGTTCGACTCCCCATACATCACCCCCACACCGGTTTCATTGGATACCGTCTGTACTGCATAAATATTGATCCTGTCGGAATACTCTTTATAAGGGGACCACTTTAGCAGCCCCTGTGCTTTTGCCGTTGCATCCTTCAAAAATTGTTCCTGTTGTTCCCGGGTATAGCCCTCACCCATGATAACAATCACAAAATTTTCCTTATCATCACCTGTCTTGTGAATGGCATAAACGGAAGCTGCAGTTGTCTGGTCTGCCGCTGTCTGGTCTGCCATCACAGGATATGGAAACACCAGGGAGAGCAATAATATCAGGCTAAGTACGATTGCCCCAAACCGTTTTCCATCCTTCTTTTTTACATTCGTCATATCATCCTCCGTACTTTACATTACCAGAAATACTGGTGCTTTCCCTCTTCTTCCCACAGACAAACTCCCGGGAAACCATCTGCCGTAAGGCTTCTTAAAGCACGATTACCGCAGCATCAAACCCCTCTACATTTCCATCAAAGGTGTTTTCGGTAAGCAGATTGTACTTCTGCGTGTACTCATTAAATTTTTTTGCACTGCTGCTGCAGTTAAAAATCATGGCAATGGTCTCCTCGCCATTTTTTCTGATCAGGACAACTGTCCCTTCCTCATCTTCTGTGACGCTCCCAGCCAGTTCGCCTTCTACAATGCATGCATGGCTTTTCCGGACCTGAATCAGCCGCTTGTACCATTCATACATCTCTTTGTCCTGGTATTCTTCATCCCAGTACATACCCCGTCTGCAGTCCGGATCGTTTGCTCCCGGCATCGCATACTCATCTCCATAATAAATCATAGGCATTCCTGGCAATAACAACTGAAAAGCGGCTGCCAGATGCTGCTTTTTCTTATTGTCGTTACACAGATGTAAAAATCTTGCGGTATCATGGCTGTCGATCAGATTCCACATAAGGGGATAGCAGTTTTTGTGTAAGCGTCCCTTCAAATATCCAAGATTTTGTACGAACTGGCTGACCGTAATCTTTTCGTCTGCAAGCAGATCGATCAGGTTCAGGTAAAATGGATAATTCATGACTGTATCCCATTCATCCCCCTCAAGGAAATCTCCTGCATAATGCCAGATTTCCCCAATGATCAGCATATCTTTCTTCACAGCCTTTACTGCCTTTCTGAAATTCTTCCAGAAGAAATGGCTGATTTCGTCTCCTACATCCAGTCTCCATCCGTCAATATCGCATTCCTTAATCCAGTAGCATGCAACATCCGTAATGTATTTTTCAACTTCAGGATTTTTCAGGTTTAACTTTGGCATTCCGCCATAATAACCAAAACATTTGAAGTTTGGGATCTCTCCCCATTCGCTTTTAAGTGGGAATCCATCAATAAAATACCAGTCCCGGTATTTGGATTTTTCACCATTTTCCAGGATATCCGCAAACGCAAAAAATTCTCTTCCCGTATGATTGTATACCGCATCCAGGACTACCTTCATACCACGCTCATGCGCTTTTTGTACCAGCTCTTTGAGATCCTCTGTTGTTCCAAAGGACGGGTCTATCTGGTAGTAATCCGTGGTATCATACTTATGGCACGAATTTGATTGAAAGATAGGTGTCATATACAGCACATCGATTCCCAGATTCTGAATATCATCCATATGTTCGATGATTCCCCTGAGATTTCCATGCAGATCATCCATAGGCGTAATCGGTGCTTTATACCACAGTTCTTTGTCTACCGGCTCCGTAGCTGCAAAACGGGATGGGAAAATCTGATACACGACCTTGTTTGCTGCCCACTCCGGCACCTCAAACATCTCTTCCTCCCGGAGGTTCTGCGGACAGTCAAACATTCTGTCCCTGTTTGTAATGCATTCCTTATCAAACTCATAATTTCCATAATATACCTTTTCTCCCTGCGTGTCCGTAAATTCGAAAAAGTAACGCAGACAGATCAAATGCATATTTATCTGTGCTTCATAATAATCATGAAACTGTGAGACAGCAACCTTCTTCATCGGAACTGTCTTTCTGGTATCCTTACGCTCCATAGGTATATACTTGTCCTCATAGTGAAGGATTACCTCCTTCATATCATCCTTTTTTACCTGCACGCGTATCACAAATAAATCCTTATCAACTGCATAGCTAAACCTTTTATCCATATCATGAAAAATTGCTGAATATTCCATAAAATTTCCCCTTTACACTTGTTGTTTTCCTGTATTTTAACTTACTTTTTTCAACAATTCTAGCACTATATCCACGATATTTTTAACTTTTTCTACTTTTATGCTTTTTTGCGATGATATTACTATTCATATAATTTAAAATGTGCGTTATCAGTTTAAAACCAATAACGCACATTTTCTCATTGCATCCTTTTCCCGCATTTATATATGTCACAAGTCAAATTATAGTTCCTACCTGCGACAACTTTATATGTAAATTCAACATCAATAATTTTTTGCACCGTTTTTAATTTTTATTTTCTGCAACTTTAAATTTCTGGATCATTTCACGCAGATTTTCTGCTTCACTGCTCATCTCCTGACCGGCTGCTGCACATTCTTCAGATGTTGCCGAATTCGTCTGTACGACATCATTGATCTGTTCAATTCCATCATTAATCTGTTGGATTTCTGTTGTCTGTGTCTCTAACGTTTCTGCAATATTTGTGACTTCTTTTGTAATGATCTGGGAATTCTCAGCGACCTCCTGCAATTGTGATGCCGTCTGCCCTGCAATCACCATACCTTTTTCCACGGCTTTCACAGAGGTTTCAATCAATGTTGCGGATTCCTTTGCTGCCTGGGCACTCTGGTCTGCCAGCACATTGACCTGATTCGCTACCACTGCAAATCCCTTTCCTGCCTCCCCTGCTCTTGCAGCCTCAATGGAAGCATTCAATGCAAGCAGATTCGTCTGGGACGCAATTTCATTGATTGTTGCAATGATCTTGTCAATCTCTTTTGATGCCCCGTTGATCTCATTCATGGAATCAACCATATCCCTCATTTTACCATTGCTTTCCAGAATGGCATTTCCAAGTTCGTCTACTCTTCCACTGATTTCTTTTGCGGATTGTGAATTTTTTCCTACCTGTTCAGAAACACCTGCGACTGTTGCGGTCAGTTCTTCTACAACTGCTGCCTGATTTGTTGCTCCATCCGCAAGGTCATTGGAACTTGATGCTACCTGATCTGCGGCACCCGAAACTTCATCTGAAACATGTTGGATTCCCTTTATTGTCTCTGCCATGCTTTCTTCAAACAACATAAAGGAGTTTAGAATTCCAACGAAATCCCCTTTCCACTCTACTTCCGGCTGCACATCAAAATTTCCTTCTGCAAACATCTTCATTGAACGTCCAATATCATCTACATAGCTTCCCAGAATGCGGATGGATTTGCGCATATTGTGTGCCAGTATTCCAATCTCATCATCTGAATGGTAGTCCAGCGTGCTGTGCAGGTTTCCATCTGTTAATTCCTGTGCAACGGCTTCCACTTCACGTAATGGTACTAAAATTGACTCAAGTACTTTTTTGCCTGTTTTTATTGCCAGTTTCCATGCCAAAACCAGACAAATAATAATACACACAATTCCTGCCACTGCAGAAATAACCGTAATTCTGACTGCCTGGCTGCTTACCTCATCGGTCATTTCATCTAATCTTGTTGCAATTTTTACGGCTTTATTTAATGCCGGGGTACAATCATTCAGAATTGAATCAACTGCCTTATCCTTGTCACCGCTTTTGATTTCTTTCATGATGGAATAACCAATGTTTCCCCAGTCTGTAAGGGCAGATGCGTATTCTTCACAATCCGCATCCGGAATAACTCCGGAGTTCTTTAAATTTTTCAGTTGGGTATTAACTTCTGCAAGCAGTCTTTCTACCGTCTGCTCATAACCGTCATAAGAGGATGTATCATTATTTAATGCCATTTCCCTGATATTTCTCGCTGATGAGTTAACATTTATCCTGCAGATTTTCACCGCCCGGTCTGCAACAGTAACATTTTGTACATAATGCATCGTATTGGCAAATAGCATACCTATAACCACAATAGAAAACAGACCTGAGACTAACATCATAATAATGACTTTTCTGTAGCCATAGTTTATCCTTTCCTTCAGATGTAAATTTTCCAAGTTCTTTTTCATCATATTTTTCTTTGACGGCATAGTTTGCTATTTCCTTTCTCTTTTGTTCGATTCTGATATATCAAATTTTTTTCTCAAAGTCAATAAATTTCGGGAACAATTTTATTATTCTATTTTTCACACAAAATGTTGTACCCATCCACCCTGAAAAATACAGCACTTTTACCAATTTTTTCTACAGTTACCTCTCCGATCGAACGTGATGTAATCTGGAATGTCGTGCCGGTGGTTCCCTCGTAAGAGTCATACTAGTACATAACTGAAAATACTATTGTCTGAAACACCCTCTGTTTTCATATATGGCATCAGGTTCTTCCAAAACATTCTCTAATTGTCTTTGAAATATCTGAATCAATAAAATCTTTATGTGCCATGTCATCAAGGATATCACATGTTTTTTCATGGGACAATCCCTTTTTATAAGGTCTGTCTTCCGTAAGAGCCTGATAAATATCAACACATGCCATCATACGTTCCTGCTCATTTAATTCATCAGCGGTTTTTCCAAAAGGATACCCTTTTCCATTTAATTTTTCATGATGGAAAGCCGCCCAATCTCGTATTTCTTCAAAATCATTAACCTCCGATAATATAAGGTATGTATAACCAGCATGATTTTTCATTGTAGAAAATTCATCATCCGTAAGCTTATCCGGTTTTTCCAGAATTTCATTGCCTACCGCCATTTTTCCTATATCATGCAGTGCACCAGCCAAATACATTTTCTGTACCGTGATTGAATCATATCCCATATATT